>Ga0316620_10000213_pt1 | contig 22980 bp, 16 predicted proteins | sample OWC_Aug_M1_C1_D5_FD_207651 | JGI IMG/M metagenome (GOLD analysis project Ga0316620, IMG submission 207651) | Wetland soil microbial communities from Old Woman Creek delta, Ohio, United States - OWC_Aug_M1_C1_D5_B | ecosystem: Environmental > Terrestrial > Soil > Wetlands | place: USA: Ohio...
AGGAGCTGAGTTCCGCTTGCTGCCAGTCGATTGAATCGTCCCGGCTGCGCGCGGTCTCCAGCATCTCGGGAGAGCTGTCGACGCCCACCACGCTGGCCCCCGGCCAGCGCTGTGCAAGTAGCCGAGTGCCGTTTCCGCTGCCGCACCCCAGATCCACTATGCGCCGAGGCATCCAGCCGGAATCCGGCCCCGGAACCCGGGCCAGCAAATCGATCAACGGGCGCAGCCGGGCGTCGGCGAACATTTCGTAGCACTGCGGATCCCATGGCATAGCCAAGCCCTATTTGCCGATGCAGAAGCGCGCAAAGATCTCGCCCAAGAGATCATCGGCCGAAAATTCTCCTGTGATCTCGGCTAGGGCGCCTTGCGCAAGGCGCAGCTCTTCCGCGAAAAATTCCCACTGAGTAATCTGCGCGCCCGCGGCTTCGAGGTGCGCCCGGGCGCGAGCGAGCGCTCGCAAGTGGCGTTCGCGCGCCAGATAGACCGGCTCTCCCGTGCCGGCCCAGCCGGCGGCCTCGAGCAGCGTCCGTCGCAATTCGTCCAGTCCTGCACCGGTCTTCGCTGAGATCCAAACCTCTGCCGGCGTACCCTCGCGCCGGCCGGGCGCCGTACCTGGCGCCAAATCAACTTTGTTGTATACGTGGACGTGTGTGCCGCCCTCGGGAAGCTTGGCGAGCACGGCACGATCCTCCGGACCAATACCAATATTCGCGTCGAACACCGCGAGCACGATATCCGCGCGCGTCAGCTCGTGCTCGGTGCGCTCGATGCCCAGGCGCTCGACTTCGTCCAGCGATTCGCGCAGACCCGCAGTATCGACGACGACGATCGGTACCCCGTCGATCTGGATCGATTCCCGCAACGCGTCGCGTGTCGTTCCGGGAATGGCCGTGACGATCGCGCGTTCCTCGCCGGCGAGCCGATTGAGCAGGCTCGACTTGCCCACGTTCGGGCGCCCCGCGAGCACCACGTGGATACCCGCGCGCAGGAGACTGCCCTGCCGGCTCTTTGCGGACACGTCGGCAAGTGCCGATCGTACGCGGTCGAGCCGATTGCGCGCGTCTTCGCGGTGCAGGGCATCAACCTCCTCCTCGGGGAAGTCGAGAATCGCCTCGGTGAGGGCCCGGAGCTCGATGAGTTGACCAGTCAATTCATGGATCGCGGTTGAAAATTCGCCCCTCAAAGACCGAAGGGCCGAACGCGCGGCTTCGCGGCTCGCGGCGTCGATCAGGTCGGCAACCGCTTCAGCTTGGGCAAGGTCGAGCTTGCCTTCCAGAAATGCCCGGCGCGTAAATTCCCCCGGCTCGGCGAGCCGCGCACCCGCATCGAGACATGCTGAGAGCAAGGCGGCCATAACCGTCGGCCCTCCGTGGCCCTGAAGCTCCAGAACCGGCTCGCCCGTATAGGAAGTGGGCGCGGGAAAATACAGCGCTATGCCTTGGTCGACGATGTCACCATGCGCATCTCGAAACTTGCGGTAGGTTGCCCGCCGCGGGGGAGGCAGTTCGCCCAGCACCGCGAGTGCGACATCGGCGCAACCCGGGCCGGAGACTCGCACTACGCCAATACCTCCCCGACCGGCAGGCGTTGCCAGGGCGGCGATGGTAGTGCGTAACGCGTGCGGTGCGCGTCCCGGTGCTTCCTCAGCGTTTGGCATGGGCAGGTTTGTCGCGGTCGAACAGCCGCTGGATCTGCCACTGCTGGAGGATGGAAAGGATGTTATTCACCAGCCAGTAAAGCACGAGCCCGGCGGGGAAGAAAAAGAAGAACACACTGAACACGAAGGGCATGAAGGTCATCACCTTCGCTTGCACCGGATCCGGCGGCTTTGGATTCATCCGTGTCTGGATCACCATGCTAAGAGTCATTAGGATCGGCAAGACGTAGTACGGATCCTGCGCGGAGAGATCCTTGATCCAGAAGATAAAGGGCGCGTGACGTAGCTCGATCGCGGCGAGCAGCACCCAATAAAGCGAAATGAAAACCGGGATCTGAACCGCTATCGGCAAGCAGCCACCCAGCGGGTTGATCTTCTCCGTCTTGTACAGCTCCATCATCGCCTGGTTCAGCTTCGCGCGATCATCCCCATAGATCTCCCGCAACTTGGTCAGGCGCGGCGTGACGAGCTTCATTTTCGCCATCGACTTGTAGCTCGCGGCAGACAGCGGGAAGAAGACGAGTTTCACCGAGATCGTGAGGAGGATGATCGCGACGCCCCAGTTCCCCGTCAGGCTGTGATATTTCTGCAGCAACCAGAAAAGGGGCCATGCGATGACCGTGAGCCAACCGTAATCAACCACCAGGTCGAAGCCGGGGGCCACCGCCTTTAGGCGGCGCTGTTCTTGGGGTCCGACAAACAGCGGCACATCCAGGCGCGCGCTGCCGCCGGGGGCGACCTGTGGCGAGGGCACGATCACCCCCGTAGCGAACAGCCCGTCAGGCAGCCTCTTGGAGTAATACTCCCGAGTGACATTTTCCGGCGGCACCCAAGCGGATACGAAATAGTGCTGCACGATGCCGATCCAGCCGTCCTTCGCGTGCGTCGGCAACTCGACCTTGCCCTTCTCGATGTCCGAAAAGCTTTCCTTGCGGTACTTCGTCTGCTCCGTGTAGAAGACCGGCCCAAAGTAGGTCTTCATCATCGGGGTCTGCCCGGGCGGATCCTTGTCGTCGCGCACGAGTTGAAAATAGGCGTCGGTCGAAATCGGAGCCTTCCCCTCGTTCTTGAGCTCGAAGGCGACGTCGACCAGATAGCTGTCTCGGTGGAAGGTATAGACCTTCTGCACCTTCAGGCCGTCTGGCCCATCGGCCTCGAGGCGCAGTTCGAGCTTGTCGGTTCCGGGCGCAAGTGCACGCGGGCCCGGCAGCACCTTCCAGAGCGTCCGGTGGTTCGGAAAGCCTTCCCCAATCAACCCGCTCTGCGCGCTATACGCATGATCCGGCCCAAGAAGGACGAAATCCTTGTTCTCGTCGGCCTGGGCTTTATGTTTGAGCAGCTCCAGGCGTTGCAGCGTCCCGCCCAGAGTGTTGATGTCGGCGATCACGAGGTCCGTACGCACCTGAACGACTTCGCCCGCAGAGGCGGCCACGCCCGCTCCCGGCACGCCCGCAGAACGCGGCACCGCCGCGGGCATCGGCTGGTCCGCCTGCCCGCTTGGGACCGGCACGCCCTCGCCCCTTTGTTGGGTGGCCGGCGCTGTTGTCGGGGTCGGCGGTCGCTGGGTCCGTTGCCAGGACTCCCAGAGCATGACGACGGAGAAGCTGAATATGACTAAAAGGATGAGTCTTTGCGTATCCATATGTGGGGAAGTTGCCTTAGCGCCGGGGCACGGGGTCGTAGCCGCCGGCATTCCAAGGGCCACAGCGACAAATACGCCGCGCGGTCAACCAGCCTCCCCGCAGAGCGCCGTGGCGCGTCAGCGCCTCCTCGGCGTACTCCGAGCAACTGGGATGAAAGCGGCAGGACGGCGGCAGGAGCGGGCTGAGAAAAAAACGATAGCCCCTCACTGCGAGCCGCAAAAGCCTGGAAATCATCGATTCAACCTGCTCAGTAGCTCTCGCAGTCGGACGATCATATCCGCAGAAGGCTTCACTCCGTAAGGCGGCCGAACGAGGATGTCGACGGAACCGATGGATCCTTGCTCCAGTCGGAAGGCCTCCCGAATGCAACGCTTGATCCGGTTACGCTCCGTCGCCCTTGCAGAGTGCTTACGCGAGACCAGCATTCCGAGGCGCGGCGGTCCTTCGTCGCGCCGTCCGAGATAGAACGTGAACCCGGCTACGCTCTTCCGAGTACCTTCCTTCAGAAGGAATTCGAAAGCGGTGCTTTGGGTCAGGCGGCGCTCAGCCCCGATTCCGTACCGTGCCCGCCTATTTCGTTCGAGCACACTCCGCGCGAGCCTATAGACCGACGCGCTTGCGACCGCGCGCGCGGCGTGCGCGCAATACTGCCCGACCGCCCGCGGTTCGGCTTCGGACCAGAAATCCGTGGCGCCGAGCGCGCCGCGTCTTCGATGGTTGATAAGTACGCTTCATCGCCTTCCCGATCCGAAAAAGGGGCGTATTAGAGCGTGCCACTCCACGCATTGTCAACCCAAAGAGAATGGATCGAGCCGCCTGTGGATAACTGGTGCCGAAGTAGGTAAGATTCTGTCTTCGCCAACGGGCCTGTCGCGTCCGTTTCAAAACCCCCTAACGAGCGCAACAGCGAGGCAAGTCAGACCATGCGGAACCTGTGGGACGCCTGCCTGCGCCGTCTGGAGCAGGAGCTCCCCGCGCAACAGTTCAATACTTGGATCCGTCCACTCACGCCCGAGGGAGATGAAGGGCCTGACACGCTAACCTTGGCCGCGCCGAACCGCTTCGTGCTCGAGCTTGTACGCGAGCGATTTGCGATGCGGATCGAAAAGCTTGCAGCCGAAGCGAACGGACACGACCTGAGCTTGAAATTCGTGCTTGCCCGCGGCGCAGAAGTTGCGCAGAGGGCCGTACCGTCCCCTTCGCGCAACAACAACAATAGCGAGGCCCCGGGTATACGGGAACGAGCGCGTCTGAACCGCAACTTCACGTTCGACAGTTTCGTTACTGGTAAGGCGAACCAGTTGGCGCGAGCCGCCGCAATACAGGTCGCCGAAAATCCTGGCATCTCCTACAACCCTCTGTTCATCTACGGGGGAGTCGGCCTGGGAAAGACCCACCTGCTTCAGGCTATCGGCAATCATGTGGCCGAGCAGCGCGCCCAGGCGCGGATCCGGTATACGCATGCGGAGCAATACGTCACGGACGTCGTGCGCGCCTATCAACAACGCTCGTTTGACGAGTTCAAACGCTATTACCACTCGCTCGATCTACTGCTTATCGACGATATCCAGTTTTTCTCCAACAAGGGCCGTACGCAGGAAGAATTCTTTTACGCGTTCAATGCGCTGGTCGAGGCACACAAGCAGATCGTCATCACCTGCGACACGTATCCAAAGGAAATCGCGGGAATGGAGGAGCGCCTCATTTCCCGATTCGGTTGGGGGCTCACGGTCGCAATCGAACCGCCGGAGTTGGAAATGAGGGTGGCGATCATCCTGAAGAAAGCCGAGGCGGAGTCCGTAAATCTATCGGAGGAGATCGCGTTTTTCATCGCCAAGCACATTCGGTCGAATGTCCGCGAGCTCGAAGGAGCCCTAAAGAAGGTGCTCGCGTTTTCCCGCTTTACCTCGCGTGAGCTTTCACTCGACCTCGCCAAGGAAGCGCTTCGCGACATCCTGAATGTCGCCAACCGGCAAATTACGGTAGATGGCATCCAAAAGACCGTGGCCGAGTACTTCAAGATCAAGATCTCCGACATGCATTCCAAAAAACGTAGTCGGAACGTGGCACGGCCGCGCCAGGTAGCGATGGCACTCGCCAAAGATCTCACCCAGATGAGCTTGCCCGAGATCGGTGAAGCGTTCGGCAATCGCGACCATACAACCGTCCTGCATGCTTGCCGCACCATCGCAACCCTGCGCAAGCAGGACAATGCTATGAACCGCGACTATCTGGTACTCGAGCAGGTACTAAAGGGATGATTCAGCACTCGTCGATGAATAAGCTGTGCACGAGTCCGGTGTGGATTGTGCATAACCGATGCTTTTTGGAAAGACCAGGAAATCTATCCACGCCCTTGCACATGTCCTCCACAGTTTCTCCACGCTCGTTCGAGGCCGTAACCACTGGTTCGAACAGCAAATTTCAGGTTATACCGGTTCGACACTCACTCTATTAACTATTACTAAGGAGAAAGATGCTCTTGGTAAAAGCAAAGCGTGATGAGCTGCTGGGACCGCTTTCATCCGTGAGTGGCATCATCGAGCGCCGCCATACACTGCCGATTCTGTCCAACGTTCTGATCGATCGGGGCGAGAACGCGCTGTCATTTCTAGCCACGGATATCGAGATCCAGATCACGGCTCGCTCACCCCTGGAGCAACGCGGCAACGCGTCTGCGCTGACGGTCGGTGCGCGAAAACTGGTGGACATCCTGCGAGCACTCCCGGAGAACGCCGAGGTGACACTACAGCAGCAGGAAAAGCGCCTGCTGGTAAAGACCGGGAAGAGTCGCTTTACGCTGCAGACTCTGCCGGCGGAGGATTTTCCACGACTCGCAAAACCTGCGGGGGCCTCGGCACACCTCACCCTTTCGCAGAAATCTCTGCGCGCTCTGATAGGGCTTGTGCAATATGCAATGGCCCAGCAGGACATCCGGTACTACTTGAATGGCCTTCTGATGCTCGTTGAAGACGGGCAGCTCAGGCTGGTCGCCACGGATGGGCACCGCCTTGCCTACGCATCGATGAAGCTCGATGCGGCGCTTCCGAGGCAGGAAGTCATTGTTCCACGCAAGACCGTCGTGGAACTCAACAAGCTTCTGATGGATGTGGAGGACGAGGTCAAGGTTGAGGTTTCTGCCACGCAGGCAGCGTTCAATTTCGGATCGATCGAGCTCGTATCAAAACTTGTAGACGGAAAATTTCCGGACTACACGAGAGTGATTCCTACCCAGCACAAGAACAAGCTCGAAATCGACCGCGATGTGTTGCGGCAAGCGCTTCAGCGCGCGGCGATACTTTCGAATGAGAAGTTCCGTGGCGTACGTTGGGTGCTTACGCGGGATAGCCTGAAGATCGTGTCCTCGAATGCCGAGCAGGAAGAAGCACAGGAAGAAATAGAAGTGTCGTACGACGGCGATTCACTGGACATTGGATTCAACGTCAACTATCTCCTGGACGTATTGAACAACGTCACGGGAGCCAAGCTCGAGTGCGCCTTCGGTGATTCGTCGTCGAGCGCGCTGCTGACGTTCGCGTCCGTGCCGGATTTCAAGTACGTCGTCATGCCGATGCGCATCTGAGCGCATGGAACTAGAGGGGTAGCCACCAGTGGGAGAATCGGAACGACCGTTGGCAGACGCGAGCGACTACGGCTCAGATAGCATCAAGGTGCTGAAGGGGCTTGAAGCAGTCCGCAAGCGTCCGGGTATGTACATCGGGGATACCTCGGACGGTACAGGCCTGCACCACATGGTTTTTGAGGTGGTTGATAACGCCGTCGACGAGGCGTTGGCTGGCTTTTGCGACGAAATCGTCGTCACGATCCATACCGACAACTCCATCTCCGTTCTCGACAACGGTCGTGGCATCCCGACGGGGGTCAAGGAGGACGACGAGCTCAGACGCTCGGCGGCGGAGATCGTAATGACCGAATTACACGCCGGCGGAAAGTTCGACAGCAATACGTATAAGGTTTCCGGTGGCTTGCACGGCGTCGGTGTATCGGTCGTGAATGCGCTTTCGGAATGGCTGCGGCTTACCATTTGGCGCGACGGCAAGGTACATGAGTTGGAATTTCGCTTCGGGGTGCCGGTGGAGCCGATCAGGGCTACCGGGAGCACGGAAAAGCGCGGTACTGAGGTGCATTTTCTGGCGTCCAAGGACGTGTTCGGCAGTATCGACTTTCACTACGACATCCTTGCCCGTCGCCTGCGCGAGCTATCGTTCCTCAATAACGGCGTAAGGATCCTGCTCGTCGATCAACGCGCCGGCAAAGAGGAGAACTTTGCGTTCTCCGGTGGTGTTCAGGGTTTCGTCGAGTACATGAACCGAACCAAGACGGTGCTTCACCCCACTGTGTTCACGGGGCGCGGAGACAAGGATGGGATCACCGTTGAGGTCGCGATGCAATGGAATGACTCCTACCAGGAGTCGGTGTTGTGCTTTACGAATAACATTCCACAGAAGGACGGCGGGACGCACCTCACCGGACTGAGGGCGGCAATGACCCGCGTGCTGAACAAGTACATTGAGGAAAACGAGGTCGCGAAACGCGCGAAAGTCGAGACCACGGGCGATGACATGCGCGAAGGGCTAGTGTGCGTCCTGTCGATCAAGGTGCCCGAGCCCAAGTTCTCCTCACAGACGAAGGAAAAGTTAGTGTCCTCGGAGGTGCGCCCGGTAGTCGAGGAGGTGGTCGCCGAGAAGCTGCGCCAGTTTCTTGACGAGCGTCCGGCCGATGCGCGCGTCATCACCGGGAAGATTCTCGAAGCCGCACGCGCGCGAGAGGCCGCGCGGCGTGCGCGCGAAATGACGCGACGAAAGGGCCTGCTCGATGGGATGGGCCTGCCTGGCAAGCTTGCTGACTGCCAGGAACGCGATCCCGCGCATAGCGAGCTGTTCCTTGTCGAGGGTGACTCGGCCGGTGGCTCGGCGAAGCAGGGACGCGATCGGAAGTTTCAGGCCATCCTGCCGCTTAAGGGAAAGATTCTAAATGTCGAGAAGGCGCGTTTCGACAAGCTGGTCTCTTCCGCGGAGGTTGCAACTCTGATAACCGCGCTCGGTTGCGGCATCGGAAAGGAGGAGTACAACCCGGAGAAACTGCGTTACCACCGCATCATCATCATGACCGACGCTGACGTCGATGGGTCGCACATCCGTACGCTATTGCTGACGCTCTTTTATCGCCAGATGCCAGAACTTGTCGAGCGCGGACATATTTATATCGCACAGCCCCCGCTGTACAAGGCAAAGCTGGGCAAAGAGGACAAGTACCTCAAGGACGAGCATGAATTGAACGAATTCATGCTCAGGCAAGCACTGGTCGACGCGGCCCTGCACCCCGCTGCCAATCGTGAGCCGATCGTGAGTGACGCGCTAGCCGAACTGGCCAAGTCGTACCTGATCTCCGAAGCGGTCATCGATCGGGTATCCCGCGGGATCGACCGCGATGTGCTCGCGGCCATGCTGCGAGGAGTACAGATCGACCTTTCCAGGCGGGAGGCCGCGGAAGCCTCGGCTCAGGCATTGATGGCTGCGATCCCCGGAAACGGGGTCCATATCAATGCTGAATTCGACGGAAAGACCGAGCGCTACAAGGTGCGTGTGGAGCGGACGCGGCACGGGAACATGCGCGTGACGCATGTAGATTCGGAGTTCCTGCTGTCAGGCGATTACGTACAGATCCGACAGACCGCGGAACTCTTACGCGGCCTCATTGGCGCCGGCGCGTTCGTGCGGCGGGGTGAAAAGAAGCACCCGGTGAAGGACTTTCCGGAGGCGATGCGTTGGCTGCTCGCGGAGGTGCAGAGGTCGATGAGCCTACAGCGCTATAAGGGGCTCGGCGAGATGAATCCAGACCAACTGTGGGAAACCACAATGGACCCCGCGACGAGACGGCTACTGAAGGTTCAAATCGAAGACGGAATCGCCGCCGATGAGATCTTCACCAAGCTCATGGGCGACGAGGTCGAGCCTCGGCGCGCGTTCATAGAATCGAACGCGCTTGGCGTGCGCAACCTCGACATTTAGAGGCCCTTTTTCTTCTTTGCCGCCGGCTTGGCGGCACGTTTTGCGGACGGTTTGCCAGGCAAGTCAGGTACCGACGTCGCGGCGACGGGGGACTGCGCCGACTTGGATTTGGGCTTGCGCGCCTCGAATTCGAAACCGACGGGCCCGTCGGGTTTCTTCACGAGGTAGGCCTTGAAGGGCCTTCCCTTCTTCGAGATGAAGCGCGGCAGCAGATCGGTCTTGCCGGTTGCGAGCAACTTTTCCATCTGCGCGCGCTCGACGGGTTGCTGAAGAATAATCTTGCCCGAGCGAAAATCGCAGCCGCGCACCGCTGCAACGGCCTTCTCACAAACGTAGGCCGCACCATGCTCGAATACCCTAGCCCCGCATTTCGGGCAGGCACCCAGGCTCTCCTGACCGGTAAAGTCCGGGGCCTCCCCTGACTCGGAAGATGCCGTTCCTTGGCCGAAATCGAATTCGATGCGGAATTCGTCGTTCAATCGAATGCCGGCTGAAAATGGTTTGCCCTGACGGCTGCGAAAGCCGGTGAACGGGCCGGCGAACCGCTTTGTGATCAGTTCTGCGATTTCTTCGGGTGCCCATTCCCTGCCAGAAACGACCTTCCATAGGGAAAAGTCGCACTGCTGGCACTGGAACTTGCGGTAATTCTCTTGCACCGTGCCGCCGCACTTCGGGCAGGGGGCCGACACCGTGGCAAAAGCAGTGTCGGGGATGTCGCCCTTCTTAATGCGCTCGACCAGATCTCGTGTGACCTGCTCGATATGCTCCATAAACTCCTCGCGCGGCAGCTTGCCGTTCTCCATCATCTTGAGCTTGAATTCCCAGTCGCCGGTCAGCTCAGGTGACGTAATCTCGTTGACCCCGAAATGCCGCAGAGCGAAAAGCAGAGAGAACGCCTTGGGCGTAGGTACCAATTCTCTGCCGTTGCGGTGGACATACTCTTCCTGGATCAGTCCTTCGATCACCGCTGCGCGCGTAGCTGGAGTCCCTAGTCCCTTGGCTTCCATGGCCTCCCGCAACTCGTCGTCCTCCACAAGCTTTCCGGCCCCCTCCATCGCCGAAAGCAAGGTCGCCTCTGTGTATCGTGGAGGCGGCTTCGTCTGGTTGGCTTGAGCCCCGATTTCAACCACCTGCACGCTTTCTTGCGGCGCCACCGCTGCGAGATTCTCGGCATCGCTCTGGGAGGCGCGGCCGTATACAGCTAGCCAGCCAGGATTGCGCAGTACGCGTCCTTCGGTACGGAACTGATGTTCGCCGACAGTGGTAATACGGGTGGTTTGAAGATACTCAGCCGCAGGAAAGAACACCGCGAGAAAGCGCCGTACGACCATGTCATATATCTTCTGCTCGGCGTCATTTAGAACCTTGGGCGCCTGCAGCGTGGGGATAATCGCGAAGTGATCGGATATTTTTGAATTGTCGAAAACCCGCCGAATCGGCTTGACCCATCCTTGCTCGAGAATTTGCTTGGCAAACTTTGAATAGTCGGCCGCGCTGCCCAACGTTTCCATGGTTTCCTTCACCGTCGCGACGTAATCCTCCGGCAGTGCACGTGCGTCGGTGCGTGGATAGGTGAGCAACTTGTGCCGCTCATAGAGCGCCTGTGCGAGGGATAACGTGGTCCGCGCCGAAAAACCGAAGCGTCCGTTTGCCTCGCGCTGCAGGCTTGTGAGATCAAACAAGAGTGGCGACAGCTGCGAAGAGGGTTTCGTCTCCTCGGCAACAGTACCGCGCTTTCCGCGGCAAGCCACCACGATCGCCTCGGCGTCGTCGGATTGCCAGATCCGATCTGGCTTGCGCTCCGCGTCGTCGCTCTTCTTGAATGTCGGGTCGAACCAGCGCCCGGGATACTCGCCCGCGGCGGCGCCGAAGCGCGCATGCACTTCCCAGTATGTGCGCGCTTGAAAGCTACGAATCCGTTCCTCGCGCTCCACGAGGATCGCAAGTGTCGGAGTCTGCACGCGCCCGACCGTAGTAAGGTAGAAGCCGCCTTCCTTGGAATTGAAGGCCGTCATTGCCCGGGTTCCGTTGATACCTACCAGCCAGTCGGCTTCGGCGCGTGACTTCGCAGCGTCGGCAAGCGGGAGCAACTCCTTATCGCGGCGCAATGCGGTGAAGCCATCCCGAATCGCCTGGGGCGTCATCGACTGGAGCCAAAGGCGTTCTATCGGCTTCTTGATGCGCCCGTGCTGTACGACGAATCGAAATATGAGCTCGCCTTCCCGTCCTGCGTCGCAGGCATTGATAAGTCCGGCGACATCCTTCCGCTTCATCAGGCGCAGCAGCAGGTTGAGTCGGTCCTTACTGCGCTCGATCGGCGCGAGGTCGAACCGCGGTGGAACGACCGGCAAATTCGCAAAAGACCATTTGCCTTTCTTGACCTCGTAATCCGGTGGCGCAACCAACTCAAGCAAATGTCCTACCGCTGAAGAGAGGACGTATTGTTCGCTCTCAAAGTAATCGCCTTTGCGCGTGAAACCACCGAGCGCGCGGGCAATGTCCGCGGCAACGGAAGGCTTCTCGGCAATGATCAGTCTCTTCGTCATGAAATGCTACGGGAGCGTAGAACGGCGGGCGGCAGATGATAAGTGCAAATGAGCCGCAGCAGCAACCGGGATTCGGCGACCGCTCGGACGGATACCTACGTTCAGTTCAGCACGCGCGCGTGCGCGCGCGCAAGGCTCAGCTTGGTAGCCGCTCCCCCTGAATCATGAACAGGTCCTCGGCAAGCAAGTGGCTGGTCGGTGTCTGTTGGTTCCATAGGACCATCAGCACGATCAGCTTGAGTTGCTCGAGCGTCAACGCATCGCCGGTCGCAGCGAGCGCGCGTTCGATGACGTGCTCGCGCGTGTGTGGAGCAAGGATGCCGGAGTGTTCCAGGGTCAATAGGAATCCACGGCACTCGGCGTCGAGCTTTGCGAGCTCCTTCGGAGCGTAGGCGCGGAACGTGGAGCTGGAGTCAGGTAGCGGAGCGAGGTCGCGGTGTGGCACATGCAGCACTCCAGCCAGCCAAGACAAGGCCTCGCTGATGTCGTCATCCTCGAAGCCCGCCGCGGAGAGTTTCTTCGCTACGAGCTCGCTATCATGTGCGAGATCAGCTCGTTGGCAATTCTCGAACAAGAATACGAGGATGTCGTACATGTTATTTTCTCCTCAGTTGAGACGTTGAAAGAGTCCGCCGGGCAAAGCAGCGACGCGCCCGGCCAATTCGAGCCGCAGCAGTTCTGCAGACACCTGCTCGGCTGTAAGCCCGGCGCGCGTGCAAAGTGCGTCAACGTCCACCGGGTCGAAGCCCATGTGCACGAGGAGCGTCTCATGCTCGGGGGCCTGAGTCTTCGGTGCGTCGGAGGTGGTTGTTGCATAGCCCGTGCGGCGGAAACCCGAGAGCTCTGCAATGACGTCTTCTGCCGATTCGACGAGTTTCGCGCCCGCCTTGATAAGAGCGTGGCACCCCTTGGATAGCGGAGAGTGGATAGATCCAGGCACGGCGAACACGTCTCGCCCCTGGTCAGCCGAAGCCCGCGCCGTAATGAGTGACCCGGAGGCGAGCGCGGCCTCGACCACCAGGCAACCCTGCGCCAGTCCGCTTATTAGCCTGTTTCTGCGCGGAAAGTGGTGCGCAGCAGCCTTGGAGCCGAGCGGAAACTCGGAGAGGAGCAGTCCGTGTTTTGCAATCTCGCCGGCTAGCGCCGCATTTCGCGACGGGTAGATGATGTCGACGCCCGTTCCGAGGACCGCGATGGTGGATCCGGGTCCCGCCAGACCACCGCGGTGGGCGGCCGCGTCGATGCCAAGAGCCAGTCCCGATACGATGCAAAGGCCATTCTCGCTGAACGCTCGAGCGAAGGTCTCGGCGTTACGCTCTCCCTGCGCGGTTGCGTTTCGGCTGCCGACGATTGCAAGCGACGGACACTGCAGCAGTTCCAGTCGACCGTTAGCGTAAAGGAGGGGTGGTGGATCGGGTATTTCGAGCAACTGCTTCGGATAGGCCGCGTCGGCCAGAGTGACCACGGCGTGTCCCGAGGCTTGTGCCCATTCGAGCGCCGCGGTCACCGCCTGGGAGACCCCTTCGGAATCGAGCGCACCGAGCGCCGCGCGCGGTACGACGCGGGCGAGTTCAGAACGGGGCCGCGCCAAAACCTGCTCAGGAAGACCGAAGTGCTTTAGAAGTTCGCGAAGGTTAGCGAAGCCGAGGCCTGGCGTCAGCGTGAGATGAAGCCAGCTCGCGAGTCCAGGATCCTGCGTCATGCCGGCGGAGACAAGAAGCAGTAAAGGCGTTCAGCGTCGTACGGCACCTGCTTCCACAAATGACTGATGTGGCAACTCAAATTAGGGATTTCGCACCACATCCAATGCGTGCACCGGCCTCGTGATCCTCATCACTAGCGCGTAGGATACTCGGTCAAAAACACGGAATACAAATACGAGGCCGTAACGCTCCTCCGGCAAATGGATTATCGTCGCTGGCTGGTATTTTTCCTTCGCTGGTTCCGTAACGGTCGCGCCATAGCGGTAAAGCGCCATGACGTGGCCGACCTCGACTCCGTCGGCCCTGCCCCGGTTGATCGTGATGATGGAATACGGACCGCTTTCGCCCGTTTTCCCCACGCTGCCATAGATTGTCATCACCCGGCCCCTGATGGGGGTCTTAGGGGCGTGCGGTGCATAGTTAACCGCTTGCACCGGGCCTGCTGGAACAAGCTTGTCTCCCCGGGTGACCTCTTGCGTTACCTTCGTAAGCTGCACGGTGCTTGGCTCACCTGCTCTGATCCTCCGAGCCCTGCCCAAATAGATGGCCTCATACCCGAGGGTCCGGTCGGTGTCGGGGTCGATGAGCGCCTGTCCTGGGCGGTAGACGCTCCAGTCCTCCTCATTTGAGCTGCCGATCCCGCGCACGTAGGCCCGATTGCCGGCTTCAATAATTACCCGGTCCTCCTGAGTGGCGACAATGGTTGGCGCATTGTCGAGCCCATCGGGCTCAATCACTAGGGGCTGCGTCAGATACGGCTCGATAACGGCGGCCGGAATGCTTGGTATGGCCGTATCGGTCGACCCAGCGTCATGGATCTTTGGGGAGAGCTTTACGGTACCCGGTGCCAGTGAAAGCGTTCCGGTGGCGCGGTCGAGCAGAATGACGTTGCCGGGGAAAATGAGGTGCGGATTCTTGATTTGGTCCCTGTTCAAGCCCCATAACTCGGGCCACCGCCAAGGGGAATGGGTGAAGCGCTCGGAGATTCCCCACAGGGTGTCGCCCGGAACGACAATGTAGCGGTCCGGAGCATCCGGGTTCAGGGCTGGGGGAGTGCTGGGGGCTTGGGCGCCCACCCCGCTGGAGGCCAGACTCGCTGCGACAAAAGCGAGCGTTGTGATAGACTTACGCAATTGCTCGTACATGGGGCCCCCGATCTTTTCTTGGGTCTCCGGGCCGGCTTGAAAGGCCGATTACTCGCACAAATGTAGCATAAAGCAAAATAAGCTTACATGCTGCCTGAGATTGTGCATGTAATTATTTCACACAGCAAGTGATTTTCTAATTCAATGGCGCTTCTGAGCATCCTTCGGTACCCCGACGCGCGACTCCACAAAGTGGCGGCGCCAGTGACTGTGTTCGATGATGGTTTAAGGAAGCTCGTCGCGGACATGGCGGAGACCATGTACGCCGCTCCCGGCATCGGGTTGGCGGCCACGCAAGTCGACGTTCACAAGCAGGTTATCGTCATCGATGCATCCGAGCGACGCGACTCTCTCATCGTGCTCGTGAACCCTGAGGTTCTGGACGCAACTGGTGTGTCCGACATCGAGGAAGGTTGCCTGTCGGTCCCCGGAATCTACGAGATGGTTGAGCGCGCCGAGCGCGTAAAGGTCCGCGCCTACGACCAGAATGGCCTCCCGTTTACGCTTGAGGCGCAGGGGCTGCTTTCGGTTTGCATTCAGCACGAAATGGATCACCTCAAGGGCAAGGTGTTCGTCGACTATCTGTCGCAACTCAAGCAGCAGCGCATCCGCGCCCGGCTCGCCAAGCAGCTTCGGAAGAGCGCTTAATTTGCCATTGGGGGCTAGAAGCCCTTTCTGCCACCCCACCAGGCGCCGCGCATTTGCGGCCGTTCGGGCGCCTCGCTGATGCGCCTGGTTTTCGCGGGCACACCGCCGTTCGCTGAACGCGCGTTGCATGCGTTGCTGAACGCAGGGCATGAGGTGAAACTTGTTGTGACCCAGCCCGACCGCCCCGCTGGGCGTGGTATGCGTTCAGCAGAAAGTGCGGTCAAACAGTTCGCCCGGAAACATGCGCTCGACGTGTACCAACCGTATGGAATGAAGGATGCCCAGAGCGTCACGCCGATTGTCGCTGCAGGTGCCGAGTTGCTCGTCGTCGCGGCGTACGGGCTCATTTTGCCGCAGGCATTACTTGACAGTGCGCCACACGGTGCGCTGAACATTCATGCGTCCTTGCTGCCGCGCTGGCGCGGCGCGGCGCCGATCCAACGAGCGATTCTCGCTGGTGATCGAGAGATCGGGGTTACGATTATGAAGATGGACGCCGGGTTAGACACCGGGCCGATGCTCGCCCAGCGTGCGGTACCAATATCAGAAGACGACGATGCCGGTACCCTGCACGACAAGCTGGCAGCGCTCGGTGCGGAGATGATCGTGGCGGCGGTGGCCGACGTGGCGGCAGGTACCGCTCGGTTTACCCCCCAGCCGTCCGACGGCATCACCTACGCCCACAAGATTGAAAAGCGGGAGTCCACCCTCGATTGGCAGTGCGCGGCACGCGATCTGGCACGTGCGGTAAGGGCGTTTCGACCGGCGCCCGGAGCCGCCACTACGTTCGGGGGCGAGGCGCTCAAGGTGTGGCGTGCGCGGGAAGTCGAGGGAACTGGGGCTCCCGGTAAAGTGCTCCGTGCTGACGAGCGTGAGATCGTAATCGCGTGCGGTGCAGGGGCGCTCGCGGTGTCCGAGCTGCAACGCGCGGGGGGCAGGCGGCTGAGCGCCGCCGACTTTCTGCGTGGTCAGCCGATTGCACCCGGCGCACTCTTCGGTGCGCCCCGTCAATCCTGATAAGTCATGGGCGCGGACACTGCTGAAGCGCGTCGCGCCGGGGCGACCTCTCTTGCGATTGCGCTTTCCGAGGCGGCCCGGGTGGTCGCGCGAGTTGCAAGCGGCCGCAGTCTTACCGGGGAACTGGAGCGCGCATTGGACAATGGCAACCTTCCACGCAGCGCGCTGATAGATCTCACGCACGGATCACTTCGCCTCTACGGTCGAGTGCAAGCGCTGGAGCGTAGCCTGGCAAAACACGGCGGCACGGAACAGATGGTGAGCGCATTACTGTGGTGCGCGTTCTACGCACTCGAATCGGGGCGCTACGCACCCTATACGGTAGTGGATCAAGCGGTGCGGGCCTGCGGAGTGCTGGGTCAGCATCCGGCAAAGGGCTTTGTGAACGCAGTGCTGCGCAACTTGCTGCGCAATCGGTCAAAGATCGAGGGATCGATCGCCGGCGACGAGGAGGCCCGCTATCAACATCCCGCGTGGTGGATCGCAAAGCTGCGCCAGACGTATCCCGACAATTGGGAACGGGTGCTGACAGCCGGTAACAGCCATCCACCGATGGGCCTGCGCGTGAATCTGCGCCGCGTCTCGGTGCCCGAGTATCTCGCCCGGCTGAAACAAGGCGGAATCGCGGCGCGCCAGATAGGCCAAGCAGCCGTGCTGCTCGAGAAACCGGTGCCTATCGACCGATTGCCCGGATTCGCATCGGGCGAGGTCTCGGTGCAAGATGCGGGAGCCCAGCGTGCCGCCGAATACCTCGAGTTGGCTGCCCGCCAGCGGGTTCTCGACGCGTGCGCCGCGCCGGGAGGTAAGACCGCGCACATGCTCGAGATGGCTGACGTGGAACTCACGTCGCTGGATGCCGATCCCGAGCGTACTAAAAGCATCGGACGCAATCTGGTCCGGCTCGGCCTCAATGCGCAGCTGAAAGCGGCCAACTGTACCGCATTGGACAGCTGGTGGGACGGCGTGCCCTTCGACCGCGTTCTGGCAGATGTTCCGTGCTCTTCCTCTGGAGTAGTACGGCGACACCCGGACATCAAGTGGCTGCGTCGTGCTTCGGATTTGCCGTCATTCGCGGCTCGCCAATCCGCGATCTTGGATGCCCTTTGGCGCGTGCTGGCGCCGGGTGGTAAATTGCTGTACGCGACCTGTTCGGTCTTCACAGAGGAAAATGAGGCCGTCGTCGATTCATTCTGCGCACGCGCGCCGCACGCACATCGTCAAGCGCTGCCGGAGGATACGCCGCCGCAGTTACTGCCTGACGCCGAGCACGACGGCTTTTTCTTCGCTCTCATAGCAAAGCGACCCTGATGCGCGCAATGCGAGGCATCACGCTCTTTGTCAGATTCCTCGTGGTACTGGCTTCGGCCGCGGCGATCAATGCGCGGGCCGGAGAGATCGAGGTTTACGATGCAAATTTGCGAGCCACTGACGAAGGTGTAGTGCTGAACGCGGAATTCAGGTTTAAATTTCCGGCGCCGCTCGCGGAAGCCGTCATCAACGGCGTGCCGCTTTATTTCGTGTTCGAGTTCGATCTCAGCCGTCCTCGCTGGTACTGGTTCAACGAGCATCCTGCTTCGAAGCAGATGCAGGTGAAGCTGTCGTACCACGCGCTCTCGAGGCACTATCGGCTGTCGACCGGCCTGCTGCAGCAGAACTTCGCAACGCTGGACGAAGCGCTGGAGGTGCTGCGACGCCTGCAAAACTGGCTCGTCGTTGATCGGACCGTATCCCTCGCCGATGCCACGTATGAGGCGGCGGTCCGCATGCGGCTCGATACCACGCTGCTACCCAAGCCATTTCAGGTGAGCGCGCTTACAAACCGCGACTGGCAACTCGAGTCGGATTGGAAAACCTTTACATTCCGGCCGCCGCAGCAGCCACCTGCGCCGGTGGAAAGTCGAAACCCGAGGGAGTCGCCGGGTCAATGAAAGCGCTCCTTATCATCGGGGCTGCCTTGGCCGGCGTGCTGTTGTTCCTGCTCGCGACCGCGAGCGCGAACACGACTTTGTTCGAGAAGCACTATCCGCTGCTGCTGGCGCTCAATGCCGCGCTCGCGGTCCTGCTCGCGGGCCTTGTCACCTACCAGGTGGTGGCGCTCGCCCGCAAGTATCGGGGAAGGGTGTTCGGGTCGCGACTGACCCTGCGATTTCTGGTCTTGTTCGCGATGATGGCACTGGCCCCCGGATTACTTGTGTACACGGTATCGGTGCAATTCCTTAGCAAGAGCATCGAGTCGTGGTTCGATGTAAAGGTCGATGCCGCTCTGGAGGGTGGCCTCACGCTCGCGCAGGGCGCAATCGACCAAATGCTTTCTGAGATGAATGTCAAAGTCCGCGCGATGGCCCTCGAGCTCGCGGACCACTCCCAGGCAGAACAAGGCGCGATGCTCAACCGGCTGCGCGAGCAGGCGGGCGTGCAGGAGGCCGTGATCGTCACGGGTAGCGGCCGCTTCGTCGCAAGCGCCAGCGAGGATGTCACCAAGCTGGTGCCGGAGCTTCCGAGCGCCCAGGCATTGCGTCAGGCACGCGCCAACCGTGGCTATACGTCGATCGACGCGGCGGCCGGCAGGCCTCTCGCGTTGCGTGTGCTTGTCCCGATCAATGCGCTTACGCTCACGGACGAAGCGCGCTATCTGCAGCTTCGCCAGAACGTTCCCGCGTCGTTTGCGCGGAGCGCCGAGGCGGTGGAGGGGGCATACCGCGACTACCGCGAACTCGCGCTGTCGCGGCAGGGTCTCAAGCGCATCTATATCGTCACTCTGACGCTGGCGCTGCTGATGGCGCTATTCGTTGCGATAGCTCTTGCTGTGATACTGTCCAATCGGCTTTCTCAACCCCTTGCCAATCTGGCACAAGCGACCCAGGCCGTAGCGCGGGGTGACTTTTCGCGGCAGGCGCCCGTGACAAGCCGGGACGAGCTCGGAGTTTTGACCGAGTCATTCAATTCGATGACGCGGCAATTGGACGAAGCGCGCAGAGTCGTCGAAACGAACCGTATCGCGCTGGAGACCGCGAAGGCCAATCTCGAGAACATTCTGGCCAATCTTTCGGCAGGCGTGCTGGTCTTCGACCGCGACTTGCGCCTGAGTATCAGCAACCACGGAGCTGCGGCCATCCTGGGCGGAGAGCTCGCCTCGCTTTCCGGTACGCCGCTCGATAGTTGGGGCGGAACCCTCGAGGCCTTCGCCCGACCCGTGCGCGAGGCGTTTCTGACGCATGGTGAGCGTACCTGGCAGCGGGAGCTCGACCTTAGCGGAACCGGGACAACGCTTCTTGCCCGCGGCGCGGGACTGCGTGAGGCGACGGGGGGTGGATATGTGCTCGTATTCGACGACGTCACGCAGCTCATCCAGGCACAACGCGCGACCGCTTGGGCCGAAGTGGCGCGGCGTCTGGCGCACGAAATCAAGAACCCCCTCACGCCGATCCAGTTGTCTGCCGAGCGGCTGGAAATGAAGCTGGCGGGGAAACTGCCCCCCGAAGCGGCCGAGACGCTGCACCGTTCGACCCAGACCATCGTCAATCAGGTCACGGCACTTAAGGCGATGGTAGATGCATTTCGCGACTATGCGCGCCTACCGGCTCCGGTCCTCGCGGCAATGGATCTTAATGCGCTGGTAGGGGAAGTCCTGGCGCTTTACGAAAATTCGAAGGTCCCGATCCTCAAGCGGCTTGCACCGTCTCTTCCGGTGGTGAGAGGCGACGCAGCCCAGATCCGGCAGGTGATTCACAATCTCGTGCAGAATGCGCAGGATGCGCTCGAGAGCGCCAAGAAGACGCGTATTGCGCCTTCCATCGAGGTGCGCACCGAAGCGGTAGGGGATCGCGTGCGTATGTCGGTAAGTGATAACGGCCCGGGATTCCCGGCAGATATGATGACGCGAGTATTCGAACCTTACGTCTCCAGCAAGCCGCGCGGCACGGGGCTCGGCCTGGCCATCGTGAAGAAGATCGTCGACGAGCACCAGGGCAGCATTGCGATTGAGAACCGCCCCGAACGCGGGGCGTGCGTGAGCGTGACGCTCCCGGCAATCGATCAAAGCAGCATGGTGACCAAGGCGGCCTGATGGGAATCATAGGCGCGAACATCAAATAGTCATGGCGCAGATCCTGGTCGTGGACGACGAGGTCGGAATTCGTGAGCTGCTTTCCGAGATCCTCGCTGACGAGGGCCATCAGGTGCTGCTGGCGGATAGCGCCAGCACCGCGCGTCAGTTGCGCGAGCGTCAACGCCCTGATCTGGTACTGCTAGACATCTGGATGCCCGACACTGATGGCATCACGCTTCTCAAAGAGTGGTCGGCATGCGGCCAGCTCACGATGCCGGTGGTCATGATGTCCGGACACGGGACCATCGAAACGGCGGTGGAGGCGACCCGAATCGGCGCGCTAGACTTCCTCGAAAAGCCGATCGCCCTTCAAAGGTTGCTTGCAACAGTCAAGGGCGCCTTGCGCAACCAGGAAGTACCCGCTCCACGTGAGCTGTCGCTCGCCGCACTGGGCCGCTCCCCGGCGCTCGCCGAGGCCAAGAAGCGGCTCTCCCAGATGGCGCAGGCGGCCGCGCCGCTCATGTTGCGCGGCGAGAGGGGCATGCAGTCAGAACTGTTCGCACGGCTGCTGCTTGCACCGGGTGCCCCATTCCTGGCCGGGGACGAATTATTCTCGGAACCGATATCGGATGTCCTATCGCGAGCCGCCGGCGGGATCCTTTTCGTGAGTGACTTGACGCGGCTGGGCCGGGCCGAACAGAAGAACCTCGACTTTCTTCTGGCGCGAGTGGACAAGCACAAAGCACGCATAGTCTCGTTTTCACCGGTCGATTCACGGACTCTGATCGAAAAGCACGACTTCGACCCGGAGCTCGTTACGCGGCTGGCCGAGCTCACGTTGAAGCTGCCTGCGCTACGCGAGTTCGCGGAGGATGTTCCGGACCTCGCGGCGCTGATGCTGGCCCAACTCGTCGAAGCGCGCGTATGTCCGCAGCGGCGCCTGTCGATCGCTGCGCTGAACGCGCTGCGCCACCACCTTTGGCGGGGTAATCTTGCCGAGCTGGAGAGCGTAGTTAAGGATCTTGCATTAACCGCGCTCCACGAGGAGGTCGGGCTTGAGGATGTCGAGCGGGTCCTGGCTGCACGCAGCGACGCTCCCGCTGTCCCCGAGCTCGGTCTCGACCGGCCATACCGGGAGGCGCGCGAGGCATTTGAGAAAATCTATTTTGAGCACCTTCTGGCGCGGGAGAACGGAAGCATGTCGCGAGTCGCGGATCGCTCGGGCCTCGAGAGGACCCATCTATACCGGAAGCTCAGGGCGCTGGGTTTACCGGTTGGCCGGCGTGATGAGGGCTGAAACGACTAAAATGCGGCCCATTGCGCCGCAGAACGCCAGCTCGTGAAGATCATTATTCTTGGCGCCGGCCAGGTCGGCGTCTCGGTGGCCGAAAGCCTCGTCTCCGAGCAGAACGACATTACCGTTGTGGATATAGACGCGGCGCGCCTGCGCGCGCTTCACGACCGACTCGACTTGCGCACGGTACTCGGCAGCGCGTCGCACCCTTCTGTGCTGTCCGAGGCCGGAGCAGATGATGCCGATCTGCTGATCGCCGTCACGCAGTCCGACGAGACGAACCTCGTCGCCTGCAAGCTGGCTGCGCGCATGTTCAACGTGCCGAGGCGCATTGCGCGCATTCGTGCGACGGATTTCCTCGACGATGAAAAGGTGCTCGGTCCGGAAGGCTTCGACGTGGACCTTTCGATTTGCCCCGAGCAGGTCCTCACCGACTATATCGTCAAGCTCGTTGAGTTTCCGGAAGCGCTGCAGGTGCTGGACTTCGCCGCTGGGCAGGTCAGCCTCGTAGCGGTGCGCGCATATCAAGGCGGGCCGCTGGTGGGCAGGCAGCTGAAAGACATTCGCCGACACATACCCAATGTCGACACGCGGGTGGTCGCGATATTTCGGCAGGATCGCCCGATCGTGCCCGACGGTGACACCGTGATCGAAAAAGGCGATGAGGTGTTTTGCCTCGCGCCTGCGAAGAACATTCGCCAGGTGATGCGCGAGTTGAGGCGTATGGATCGCCCCGTAAGACGGGTCATGATAGCCGGTGGCGGAAATATTGGCCTGCGCCTCGCCCGCGCCCTGGAGAAGGACTATTCGGTGCGCGTAGTGGAGCACAACAAGCGCCGGTGCGAGGTGCTGGCCGCCAAGGTTAATGACGCGCTTGTGCTGAACGGCGATGCGACCGACGAGGAGCTGCTCGAGCAGGAAAACATCGGAGAGATGGATCTGTTTGTCGCCGTCACGAACAACGACGAGAACAACATCATGAGCTCGCTACTGGCAAAGCGCATGGGCGCGCGGCGGGTGGTGGCGCTGATCAACCGGCGCTCGTACGTCGATCTCCTCCAGAGCGGGGAAATCGATATTGCCATTTCGCCCGCACAGGCGACGATCGGCAAGCTGCTCGCGCACGTGCGCCGAGGCGATATCGTTGCGGTGCATAGCTTGCGTCGCGGCGCCGCGGAGGCGCTCGAAGCCGTTGTACACGGCGACAGGGAGTCCTGCCGCCTAACGGGGCGGCGCATCGAAGAAAT
>Ga0316620_10000214_pt1 | contig 22958 bp, 19 predicted proteins | sample OWC_Aug_M1_C1_D5_FD_207651 | JGI IMG/M metagenome (GOLD analysis project Ga0316620, IMG submission 207651) | Wetland soil microbial communities from Old Woman Creek delta, Ohio, United States - OWC_Aug_M1_C1_D5_B | ecosystem: Environmental > Terrestrial > Soil > Wetlands | place: USA: Ohio...
ATCTGGGGGCACAACATCCGTCTGTGGGAAGATGCCGTAGCCAAGGCGCCCCTCAAGGCCCGGGCACACTATAATCTCGGCATCGCCTGCCTGGACAGCGACCGTGACAGGTCGCGGCAGGAGCTGCACAAGACCGTCGAATTGGATCCCAGCTACGCGGCGGCCTGGTACAACCTCGGCTGGCTTGCGCAGGTCGAGGGAACCTATGAGGCGGCAAAAGACTACTATCGCAGGGCGCTTGAGGCTGATCCAAAGACCTGGCAGGCACGCCACAACCTGGGAAACCTGGACATCCTGCAGGGTAGCCTTCAGGAAGCAATGGCGGAATTTCAGGAAACCATTCGTCTGCGCCCGGACTACTGGCCTGCGTATCTGAACCTGGCAACCGTCCAACTGCAGACCGGCGACTCCCGATCCGCACTGCAGACACTCCAGAGCCTGAAGCAATTGCGCTGGGATCTTCTCGAAGCGCGGTATCTGAGTGCCTTTGCGCTGGTCCGGGAAGCCAGGTTCCGCGAGGCGGAAGCCGACCTCAGGTACCTCACGGAACATGATTCCGCAGGATCGTATCGCGACCGGATCCGGTCGCTGCGCGGCCAGTTTCCAATCCAGCCCAAAGGACCGGACTGAGGACGCGGTCGGGATCAGTTGCACCGAAGTTTGTTGAATAGAGTTGCCGCCGCAAGTATCATAACTGGACAGGGGTTTTGTCCCAACCATGCAGTTCCATAGCTCGGGAGGGATCCAATCGTGAACCGTTCCATTTGCAGCATGGTAGCAGGCTTGGCGACTGTCCTGATCGTCGCAGTGATGCTGGCTCCTGCAGCACGCGCCCAGCTCAGTTTGAGCGCATTACCGCGCGCGGCCGTGCGAGCCAAGCCGATCGGGGCTCAGGCGCCAAATCCCGTTCGGCAGCCGTTCGAGCCTGACAGAAATCAGCTGCTCATCGGCCCCGGGCCTATCTTCGCAGCCACAACCACCAATCTGTTCGCCCAGGTCGCATTTGGAGGGGGCTACACAACAGGATTCACTTTCATGAATACGGGGGCAGATGCGGCAACAGGGAATCTTATCCTGACCGGCAATAATGGCGCACCGCTGGCTGCCTCGTTCTCTTCCCCTGGCGTTGCCAGTGCTGTTGGGTCTTCCTTCGCGATTTCCGTACCCTCGGGAGGTTCGCAGTTGGTCATCGCCGACGCCGTAAATCCGGGCGATGCGACCAGCACCGGCTGGGCCAGGGTTGAAAGCACTGGCGGGTCTTTGGGAGGAGTCGCGACCTTCCAGTTGACTGTTAACAATTCCCTGCAGACGATCGTCGGTGTGCTATCGGGAGCGGCGACTGCCGTGGCCACGTTTCCCGCCGACGACGACCACAGCCTGTTCCGCGATACAGGCTACGCGGTAGCGAATCCCGGCAATACACCCATCAACATCAAGGTCGTTCTCGTGCATCCCGACGGCACAATACACCAGACTATCTTCCCGCCGGCATTGAATCCGCTGCCGCCCGGCGGCCACGTTGCCACCTTCCTTTGGCAGGACCTGAACGACTCATTCCTGCTGTTTCGAGGCACGGTGGTTCTGGTTGAGCAGGCTTCGATTCCATTCTCCGTGGTTGCCCTGGTGCTGAACAACGGGCTGTTCACGGCCATTCCCGTACTTCCCACCAAGGCACCGGGCATACAGTAACTGGGCCGCAGCCCGCGGCCGCCTGTCAGTCGAGCCGGGATAGGGTGGAAAGCTCCCACCCTATCCGGTACCGGCTTCCAGGGCTGCGGCGGACGTTTCTTCTCCCGCCTGACTCTGCGGCCGTTCCCGGGCGGCACTGTCGCGCTTCTCGATCATAATGATGGGGAAGCGGGCCGGTTCACGCCCAATGCGCAGCCTGATCAATCTGCGACGCAATTTCTGATGCCAGTTCGCGTCCGCACGCAAGAAATGCATTTCGAGCCCTGCATCGCGGCACGCGGATTGAAGCCAGGCAGCGGTCAGAAAGCCTGTCCCCGCGCCCGGCCCGCGGCAGCCGCATAGCCTTGCACGCTTCGCCTCCATTTCCTCCACCATAGCCAGGCCGCTGGCGGCATCGGAAAAAAACGGGGAATCCATGATGACGATCCGCCCTGCGGGCAGCAGCACTCTCCCCGCTTCGCGCAAGGTGGGAGTTAATAGGGGGGTGTAATGCAGGGAACCGTTAAACACGACCATGTCGAACTGTCCGTCCTGAAACGGCACACGGTCGAATTCGGCTTCATAGCACTCCAGGCGGGCGAGGTGATGCACTCTCGCGCCCAGTCCGTCGCGAGGATCAACGGAGATGTCGACTGAGGCGACAGTGTTCCCCAGGAGCGCCAGCCGACTCGACAGCCAGCAGTTGCCGGCACCGGCATCCAATACCCTGAGCGGCATGGTCCGGGCAAAAAACCGCGTGAATGCTCGGAATCCCTTGGCCCGGATGCGCCAGATCCTTTTTTGCGGATCGTTTCCGGATACAAACGGGAGCCGTTGATAGTAGACGGAATCAGCGGAGCCCCAGCCTTCAGATGATCGAATCACACGATAGCGGCCCAAGAAATCTTCATAGGCCTGCCGGCGATCCGGAGGCAGGAAACGCCAGATCCCGTCTATCCAGGCATAGGGCTGCCCGCAACGCGCGCATTCGGTGGACGATTCCCAAGCCGCCAGCGGCGCGCGGCACACCGGGCACGCAAGGCCGAATGAAGCCCGGGACGGGGAGCAGCTGTTCTGCCGGCCGGCATCATCATCCATGTTTGGTCATCACCATCAGGAAGTGATCGCCCGCGCCCCGCACCAGAGGTAGGGCGCCAAGGTGCTCATCGAGCCAGCCCAGACACCTGCAGAGTTTCGGCCACCGCTCATACCATCCGAGGAGATAGGGCGGCGGCAGGAACAGCAGAAGCGCGGAAAAGTGCGTGAGTTCAAAATCCGCGGAGAACTCACGGTAGAATTCACGTGGCGTGAAATAGCTCGTCCACACGACGTTGTCGTTCAGCCTGACCGGCACCGGTCCGCGAGCGAAGCGTACTGCGGCGCGCCGCCAGCGGCCGCGCAGGGCGCAGTGCAGGAGTTCCCACGGACATATGCGGCCCATCACCGACACGATCAGCTTCCCCCGGCGGTTGAGCAGGGCGGCACAATGTCTCGCTACGGTCCTGAGCTCCGGAACGCAATTCATCGCGCCCAAATCGGAATAGATGGCTGCGAAGGGCTCACCCTGCATCAGGTGGAGTTCGTGCAGGCCGATTTGTGCGGCACAAATGCGGGAACTCAGCCCTGCGCCGGCAGCGCGCAGGCGCGTGTGTTCCACCATCCGAGGTGACCAGTCGACGGCCACTACCTGATAGCCGCGTCGTGCCAGATACTCGGCATCGATACCTGTGCCACACCCGAGGTCCAGGACGCGGGCCCCCGCGGGCACGGCGGCCGTGATCCTGCGCCACATCGAGGCACGAATAACTTGCAACAGAGCATTGCTGTCGAGCGGATGCACTGACTCTCCGGCCACGCTGTCGAACGCCCTGCGTGTATCCAGCAGTCTGGCTGCCGCCTCCGGAATAACCGGGTTTGACCGTGCCTCGGGGAGCTTGCTTTTGTCGATCCCCGCCACTATTCCCTCCGCGGCGCCATTCCCCGTCTTTCGGGCTCAGGTGAGCCTGGAACGGGGTCTCAGCCGCTCGACGATCAGCTTTTCAAGGGGAGCGCCATACATGTTTCGACGGCACCGCCAGCGCGCGATCTTTTGCAGCGGCCGGCGCAACCGGCTTTCCGGCCCCCAGGCAAATCGGTTAAAAAATTTGAAGCGCTCGATGAGCCTGAACTTCCTTGGGGCAACCCAGGGGCCCGACGAACTCAGGTAGTCGAAATCCGCCCATCCCTCATTGGATTCCGGCAAAGGATATCCGTTCCGGGCCAGGTCCCCGGTTATTTGAGAGCCCGGATACGGCTTGAAATAGAATATGGGCGTCTCGAATTCCGGGCTCATGGCTCGCAGTTTCTTGATCAGGTCCAGGGTAGCCAGCACGGATTCATCCGGTTCATCCGGAAATCCGACTATGAATGAAAAAATCGCGGCTATTCTGTGCCGGGCGCACTGTTCCGCGACCGTCAATACCTGGGGCAGGAGGATATCTTTTTTCATCGTGTTCAGCATGTGCTGCGAGCCGGATTCCACCCCGACCATAACCCGCCGCAGGCCGGAGCGCACACAGAGCGCCAACTCGTCATCCGCCATTCGGCTGCCCTGATCGGCGCGCAGTGTGCCCGTCCACGTGAAGCGCAATTCTCTGCGCAGGAACTCCTCCGCGATTGCCACAACCCTCGGCCGATGCGAAAAGAAAGTTTCATCCTGAAAATTCAAGTCGTCGAACCGGTAGCGTCTCCAGAGAAACTCGATCTCCTCCCCCATGCGCCGAGGATCCAGGCCCACCCACTGCCGGCGGAAAACAAACGGGTCTGCGCAGAAAGCGCAGCGAAATCGGCATCCCATTGAGCCGACATAGTCGAGCTGCCTTCGGTCCTTGAGGCGAAAATAGTCCTCCACCGCAACAAGCCCATAGTCGTGCGCCGGCAGCGCATTCACATCTGCCAATGGCCGGGGCGGGTTGAACTGCGCGCCGTCTTCCCGACGCTGGACCGTCCCCTCCAGCCCTTCGAGGCCTGACCGGCTCATGAGGCGCTCCACCAATTCGGCGAACGTGGGTTCACCCTGCCCCAGGACGGCCACATCAATGCTGGGCTCTGCCATCGTTGCCGCCGGCAGTAGCGACGGATGCCACCCGCCCCAAACCACGGGCAGGTCCGGATACGAGGATTTTATCGCACGGGAGACGTTCAGAGCGTCGCGGATGGGCGCGCCGGTCAGGACGGAGACCCCAAAGCAGAGCGCATCCCTGGACTCCTCGATCGCGCGCTTTTCGGCTTGGTTTTCGAGCCGGCCGTCGATGATGGTAACCTGAAAGCGCCGGGCATCGAGAAAGGATCCGACCGCCAGAAGCCCCAGGGGCATCGTGTAAAAGACCGTTGCCGGATTGTACAGGACTATCCTCTTCCTGGCCATTTTCTAGAGTATAGCAAACATGCCCCGCGTAAGGCGCAGCGGCGGGCGATCATGATCGCTTTGGATTGCGGGACGCCGAAGGTAGACACGACTTGATTTTCAAAACCTGACAGCCGCGCGCCGGCTCTGCTATTGTTATGGCATGCGGCTGCGCCGACCGGGGGCTGTTGTTTTTTTCAATGCTCGTGTCCTCGAGCATGGGCGTGTGATCGCCTCCTCGATTCGTGTGGCAGGAGGGAGGATCGCTGCCCTGGACTGTCCGCCCGGGTCCGAAGACACGGCAGTCGATCTCGATGGTGATTGGGTGTTTCCGGGCCTTATCAACGCGCACGACCACCTCGAACTGAACCACTTTCCCCGCCTCAAGTGGCGCGGCCGTTATGGCAACGTCGGCGAGTGGATTGCCGACTTCCAGCCACGATTCAAAACAGATCCGGCATTGGTCGCGGGAATGTCGGCGCCATTCGAGGACCGGCTCTTGATCGGCGGCATCAAGAATCTCCTCAGCGGCGCGACCACGGTCTGTCATCACAATCCGTATCATGCCGCCCTGGGCCGCCGCTTTCCCGTGCGCGTTGTGACACGTTACCGCTACAGCCACTCGCTGCTGATCGACGGAGAATCCGTGCGGCATGTACACCATCAGACGCCTCGCGGCTGGCCGTGGATCATCCATGCGGCCGAAGGGACCGACAGAGAGGCCGAACAGGAACTGGATCGCCTCTTGGAGTTGGAATGCATAACCCCGAATACGGTCCTGGTGCATGCTGTCGGCTTCCGGCAGGATACGAGGGACTCGCTGTGCCGGGCGGACGCCGCCATCGTCTGGTGTCCGTCGTCCAACCAATATCTTCTGGGAACGACCGCTGATGTCAGTGCCCTGGCGGCAGCCGGACGTGTGGCGCTCGGAACTGATTCGCGGCTGAGCGGCGGGCGCGACATCCTTGCGGAGATACGATTGGCTGCAGGGACAAAACAGGTGGACGCCCGCGCCATCCTGCGGATGATTACGGTGGATGCCGCCCGCATACTGCGCCTTCCCGACTCCGGCATGCTGCGGTGCGGCGCTTGGGCGGACCTTGTGGTCATCCCCCGCCGGCGCGCGGATCCGTTGGATGATCTGCTCGAAACAGACCGCAGCGGCCTACGCATGGTGCTTTTGGGAGGACGGGCGCAGATTGCCGATGCCGACCTGGTGCAGGCCTTCACCGCAACCCGGGTGAGGTCCGTGGAGGTCCGGCTCGACGGCCGTCACAAAAGGTTGTCGGCGTCCCTGGCGGAGCGCCTGAAGCGGGCACAGGTCAGGGAGCCCGGACTCGAGTTGTGAACCCGGATTTCCGGATCCCAACTCTCGCTGGCAGGTTTTGGAGTCATGGACATACTGCTGACGCACGGATATTTCCTTCGTGAAGATGCGCACGAGCTTCAGGTAATGAAGCCGTATCCGCCCCTGGGCATTTTGTACGTCTCCGCCTTCCTGAAAGTGAGAGGATTCGCCGTCGGTGTCTGCGATACGACCTTCAAGACGCGCTCGGATTTCTCCGCATTGCTCCATCGGGAACGGCCCCCCGTGGTGGGCATCTATGGCACCCTCATGACGAAGTTCGCGGTCCTGCAGATGATGCGCGAAGCGCGGGCCGTGGGTGCGCACGTCATCCTCGGCGGGCCCGAGCCGGCCAACTACGCCGAGGAATACATCAGGTGCGGCGCCGATGTGATAGTCTTCGGGGAAGGTGAGGCTGCGGTCGCGGAACTGCTTCCGCGTTTGGCGGCGCAAGGACCAAACCGCCTGGAGGGAATCTCGGGAATCGCATACCGCTGCGAGGACGGGAAGATCGGCAGGACGCCCGCACGGCCGATGATCGGCGACTTGGACACGCTGCCCGAACCCGACCGCGAGGCTGTTGATCTGGAACAGTACATCTCCACCTGGCGCGTGCACCACGGGGCGGGTCCGGCATCCCTCATCAGCTCCCGCGGCTGCCCTTACCACTGCGCGTGGTGCAGCCGCTCGGTCTTTGGCCAATCGCACCGCAGGTGTTCTCCGGCACGGACGGCAGATGAAGTCCAGCACATCGTGGCACGGTACCGGCCGGACCAGCTTTGGTACGCCGATGACGTATTTACGATCCACCACGCCTGGCTTTTCGCATACGCGGCCGAGCTCAAGCAGCGCGGGCTGCGTTTGCCCTTTGAATGCATCTCGCGCGCGGACCGGCTGAATGAAGAGGTCATCCGTTGCCTGGCGGCAATGGGTTGTTTCCGTCTCTGGCTTGGTTCGGAATCGGGGTCCCAGCGCATCCTTGACGCGATGCAGCGCGGGGTAAAGGTCGAGGAGATTCGTGCCATGACTAAGGCTCTCCGCCGGCACGGCATCCAGACAGGGCTGTTCATCATGCTCGGCTACGAGGGGGAAGAAATTGCGGACCTGGAAGCGACGGTCGATCTTCTCCAGGCTTCCGCACCCGACGTGTTTTTGACGACTGTGGCATACCCTGTCAAGGATACGGCGTATTATGAGCAGGTCCGCAGCCGCGTCCGGCCCGAAGCCGCGTGGGAATTACAGACGGACCGTGATCTGACAGTGCTGGGCCGCCGCTCCCGCCGCTTCTACTCGTATGCCACCCGCTGGATGGTCGCGTCCGCAGCCCTGGCGCAGGGCCGCAGGGGCCGCGCCGGATTCATCCGTCTCGCGAAAGCCGCGGCGAGCAGGCTCGTGGGCAGGATCGGCATGGAGTGTACCAAGAAGGACCGCGAACGTTAGCGCGGGGCACGGAGGCGCAACCACACCCGCGCAATCTTGCTGCGGAGAGCTCTATCCGCAGGCTCTTCCGGACTGGCGCCGGAAAGTGCGCGCATCCCGCGCCCGCGATGCGCTCTTTCCTGCGCGGCGACCTCAGAATCGTTCCGAGTTACGAAGATCCCTCTTCAGGCGCAGCAGACCGCGATAGCCGTAGATCTCCAGCGGAAAGCCGAACCGATGGCTCTTGAGGCGATACCGGGCAAACGGCTTCATGGCCTGAAACAGCATGCGGTGCCGCCAGGAACTGCTCTGTTCGCCGACCCTGACTTGATGATATCCGAAGCGGATATATTGCCGAATGGCCTGCAGGCGGTCGTGTTTGCGCCCGCTCAGCCAAGGCAAGACCTGCAGCCGCGGATAAAAGTCCGCCCACTCCTCGAGTGTGCCTGGCGGCACCAGGCCCCGGTCAATCGATTCCTGCCACGCCGGTGAACCGGGATAGGGCGTAAATATGCTCGTATAGCAGTCGGCACGGTCATAGCTTTCATAGATCCGGCGGATTAAATCAACGGATCTTGCGAGGTCATCTTCCTCTTCGGCCGGCAGTCCGAAAATGAAACCGAAACTCGCGCGCAGGCCGGCTGCTTTGCAGCGTTGGACCGCGGCGAGAATCGACTCGGCGTCGGACTTTTTGCTGATCGCTTCGAGGACCGCATCGGAACCCGATTCGGCGCCGAAGTGAATGCGCGCCAAACCGGAGCGCCGGTATATCCCGGCCTGCTCATCCGTCAACCGCTCCCACGAGTCCGCACGGTCCTGAATGTACCAGTCGAATTTCAGGCCGGCGCGGATGAATCCTTCGGCTATTGCCAGCGAGCGCGGGCGGGAGGCAAAGAAGATGTCATCGATGATGCCGATGAGGTTGATGCGGTATTTTCTGACCAGGTAACCGATTTCGTCGACGACCTGTTCCGCGGGGAGTTCGTCCAGATTGCGGCCGTAAACCGACGCATTGGAGCAGTAGGAGCAGTTAAAAGGGCAGCCATGGCTCGTCGTGTACATGAGCCAGCGTAAACGCGTCTTCCGGTAGTACCTCTCGTAATCGATCAGCTCATAGCCCGGCATGCGGCTCGGCAGCAGCGCTACCGGCGTGTATGGCCGCGGCGGATTTGCCACGGGAGACCCGCCTTCCTTGGTAAGCGTGCCCGAAACGCCGTGGAATGATTCCCCTGCCGCAAGGTGCTCCACCATTTCGAGCAGGGTCAATTCGCCCTGTTTCACGACGACCGCGTCGACGCACGAGCAGGCCAACGTCTGTTGCGGCAAGATCGACGGGTGCCAGCCGCCCAGGATCACCGGCAGATCCGGATGCCGGGCTTTGACCGCGCGGCCGACGGCAACAGCGCCCTTGATCATCGGGCCGGTAACCAGCGATATGCCCAGACAGAGCGCATCCCCGGCTTCCCTGATGACCGCACCCACATAATCCGGTTCGAGCGCAGTATCGATGATCTTCACTTCATAGCCGGCGGCCACGAGCGGTCCTGCTATCGCGATCAACGCGAGCGGCGGGCATGCTTCATTGCTGTCATAAGCCGGAAAGAAGAGGACAACCTTCTTTTTCATAGGTGTCTACCCGGGCCTTCGCGTGTTTTCACCAACACGGTGACGCGCCCTCAGGCCCACGCCAATCCGCGCACAGAGATGGCGCGATGCCCGGCTGCGAAGCGGGGGAACGTCCCCCGCATGGATCCGGCTAGTCCATCCTGCACGCACGGATCACAAGAACAGCCGGATATCCGCGCCAGCGTTTTCCGAAATCGATCCGGGGCTCACGCACATCCTCGATGCGCAGGCCGACTGCGGCACAGGCCGCAACGTGATCGGAGAACAGATGCGTGTGATGCCGGATTTCATACTCGCGCTTATCGTCGCCACAGAAAGTCCTCCTCCATCCCAACAGCGCACCCAGCGGATGGAAGTCGGAGTAAACCAGGATGCCTTTTGGAGCGAGCACGCCGCGAATTTCAAGCAGTGCGCTCCGCAGATCGATCACGTGGCCGACGGCCAGGGCGCACGTGATGAGATGGAACGAAGCGGGGCGCAGGCCCAGGGAACACAGGTCGGCCTGCACCAGGTTCGCGCTGACGGCACGAGCCCGGCGGAGCATCGGCGCCGAGGCATCCAGTCCCACGGCCGGCAGGGCCCCGCGCTCACACAGCATTTTCAGATAGCGCCCGGTCCCGCAGGCCAGATCGAGCGCGGCGCATCCTTGTACCTCCGGGAGCAATTCCAGCACGGCGCGCTCCTCGAGTTCCATGAGTCTGTTGTGCGCATGCGGCGGGTAGCCCGGGGCCCAGAGCGCATAGGCCTCGGCGGCGCTGAGTTTGGGCCGGCGTTGCATCAGGCGTTCGATCCAGCGGATCATGGCATCAGAAACCTGTGGTCTCCGGGCGTTGATAATGCATGAGTTTCTGCAGAACGCGCAGTTCCAGCGGAAAGCCGTACACGCGCGCATGGTACCGCCAGGCGCCGGCTGCGCGCAGCAGGACGCGCCGGAAACCTGTCAACCTCGAATCGGTCGCGGTCGGGTAATAGGCATTCAGCACCCGTTCGAAATTCCGGATCTTGCGCCGGAGATCTTCCCTGAGCCACGGACCGCGCGCGTGTCTGCGGCTCACAAATTCCAGCCACTCGGAGCTCACCCACTCCTCCAGGGTATCGGGAAAGGAAAATCCGTCCGCCACAGCCGCTTCGTACATCCGGCCCGGGCGAGGGACTGGAGTGAAAAAGTAAATGATGATCTCGCTGGCGGGATTCACCCTCTTGAGCCGGCGGATAAACTCCAGCGTTGCGCGGGCATCTGCCTCGGGGTCCGGCGGGCACCCGACCATAAAGGAAAACTCGGGCAGAATTCCGTACTGCTTGAGTTTCGCGGCAACTTCGAGGGTATTTTCAGGAGTCAGAGTGCCGCCTTTGTCAATGCTTTGCAGCGTCCGTGTGGTAGCTGCTTCCGCACCCAGGTACACAGCTTTGAGCCCGGAGGCGCGCATGGAACGCCAGGTGTTTTCCGAAAACCTCAACAATGTGTCGATCCGGGCTTCGCCCCACCAGTTGAGGCCGAGAGGCGAGATCCGCTCGGCAAATTCGGCGACCCGGGCTTCCTGGGTGAAGAAATTGTTATCGAAGAACTCGATGGCGTTCACTTGCCAGCGCGCAACATACAACTCGGCGACCGCCGCCACCCGGGCGGCCGACTGTGCCAGCCAGCGGCCGTTCGCCATATTGACGACGGCACAAAAGCTGCACAAGAAGGGGCAGCCGTAGCTCGAGTGGTGGGGCAGGGTGCGGGACCCGAGAAACGTGCTGCGCACGTACTGAGCCATATCGATCCGGTCATAGGGATATGGGGGCAATTCTTCCGGGTGGGGCGGCGAGGCTGACGGGTTTTCAACCGCCGTCCCGTTATCGTCCCGATAGGCCAGCCCCGGCAGCGTGCGCCAGTCGCCGTTGCGCGCCAGCAGGTCGAGCAATTTCAGAAATACCCATTCGCCGTGGCCGCGCACCACCAGGTCCACCGCGGAGGATTGCAGGCAGGCGGATGCATGGATGGTCGGGAAATAACCTCCCCAGACAACTTTCACTTCAGGATACTCTTCCTTGAGAATGCGGCATTGCGGGAGGGCTTGCGAAAGTTGCGGTCCCGGCATGACGGTGACGGCGACTACATTGGCGCCGAGGCGTATCTGATCTCGAATCAATCGCAGCGGCTCCGGACTGATGTTGCCGTCCACGAAGGTATATTCATGGCGACCCTCCAGAACGGCCGCCAGAGCAAGGAGGGACATGGGCAGGATCCTCTTGCCGGTGGGATTACTTCTCGGATTGTAGAGGACGATCTTGGGTTTCATCCGGGATCTCTCGATATCGGTTCAGCTGCCGGCGCTGCCTGTGCCAGATCATCCAATGTTTGGGTATGGAAGCAATTGCCCGCAGGTCTTTTGCCCGCCAGGCCTGCCTGGGCATATCTGACTGTTTGAGAAGCCTGATTGCTTTGCGCATGCGGAACTCGGCATGAACCGCGCGATACAGCGCGTGGTAGAAGGCTTCCGGAAACGGGCCGCGATACAGCATCGCCAGGTCGTCGCTGTCCGTCCAGTTCTGCTTTTCTCCCAGCTGTGCGCGGACGCGCTCATAAAACCCGGTCCCGGGGAGAGGGTAGGAAACTGAAATGCCGATATCATCGGGCGCCAGGTCACGGATCAAGTCCAGTGTCATTCGAATGTCGGCGCGGGTTTCTCCCGGATAGCCGAACTGTATAAAGAAGCCGACTTTGATGCCGGCATCCCCGAGAAGGCGGCGCGCCTGACGGATATGCCCGACGGTCATCCCCTTTTCCATGGCATCCAGGACTTTCTGGGAACCGGACTCCGCGCCCAGCCACACGGTATCGCAGCGCGCAGACCTGAGGCCCTCCGCAACAGGGGGTGTCACCAGATCGGCACGCATCTGACACTTGAACGGTACCGCGGCATTCCGCTCACGGGCAAGACCCCCGAAGCTCTCAATCCAGCCCGGCGTCAAGCCGAAAATGTCGTCGGCAAACCAGATGTGGTCGGGCCGGTAGGATTCTTTCAACCATTCGAGCTCGGCCACCACATTTGCCGGCGTTCGTGCGCTGTACCGCCGGCCCCAGATCGGTTTTGCGCACCAATTGCAGCCATAAGGGCAGCCGCGCGTCGTTACCATGTTCATGGAAAAATAGCCGTGCCGCGCCGTCCAGCGCTGCCGGTACTGGGAAACATCGACCAGGTCCCAGGCAGGGAATACCAGTTCGTCAAGATCCGCGATGCCCGGCCCCGGCGGGTTCCGCCGCACCGAGCCCGAAGGGTCTCGCCAGACCAGCCCGGTGATGCTGTCGACGGGCTCCTGCTGACGGCCCTCCATCACGTCCAGCAGCCGGCTGAGTGTTTCTTCGCCCTCTCCCTGAATCACATAGTCGGCCCCGTGTGCCAGGTAGATTTCGGGTCGATCGGATGCGTCGGCGCCGCAGAGTATGACCGTGCAGCCCCGGTCCCTGGCCAGTGTGATCATCCGGAGTGCCGCGTCACGCATGCGCAGCAGGCACATCTTGCTCAGATAGTTGAAATTGTCCTCGTACAGCACGGCGACTTGCGGCTGCTGCCGGTCGAGCGCTGCGGCCCACTCATTCTCGGACCCGGCGAGCATGGCGTCGAAAAGCGCTACCTCATGGCCGCGCCTCCGCAGGTATGCGGCGGCATAGAGGGTCCCCAAAGGTGGATAGGGCTGCATGGCTGCGAGGAGCTTGGGATCGAAACGTAGAAAGTAGGACTGGCCTAGCAGCACGTGGGTCACAATCCCCCCAGAAGCGCACGGGCGCCTTTGAAGGCAGGACAGACGCAGAGCCGGCACTCCTGGCTCAGGCCCAGCCGTTGCCGGCGTCGGACAGCTTTGAACTCTGTCGTGTTCAGAGCCTGCGAGAGCGGCGTGTCGTCGAGCCGGCCGGCGGGAGGGAGAAAGAAGCAGGGCTTGAGAGTGCCGTCTGTCTCGATGACCGCCGAGAAGCGCGGAGCGTTGCACCGCACCAATGGGAAGTCCTGCATGCCCAGGAGTGCGGCAAAATACATGTGCATCATGCGCAATTTGTCCTTCGATTCGACGACATACCCCTGCGCGAATTCGGCGTCGAATTCTCGTTCGATCCTCTCGAGCACACCGGCAAAGGGGCCAAGATCTTCCGCACGCAGCGCCATGGACCCGTCGAATTCCTCCCTGCGGGCGAACGCATGGCAAGTGTTCGTGTTCACCGCATAAAACGAGTGATGCCTCGCTCCCCATGAGCGAGTCAGCCGGATCATAGACGGTATCTCGAGGTAGTTGCCGCGCTGCACCGTTGTCCGGATGGTTATGGGCAGCCTTGCGGTCAACCGGGTGATTCCCTGCTTTACCAAAGCCAGGCAATCCACGCCCCGAATCGCCCGGTACGTTTCCGGCGTGGCGCCGTCGAGCGACACGAAGAGCTCATCAAGGCAGCTCGCCGCCGCGCCGGCGTGGCCGGCAAGCATGATGCCGCTGGTGGCCATGCCCACCCTCAGGCCGCTCGCCTTGAACAGGGCCGCGATCTCCGGCCAACGCGGATGCTGCAAGGGTTCGCCCCCGGACAGCAACAGATAACGGGTGCCGAAACGGGGGAGCTCACGGGCCAGCCTGCGGACCAGTTCCATCGAAATATCGCCCTGTCCATAGCGCCAGTAGTCGCAACTGGTGCAGCGCGAGTTGCACCGGTCGGTAATGTAAACGACGACCGTCGGCAGAGCATGCAGTGTGTCGGAATGAAGATTCAACAGGGACAGCAGTTTCATCAATGGTCACCGATATCAGGAGGCCCGGTTCATGATCCCTGTCTTTGACCGTCGGCTGGCTGTAGTGTGGCACCCCATGAGGTTCGGTCGCCGGCCCTGTGCGACCAGCACCCGGGGACCTGGGTCAGGCTCCCGTGTGAAACGGGAGGTGGTGCTCCTCGAGTCGGCCGCGATAGCGCGAAACGATGGTTGCGCCATGGTCTTCGAAGTGCCCCTTCACCTGGTTGCGGTCAAAAATGACACTGCCTCCCGAAACCGCCGCCCTGGTAGCAAACTTGTGTATCTTGCGCCGCATCTCCCACGCTTCGAGCCTATCGCCCAGAGCACCGGACAACAACAACCGCTCCATGCCTTGCTTCACCTTTCGGGCCGCCCTGCCCGGCCGGTACTCGGCCTCCACATGAAGGGGATGACACGCATTCGGCAGGATCCGACTGATCCAAGGGTTGGCGGAACGCATCTGACGGTACACGTCGTGCCCGTATAGCGGCACCATCTGAACGAACTCATGAGCAACGTAGATCGTCTGCGGCTCGAGCCCCAGTCTCTCCTCGGAGATGAGGTAATTGGGGCAGAGTGTGTTGGGAGAGAGCTTGCCGACATGAACCACGAGCACCGCCAGGGCGCGCGCCAGCCACACCCGGGAGGGGGAGGTCACAATCAGGAGGTCCAAGTCGTCCTCCGGGCCGCTGTTGTCCATGGCCAACGCGCCCGTCACCGCAACCATTTTTACGAATGGCATGCGGCTGATGACCCGGGCAAAAAACCGGGCTTTGCGCCACAAACGGTGTGAGACGGCCAACTTCTGTCGCCGGCGCTCGACGAGGTCTTCGCGTCCACGTAGTGTGACGAAGCCTTCCACCTGCGAAATCCGCTCATGGAGCCAAACCGACGATGTCAACGCAGTCTCGATCTCATCTCTGGAACCCTGAGCTTCAACGAGATAGTGTGCGATCTCGACAGGGGTTAATGGATAATCGAAAAGATCGCAGTAAAGAACGGTCTTGAGGATGGCCTGATCTCTCCGTATCCCGTCAGGCAGAGCGGTTGCAGACAGACTATTTCCCTCCGGCTGCGTATTGGTCTGGAAAACCAGAGGCCGAACGTGAGACATTTGTTTCCTAGAGCGCGATGCGGATTCCTATGAGAGTTGCCCTGGTTCACGACTACCTAAACCAATATGGCGGGGCGGAGCGTGTGCTCGAAACCCTTCTGGAGATCTTCCCCGACGCGCACATCTACACCTTATTATACAGCCCGGAAAGAACTTCGGCGAACTTCCAAAAAAGAGTCTACAAGACCAGTATCCTTGATTTTCCACTGGCCAGGCGGCATCACCGGCTGTTTATTCCGCTGATGCCCTTTGCTGCTGCCAGCCTGAGGGTTGAAGACCAATATGACCTGATCATTTCCGACAGCGCCGGTTATGCCAAAGGAGTACCGCAGCAACACCGCACTTTCCACCTGTCATATTGCTACACGCCGCTGCGCTATGCATGGGAAATAGACAACTATTTTGCCAATCCGGTGTTCAAGACTCTCTTCCGGCCGGCATTCCACTACCTCAAGCGCTGGGATTTCAGGGCGGCACAAAAGCCGGATGTCCTGTTGGCCGTGTCCGGCTTCATTGCCGGCAAGATCAGCAGGTTCTATGGGCGAACGGCACAAGTGGTGTATCCGCCGGTCGAATACGACCGGTTCTATTTCGACGCCAGCCTGCAGCCGTCGACAACCGGTCCCGCCTACTACCTTGCTGCGGGGCGTCTGCTCCACTACAAGAAATTCGCGCTTCTGGTCGAATCCTTCCTCGAGCTTGGCATGAATCTATGGATCGTCGGCATGGGGCCGGAAATGCCGGCACTGCAGGAGATGGCGGCGGGAGCGGACCATATCCGGTTTTTCCGTTTCGTGACCGACCGTGAGTTGCACGCACTCTACAGCGGCGCGAAGGCATTCCTTTTCCCGCAGGTGGAGGATTTCGGCCTGGTGGCGGCAGAGGCTCAGGCATGCGGGACGCCGGTGATCGCCTTTGCGCAGGGTGGTGCCACGGAAATTGTCGAGGAGGGCCGGACCGGCACTTTCTTCCAGGAGCAGAGCACGCGCAGCCTGGTGGCGGCGGTACGCAGATTCGAGCAGATGAACTTCGATCGCGGCGAAATCAGCCGGGTGAGCCGGAGGTTCACGGCGGAGAAATTTAGGGAGGGCATTTTGCAGGCCATCCCTCCGGAATTGCGAGCAAGGCTGTCGATCTGACTGCGGCGCCGAAGCGGAAGGCGGCGGCAACAACCGTCGTGAGGTTCAGGGGGCAATCTTCTGATAAACGGCGATGGTCTCCCTGGCGGCCCGGGCCCAGGAGAACTGCATCGCACGTGCCAGCCCGGCGCCGCGCAGCTCCTGCCGGAACGATTCGTCGGTCAACAGGCGGACGAGGCCATGCTCGATTTCCTCCGCAGACAGGGGATCCACGAGGAGCGCGGCACCGGCCCCGACTTCCGCCATGGCGGATCCGTTGCCGGTCAAAACCGGAACCCCGCACGCCATCGCCTCCACAATGGGCAGCCCAAACCCTTCATAGAGCGACGGGAAGGCGACCGCGCGGGCCAGATTGTAGATATGCGGCAGATCTTCTTCCGGAACATAGCCCAGTAACCTGACGGCATCCCTCAGCCCGCTCTGCTCAATCTGCCTCAGCAATGGCCGGTAATGCCAGCCAAGCTGACCTGCCAGAACCAACTGTTCGCGACGACCCCGGCGCCGCATTTCTGAAAAGGCCGTTAGCAGCCGTGACAGGTTTTTTCGCGGCTCAACCGTGCTCACCGACAGGATGAACGGTTCCTCGAGACCATACTTGCGCCTCGTCGGCTCCAGTTCGAGAGGATTCTCTATCGGACAAAACGTATCCGCGGCAGCGCCGTAAACGACATGCACTTTTTCGGGCGGCAGGCCAAGCACACGCAGGATGTCGTTCTTCGAGCTCGAGGAAACCGTGATCACGGCCGCAGCTTTCCTGGTCACCGCAGGGAGGATCGAGCGCACCAGCCAGAGGCTCCTGCGCGGCTGGAGGCGGGGGAAGAGAAACAGGGACATGTCATACAGCGAGACCACAAACGGGCAGGTCAGAGACAGGGGCGCAATCGAATTGGTGAAATGGCAGACCTGCGGGCACAGCCGCGCCACAAGGCGCGGCAGGACGAACTGCATCCACAACGACCGGTTGGGCAAACGCCAGCCGGCCGGTACACGGACATTCCGGCTGATGGCGCAGGCAGGAGCTCTGCTCATGAGCAGTACAAAACGCCAGCCGCTGTCCTGCTCTGCAAGGCTGTTGAGAAGGTGAGCCGTATAATAGCTCACACCCGATTTTTGACGCAGCTCCAGCGCCGTCGCTTCAAAGCCGACCAGGCGCCCTTCCCCGCACATCATCGCGAATCCCCGGCGTGTCCCAGGCCTACCGCGGTGCCGGCCAGTATCCAGAACAGGCCATAAGTGGAAGTGAAGGGCAGAAAGCAATCCACCAGCCCATGAACGCAAAGAGCAGCGACCGCAGCACCCATGCCAATACCCAGCAGCCTGAATTCCTCCCGGGACGCCCCCAGCCAGATCCATCTGATCTTCAGCGCAACAGCGATCAGAACGGCGACAAAAGCTGCCGTCCCGGCGAGACCAACGGTCGCAAGCATCTCGAGGAATTGATTGTTGGCGTACGTGCGGTCGTCGAAACTCTTCGGCCCCACGTAGGAGCCATACAGTCGTCGAAAATTATCAGGTCCCACCCCAAGCAATGGATGCTGAAGCCACATTCGCGACGCTGCTCGCCACAGGTCGACACGGCCGGGAGTGGAAGGCAACGGCAGACTGACGGGCGCCGGGAAATCCGGCGACGGCTGTACCACCGCTGACGGCAGGACCTCAACCCGGATATAACCGTGTCCGTTGCCAAAAACACTGAACCAGGCAATTTCTTCCTGCAGCATGTCCCACTGCAATGTGTATCTGCCGGGTTTGGCGGGAGCAATGATCCATGGATTCAGGCTCACGGTATTGCCGGGTCTCACATCGGACGGCAAAACGGATCGCGCCCCCCTCCAGATCAATATGTTCTCCGCCGCCGGGTCCAGCCAATGGTAGCTGACAGCTACCGATTGCCTGCCTGCGGCGCGCCATGTCACGCGTCCGCGGTTTCGGAGCAATAACGGAACCTGAATGATCTCTCCCGCCTTAAGCGTCAATTGCGCGGGATAATTATCAAATTCCGCGCGATACCAGCTCGAGGCGTCCTTCGTGGTCAAACGGAGCAGGAGAAGATTGTTGCTCGCCATCTGGATGATGATCAGCAGCAGCAAGGAGAGCAGGGAGGCGCCGGCAAGCGGCCGCAGGAAGTCTTTTGCGCCTCTGGAGACAAACATGATAGCCGTCAGCGTCAGAGCAGCTACCAGGATGCCGGCGCGGCTGGCAGCCAGGACGATGGCTTCTACGAGCAGGAGCGCGCACACGAATCCGGCCCACCACCATCGTTTGCGAAACTCACGCCGGCCCCACCAGGCGGCGACAGTCAGGGCCAAAGGCAACATGGCTTCCCAATACATGGACGCGATATTGGCATACTGAAAGGTGGCGCTGGCGCGCAGGTAGCTGCCGGTCAAGGAGGGCCCGGTCTTGAAGTTTTCCAGGAATTTCGCAGCTCCCGGCAGCCAGACCTCCGCCGGCGCCGCCGCAGCCGACAGTATGGCTCCCCCCAGCAGTGCAAAGCCGACCAGGACAGCTGATCGGGGCGTGCGGACAAATTCCGCTGCAGCAAAGCACAAGACACAGCCCCCAATACTTCGGAGAGCGAATTTCAGCGCCTCCGGCCTGAAAGAGGAAGCGAGGAGAGCAGAAAGGATCAGAAGAGCCGCCCAGACCGCAACCGCGGTGTGAGCCGCCGTCCAGACCCTGCACTTTCCCGCCAACTGCCCCAGGATCCAGACGACGATCACCAGGTAGATGCCGATTTCCACGCTGGTCACTCCCAGCGGACCCACCCGAAAGAGCGGGCCTTTGAGCTCGAAGGGAAGAACAACGGACAGCAGCAGGAGAAAGGCAAAGCCGATGGTATGCAGGAAATCCGAGTTTTCAGTGCTCCGAATCGGCATGGCGTTCGGATCCTTTTGTGCCCCGGCCACATGATCCGGGATTACACACCTCCCGGCTTCCAGCGCATGCGCTGGAAGCTCTGCGGCCGGATGGCGGCCCGGGCAATGCACGCAGGATCAGATCAAGCTTTTGCCGCGCCATCATTACGCCGGTTCGCATCTACCCTCAACGGACGTGTCTGGATGCGCTGCGAGCCCCTCAATGAAAACCAGGGAATGTGTCCGGGCCCCACAGTTCCTTCCCACCCATAAATGCGCCAAGCCCCCAGAGGATCGCCAGAAGCATCGCCAGCAGGGCGACAACGATCTTGTTCGGCACCCGGCCTCGCAGTGTCGAGATGCCGAGAAAGGCGAGGACAGCAGCCACGGCAACACCGGAAATGCCGAGGACTTGATGGCGGAGGATGCGCGCGTTGGCCGGCAGGTTGCTGACGAAGAAGCCCTGCTGGATATAAGGCTTCCCGTCTTCGTTTAACCTCCCCTTGGCTGCGGCAATCCCCGTCGCCACGGTGGGGAGGACCGTCACAAATGCGACAATGGAAAGGACAGCCCAAGCCCAGTAGATCTCCTTTCTGCCCAGAAACAGAGCGGCGAGAGCGGCGACTGCTCCCAGGACGGCTGAAGCGATGGGCAAATGGGTCATGGCCGAGTGATTCTGAGCAAGAAACATGATCATATGTCTCTCCTTGAACCCGACGAAAAGTCGAACGCCGAATCTGGCCGCGCGGGTGGCCGATCGTCAGCGCGAACCCGCTAGTTCGCTGAGACGGTTATCACCCCGCCTTCAATGGCAACATGGAACTGCTTCAAGCTCTTCTTTGCCGGCCCGCTGATATAGGTGCCATCCGGCTTGTACCTGGAACCGTGGCAGGGGCACTGGATGAGGGTGGGACTCTTGACCTCTACCCGGCAATGCTTGTGGGGGCATACGTTGCTCATCGCTGCATACTGCTCCTCGGTGGATTTCACGATGAGAAGGTCCCCCTCGGCCGTGTCCTTCACCAACACAAATCCGCCGGTCTTTTCCAATTCCGGGTGATCGGCGATTTTGACGGCGGCAAGCGCTGCCGACTTTTTATCCTGGCGAGAAAAGCCGGATCGTCCCAGCGCGGTCGCCGCCACACAGAACATGGCGATGCGATCGGTGAGCGCACGAAAAAAGGTCCTTCTGGTCTGCCTTGATTCATTTTCGGTTGGCAAGATGGGCTCCTTATCGCGTCTGAGCACGCTTCCTATCCAGTAATTAAATAACAACTCCGCACAATGCGCAAGGAAGCGGCAGCCGAAGGGCCTGAGGGACTTGCTGAACATGCGCAGATTCACCTCTTCATTCTGAAGACCGGAAAGAATGGCGCGTGAAAGGCGCCTGGCTGATCCCGCGATGACCCGCTAGCAGAAAGGGCCCGAGCAGAAGCACCGGCTCGACCGCAGCTACCGCGTGTCGCCCGGCGTCAAGCTGCCGCCGCGCAAAACCACCTGGTTCCTAATCGAGGCTCCGAAGCAGTAGCCGGACGAATTTCGGCCTAGTGATGAAAAGAATCACCCCGATGTGCTCCAAAACCTCACAATGACGCAGCCAGTTTCCCCGTAAACCTCTGGCGACCTCCCGGTCAGCAGTAACAGGAAATCGGCAAGCACTAGTGAATCTGATGTTTATGGGGCCTCAATCAATTCTTGAGCTCTCGCTTTGCTGTCTGGCATGGCCATTGCTTGAATAAGAAGTGGCATTATGCGCCCATCTTCTCCCCAGCGGCAGGTCTGATTCACGAATAGGCGGGGCTTTTTGCGCCACCACTGTTGAATGCGGACATCCCGGCCCCATGGCGGTCGCCATTCCTCCTTTCTTCGGAGGGAAAATAGAGTCAACCAGGCAGGAACAACCAGGAGGGGATTCAGAGATGAAGAGGCTAGTGGTGTTGTCTCTGACGTTAGCATTGACTATCCCGGCTTTGCTGTTTGCCCGTCAGGGCTCCCGGTACGATGACAGGCAACTGGTCATCGTTTCCGTGGAATTGATGAACAATGGCAGCACAACGCTTGCTCTGCAGATCAAGGGGCGGCATTTCGGAACGTACAAGCCGATTGTGATGTGGGCGTCAGAAACGGCCACAGTCACGGATTTCCGGAATCTGCAGGATGATCTGCAGGCAATCACGGTCCAACTGCCGCGTCACAAATCTGAAGGCGCAAGTTCCGCATCAGGCAGCTACCTGCTCCAGGTCATACGCACCAGCAAGCAGGGAAAGCCCATGGAGGATCGAGGCAGTGCCGACGTGTTTTATGTGACCATCGGCGCCGTGGGGCCTCAGGGACCGAAAGGTGATGCCGGGCCGCCCGGCGCTACGGGGCCAAGCGGGCTTATTGGCTTGCAGGGTGCGCAAGGGCCCATCGGGGCCACCGGACCTGTGGGTTTGCGGGGCCCGACAGGATCCAAAGGGGACATGGGGACTCCGGGTCTGCCGGGACCTACAGGTCCACAGGGACCGAAGGGAGACACGGGAGCTACGGGGCTTCAGGGACCGACCGGACCAGCAGGGCAGCAAGGGCTCAAGGGGGATACGGGGCCTCAGGGACCGGCAGGACCGGCCGGAGCCACAGGGCCCAAGGGAGATATCGGAGCCACAGGCCCAATGGGGCCTCCCGGATCGGCTGGTGCGGTGGTTGCAGGCCGGTGCTACGACAATGTGAATCGCTTCGTGGACTGCGCCAACGGTACGGTGACCGATACCCAGACCGGACTGATCTGGCTTAAAGACCCGGCCTGCTTCCTCCTTGTGATGGATTTTGCGTCGGCCAACGCCGCGGCGGCAGGTTTGCACAACGGTCAGTGCGGACTCACCGATGGGTCAATCGCTGGAAGCTGGCGGTTGCCGACTCAGTGGGAGTGGGTGGAAATTCTCAAGGCGGCCTGCTACACTCCCGGAAATCCGGCGCTTCCCGACGGCACCGGATTCGGATGTTTTGCCACCTCGCCATCAGGACAGTGGGCCTCCGGCGTGCAGGCGTTGCGTTACTGGTCATCCACTGCTTCCGTGGACATCGTCGGCGCGGCATACTTCGCAGCGCTCGAAGGGGCTTTTATCGATTACGTAGCCAGAACCAACACTTATCTTGTGTGGCCCGTCCGGGGCGGCAACTAAAAGCAAGGTAAGATTTCGGATGATATAGTGGATTAAGCACTTACAGCCTCGGTCTCGATTGGCCTGTCCGATGCGGTAGCGTCCTGGTAACACGGATCGCCGAAAATGCCCTCGATTTGCCTCACGGCGCTGACCAGAAACGAGCCTGAGAGGTGCTGGTAACGTGCTGCGGCTCTGAGGTCGCGGTGGCCCAGCAGCTGCGCCACTGTGTGGATGTCGGCGCCGCGCATCCTCATCCAGCTGGCAGCGCAGTGCCGGCAATCGTGAAACCTGAAATTTTCGATCTTTGCAGCCCGGCAGGCTCGGTGAAAAGCAACGCTTACCCAGTCGCCACTGATGCCCTCGAACAACTTGTCGGTGGGTTTGCGCTGGTAGCTGTTTAGCCCGGTTTATTCATCACTCGGAGAAACGAAGAGCCTCAGGCGGCGTATAAGAACTTGTATCGACACAGGTTCCACACGCTACCCAAGGCTCTTCGATGACTGA
>Ga0316620_10000215_pt1 | contig 22954 bp, 22 predicted proteins | sample OWC_Aug_M1_C1_D5_FD_207651 | JGI IMG/M metagenome (GOLD analysis project Ga0316620, IMG submission 207651) | Wetland soil microbial communities from Old Woman Creek delta, Ohio, United States - OWC_Aug_M1_C1_D5_B | ecosystem: Environmental > Terrestrial > Soil > Wetlands | place: USA: Ohio...
ACGCCGATGACCGAGGAACAGGCCGTGATCGCCACGGTGAACGGGGTGTCGTAGCCCTGCTTCTTCATCGCCGGAATGATGATGGAGCCTTCGCCGGCGGCATCGGCGGTAGAAGACCCAGAGATCCCGGCGAAGATCATGCTGACCACGACGTTGATGTACGCCAGGCCACCCCGGAACTGCCCCACGATGCACTTGGTGACGTCCACCAGCCGGTCGGTGATCCCCGCCGAGTTCATGATGTTGGCCGAGAGCAGGAAGAACGGCACTGCCAGAAGGATGAAGGCGTTGTAGGCCTTGGTCATTTCCCCCATCATCAGGATAGGGGTGAGCCGCGGGTTGAACGCCATGACGGGGAGAACGGCGAGCCCCAGGGCAAAGGCCACCGGGACCCGAAGAATGATCAGGACACCAAAGGTGCCGAAGAGGATGAGTGCGACCTCACCTTGCGACATTGTAATCTCCCCGCAGGTGGGCGAGGGCACTCGCGTCGCCCCGCCACACTCGAATGGCGTACCAGACCCGCTCGGCGATGAACAGGGTCCAGATGATTCCAACCGCAAAATAGACCCCGTGGATGAAGATCATGTTGATACCTGTCAGCTCCGATGTCTGGATCCAGCCGAAAGCGGCGTACTGCCATCCGTACACCACGAATATCCACGTAAAGATCAGCATGAAGCCGTTCACCCAAAGGCGCATGACGGCTTCCATTTTGGGGTTCTTCGGCGTCGGCAGCACGTCCACCTCGAAGTGTGTCCCGTCCCGCACCGCGATGGTCGCCCCCACCATGATGATCCAGATGAAGCAAAAACGGGCCGCCTCCTCCGTCCAGATCCACCGCGGGATCAGGCCGGTATACCGCGAGAGGATCTGGAGCGTAACCGGCACGATGAGCAGGCCCATCAGGACCCAGGCCAGCACTTGAAACCCCCGGTAAATAACGTCGAGGATACGCGTAAACACCGGTCGGTCGTGCATGCATGCTCCCCCATCGCCATCCCGCCCAAGCGGCGTCCAGCGGCACGGCGCGACACCAGAACGAACCGGCTCCCCGGAGCGCCGGGGAGCCGGTTCACCACGCGATTGCGTCGAATCAGCAACCGACTACTTCACCGCGTTGATGTTGGCCAGCACCTTCTCGGCGCCGACTTCCTTGGCGAATGCCTCTTTCACCGGAGCGGCCAACTCCAACAGCTTGGCGCGATCCTTGAACTCGACGATGGTGATCTTCTTCTCGGCCGCCATCTGGTTGAGGATCCTGTCGTCGGCCTCCCGCTCCCACTTGCGGCCGTGGGCGGCACCGGCATTGCCCGCCTTCACGACGCAGGCCTGGAGGTCAGCCGGCAACTTCTTGAAGGTCTTGCCACTGAATCCGAGCGGTCGGATGGTGATAGCATGCATGGTCTTGTTGATGTACGGAGCCACCTCGTGCCATTTCATCTGCGACCAGCCCGGCGCCTCGTTCTCGCCCGCCAGGATGACGCCGGTCTGGACGGCGTTGTACACCTCGTCATACGCGATAACGGTAGGAGCGGCCGTGATGGCCTGGAACATCTTGGTCTGGATGGGCGCGCCCATGACCCGGATCGAGAGGTTTTTCAGTTCCGCCATGTTGCTCACCGGCTTTTTCCCGACGATGTTCCGGACGCCGCCGCCCGCATAACCGATCATCATGATCTCGGACCTGGACGTCAGGTCGTCGTAGACAGGCTTGAGAGCCTCCCCCGTCGAGAGGACCTTGTTCCAGTGGTCGATATCCCGGAAGAGGAATGGCATGTCCATGATCGTTGTCATCTTGGAGAAGGTTGCGGCGTGCGAGGGGGCAAACACCGCGTAATCCACCGACAGGCCCTGGGTCATGTAGTTCACGTAGTCCTTCTCCAGCCCCAACTCCCGGTTCCGGTGCAAGGTGAACTTGATCGGTTTCCCGTAGCACTTCTTCGCCTCTTCCTCGAACTTGAGCATCGTCTGATTGTAGGAATGGGTGTCGTCGAACTGACTGGCCCCCTTCAACTCGATGGTCTGCGCCAGCGCGGGTGCCGCGGATGTGGTGAGGGCTACACCGAGCGCCAAAGCAAGAACGAACCGTAATGCCTTTCCCTTCATCTCGTCTTCCTCCTAATCACCGGGTTTGCCACGTGGCACCGGCCGATATGCCGCATGCCGCTTCAAAGGATACCGCGTATGTTTGCCACAGGTCATACACCATCGTCAAGGGAATTTGATGTGACGAGACACGACCCGCAAAACCGAACATAAGTGACGGCTTTCGACGCCCCCGCATTCCGTCAAGAAGGTCAGTCTCGCTTCAGGTTCCCGCGCACAAACGTAATCGCATTCCGCGTGCTTGCACCGGGGGTGAAGATCTCCGCGATCCCACAGTTCTTGAGCTTTGGAATGTCCTCGTCGGGGATGGTGCCGCCGCCAAAGACGACTACGTCATCGACGCCGCGCGTCCTCAGCAGCTCCATGACTCTTGGGAAAAGGTACATGTGGGCGCCGGACAGGCAGCTCATCCCGATGGCATCCACGTCCTCCTGGATTGCCGCGCTGACGATCATTTCAGGCGTCTGCCGCAGGCCGGTGTATATCACCTCCATCCCGGCGTCGCGGAAAGCGCGCGCCACGACCTTGGCCCCTCGATCGTGGCCGTCCAAGCCGGGTTTGGCAATTAGGACGCGGATCTTTCGCGACTCATTCATGGCATCCCTCTCTAAAATCGAGACCGATCCGGGTCAAGCTCCAACGCGTCCGTGACAGGGTTCCCCGCATCCGACATCACATCGCCCGGACAACCAACTCCGCTAGATCCAAAACCTGAAGCGTGTCAGTTGCGTCCTTGGCCCGAATGCCGTCCTCGAACATGCTCAAGCAGAAGGGGCACGCGGTGCCGACCACATCCGGCCGGATGCGCAAAGCCTCCTCCGTCCGCTCTACATTCACGCGCTTTCCCGTCCGCTCCTCCAACCACATCATCCCGCCGCCCGCCCCGCAGCAGAAGCCGTTTTCACCATGGCGGTCCAATTCGATCGCGCGGACGCCGGAAATCTGCGACAAGATATCTCGGGGCGCAGCGTACATCCTATTGTGACGCCCAAGATAGCACGAGTCGTGATAGGCCACACCCTGTCCCAGCGACTTTGTCAGCCGTACCTGACCCTGCCGCAGTAGCCGCGCGATGAACTCGGTGTGATGGGTGACTTGGTATCGCCCTCCAAACTCCGGATACTCATGCTTGAGCGTATTGAAGCAATGCGGACACGTCGTCAAGATTCGCTTGACCCCATAGCGATTTAGCGCTTCGGCGTTGGCTTGGGCGTGCATCTGGAAAAGAAATTCGTTTCCGATCCGCCGTGCCACGTCTCCGGTACAGCGCTCCTCATCGCCGAGGATGGCAAAGTCGACCCCGGCCGCCTGCAATATCGTCGCAAAGGCGCGGGCAACTTTCTGAGCGCGCTCATCGAAGGCCGCCGCACACCCGACCCAATAGAGGTACTCCGCCGTCCCCTTCTCCGCCAGCACGGGCACGTTCAAACCCTCGGTCCAGGCCGTCCGGCTCGGCACGGCGCCCTGATAGGGATGGCCCCGGTTTTCCATGCCGCGCAGAGCCGCCTGCATCGTCTCCGGAAAGCGAGCCTCCTCCATCACCAAGAAGCGGCGCATCTCCACGATCTTGGGGATCGGCTCGATGAAAACCGGACACGCCTGGTGGCAGGCCCCGCAGGTGGTGCACGCCCAAAGCACCTCCTCGGAAACCGCCTCGCCCACCATTGTTTTTCCGCTCGATCGTCCGGCGACCTCGGCCATCAGGTGATCCCGCAGATCCAGGATGAGTCCCTTGGGTGTCAGCGGCTTGCCCGTCGTCCACGCCGGGCACGCGTCCTGACACCGGCCGCACTCTGTGCAGGCCATCAGGTCCAGCAGATCTTTCCGCGGAAACCCTCGAACCGTGGAGACCCCGAAGTGCTCCGCGTCCTCCAACGCCACGGGCGCGATGACGCCGGACGCCGCAGCCCGACGCAACGCGATGTTGGCGGGCGCAGCCAGCGTGTGGCGGATCAATGTGAACGGCACGAGCCCGATGAAACCGAACGCGAGGACGGCGTGTCCCCACCACGTCACTCGATGCCACAAGGCCTGTTGGGCCGACGACAACCCCGTAAAGCCCGCGGCAACCAGCCAGCCCCCCGGTGACCAGAGACCCCACGGGTCGGCCGTGGCCGCGATGCGCAACCCTTCGACCACAAACCCGCTGACCAGAATCGCGAGGAGCAGCCACAGAAAGAGCGCGTAGCCCTCTTGATCCCGGGGCTTCCAGAGGCGTTCCGACCTGGCCCCGTAGCGTCGGACCAGGGCCAGTGCGACCCCAACGATCGCCGCCACGCCGCCTAGGTCCACCGTCAGCGACATGAAATAGAGATAGAACGCGCCGCGCAGTGTCGGCACGCCGAGGTAGTCCTGCGCCGCGACGAGGCAGGTCGCGACGAACAGGATCGCGAAGCCCCAGGAGATGGCGACGTGTATGCTGCCGGCAATCGGCTGCGCCAACAGGCGGCGCTGGAGCAAAACCTGGTCCGCGACGACCCGAATTTGTGCGGCTAGGGGCGGCCGGCCGGCGTCCGGTTGACCCACCAGGACCACTTGCAGGACACGGTAACAACCGTATAGGCAGGCCACGGCAAACGGCAGGAATAGCGGGTAGATCAGCCAGTGGGCCGAAATGTTCCAGTACAGCTCGCGAAACGGCATGCCGTTCATCGCTCCACACCCGCGGTCGTTGAGAACCGCGGGCGACGCCGAGGCTATGCTTCGGTCAACGTCCTCACCCTAGCGGTGAACGGCGGCAACAGCGTCTTGAAGTCGGCCACGACGCCGAGATGGGCAACCTTGAAGATGGGAGCATCCGGATCCGTGTTGATGGCCACGATCGTCTTGGAGCCGCCCATGCCCGCCAGGTGTTGGATCGCCCCGGAGATGCCCACGGCGATGTAGAGTTCCGGGCTCACCGTCTTGCCGGTCTGCCCGACCTGCCAGGACACGGGCACCCACCCCGCGTCGGTCGCCGCGCGCGTCGCCCCTACAGCGCCTTTCAGTGCCTGTGCCAAGTCCTGGAGTTGCAGGAATGGCTCCGGCCCCTTGAGGCCCCGCCCGCCGCTCACAACCACCCGGGCATTCTCCAGCTTCACGCCGCGCACTTCTTCGGCCACTCGTTGGACCACCCTGGTGCGCACGTGCGACTCATCCAGGCGAACGGAGATGCGGCGCTCTTGCCCCGGCCGGGCGCCGCGCTCGGGCGCGGGCTCCATGCTCCGAAGTTTCACCGTTCCGACGACCGGAAACCGGGTTGCAACCATCTCGGCCAGACACCGGCCTCCGTAGGTGGGGCGGCGAAAGACGACCGCCTCCCCCTCCGCCTGGACGGCAGTCACTTCGGTCACCAGCCCCGCCTGAAGTCTATACGCCAGGCATGGCGCGACGTCGCGGGCCGCGGAGTCGTCGGCCAGCAGGACCACGTGCGCGCCCACCTGAGGCACCACTTGTGTGAGCGCTGCCACGGTCGCCTCGGGCTCCGGGGTCACGAGCAACGGGTGCTCGACCCAGATCACCTCATCGGCACCGCCGTCGAAGAGGGCCGACGCCAGCCCCTCCACGGGGGCGCTTAGTACGACAGTGCTCACAGCCCCCTGAGTCGCATTCGCCAAGCTGCGCGCCGCTCCCAGCACCTCGAGCGTATTCCGCGACGGAAGGGTCTCCTGCACCTCCGTCACGACAAGCACATGCACCATGCGTCGGTCTCCTCACCCATAACGAAGAGCGCACAAAGCGTTCAACCACCAATCGCCACAGGGGGCCTACAGGACCTTGAGTTCCCGAAGCCGGGTCGCGAGTCGTTCGGCCTGCTCGGCCGGCGTGTCACCGGTCACCAGCTCGCAGCGCGAGTCCCGCTGCACGACGCCCACGTCGCGCACCTCCAACCGTCGGCCGCCGGGTCCCACGCACGACGGGTCGATTCCCAGGTCGGCGGCCTTCCACACAGGAACCGTCTTGCGGGCCGCGGCCATGATGTCTTTGAGTTTGGAGTACCGCGGGACGTTCGTGTCGTCGCTGAGGATGCTGGCGACCACCGGCATCGGCGTCTCCACCAACTCGTACCCATCCTCCACGATCCGGCGGGCCACGATCTTTCCGTCCTTGGCCTCGATCCGGCTCACGAAAGCGACGGATGGAATGCGGAGCTCTTCCGCCAGGAGCGGCCCGACCATCTTGTTCCCCGTATCCCCCGAGACGCATCCGGTCAGGATCAGATCGGGCAGGCCGATCTTGTGAATCGCCTTCGCCAGGATATGCGCCACGCCGAAGGAATCCGACCCCGCCAAAGTGGGATCGCTCACCAGTACCCCGGCGTCTATCCCCATGCCCATGGCGCTCTTCACCGCGCCTTGGGCTTCGGGTTCTCCCAGGCTGAGCGCCGTGATCTTCCCGCCGGCCTTCTCGCGAAGCTGTAATGCCACCTCCAGCGCGTTCTGATCGTACGCGCTGATGACCAGCGAGAGTCCGCCCCGCACCTGCCGTTTGCTGGCGGGGTCGAGTTTGAACTGTTCCGCCGGGATCTCTGGATCGATGATCTGTTTGATGCACACCACGACGTTCATCCACCGACCTCCGACTGAATTGTGGCGTCCCTCAACAGCACTCGCACGCTTGTGGCCGCCCCGCCACACCTGCCCGACCCCTGCGTCGCAAACCGGTGCAGAATACCACACCGCGAGCCACGCTGGGAGATTCCCTGGAATCGGATGGCGCAGCCAAAGGGCAAAGGTGCGGGCGGGCTGACAACTGCAGCGCCTTTGGATCGTGAGCGCGATACTGTAAGCGTCTTGTCCCAGGCTGCTCAAAAAGGTCCAGATCCGGAGGATGCGTGCTGCAGATCGGCCCTATGCAGCAGCCTGCTAGAGACGCTGGCGCACCTTCTCCCACGAGGGGGTGATGAGGAAGCTCTCTTCGATGTTTGCCACCATCCCCACGAATTTCCGCATGGGCACCGCGAAGCTCAGAGTATCCGACGGGACGTACGGACGCGCTGAGACATCGAACATGCCCACGAAGGCTCGTGGATTCTCCGCGTCCCGTTCGAGGTAGGGGTACTGCACGATGGACCCGCAGCCCGCTGCGAATGGGGTGACCACCCCATGTGCCGTCACCTGATCGAAATTCGCGAGCGTGAACAGCCCGGAGAGGACATCGGGCCGGGCGAAAAAGATGACCACCTCGGGGACATCGGCAGCGGCCAGGTCGTCCCAACGTTTGAACACGATGTAACGGCCGGGCGCCTGAAAGCAGGGGGCCCGCTGGATGAATTCGCGCACCAGGTCCGGTGACTGTTTGTAGCGCTCGCCTTCCAGTTTTCCCGGAATCCCGCAGGAAAGGAAGTACTCGAACTCCGGTCGGATCTGTTGGGTGAATCCGAAGTACCGGCGTCCACCATCGCAGCCCACCGTCGTGACGTCGAACTGTAACGCTTCGCCGTGTCGCACCCGCGCGAGGGGTGTCAGTACACACTCGTGGTGGTCCCGCGGAATCGGCGCCGCGGGCGCCCGACCCGACTCGTCCGTGTAGTAAAACGTGATGGGGAGATCAGCCGCGCCGAAATACCGCCTCCAGCGCTCGATGAACGTGTTGCGGAATGCGAGGTCCATGACGTTCCCTCCCGGCACCGCGACGATGCCTACTTGTATTGCGAGCAGGCCAACTCCTTGCACGTGATGAATTCCAAAAGGGCGGGCGTGCCGTCTTGCGTCTTCTGGATGCCGCGGCGGATGGCCGGGATGATCTCGTCGGGCTCCGTCACCCGCTCGCCGTATCCGCCGAAAGCCCTGGCCATGTCGGCGTAGTGGCCGGAGATGTCGGTGCTCCGGTATTTCTCGGTCGCGGCCTTCATGACCGGCAGCTCCATGGCCATGCAGAAGTTGTTGAAGAGGATGGACAGGATGGGGATCCGCTCGCGAACCGCCGTCTCGAAGTCCATGCCGGTCATGCCGATGGCCGCGTCGCCCCACACGTTGATGCAGAGCTTGTCGGGACGGGCGAGCTTCGCGCCCAACGCCAACCCCAGACCGTAGCCCAGCTGGGTGCTCTTCCCCCATCCGATGTAGCTGAGCGGCGTTACCGTCTTCCAGAAGGGCGAGAGCTGGTCGCGCGGGCTGCCTGCGTCGTGCGTGATGACGGTGTTCGCCACGTCCACCGTGTGCAGGAGGTCCCAGATCACCCGGTAGGGGGACAGCGGCACGTCCTTCGACGTGAGCTTCGGCCGCCACTCGGCCAGCCAAGCCTCCTCCACCGTCCGGAGCTCTTCCGCAACGGCGGCCGCGCGGCCGCGCGGCTTTCCGCGTAACCGGTCGCAGAGCGCGGCCAGGAGCGCGTCCAGGGTGAGTCCGGCGTCGCCCACGAGAGCCTGCTGCGCGATCACGTGCTTGTTGATGTCCGCCGCATCCAGCGTGGCGTGGATGACGGTCTTGCCCTTCGGGATGGGCGTCGCGAAGTTGCTCGTCGTGAAGCTGCACCCGATGCCGAAGATCACATCCGCGTTCTGAAGCGTGTGGAACACGGTCTTGGGAATCGAGCGGCCGCCGGAGCCAGCGGACAAGGGGTGGGTCTCGGGGAACGTGCTCTTCCCCTGGAGGCTCGTGACGACCGGAGCTTCCAAAAGTTCCGCCACCTCGCGGAGCCGATCCCAGGCGCGGGCGTAGTGGACCCCCTGCCCCGCATAGATCACCGGGCGCTGCGCGTCCACAAGCAGGCGCGCGGCATCGGAGACGGCTTGCGGGTCGGGACCCGAGCGGGTGTGGAAGGTCGGCTGATAGTTTAGCGGTTCGGGGACGTCCTCGGGGAAAACGTCGACCGGGATCTCGACCACCACGGGTCGCGGCCGACCGTTGCGCAGCTGGCTGAACGCCCGCCGGAGGACGTCCGGGACGGCATCCGGGCAGTTCACTTGCTCGATCCATTTCGTGATGTGCTGGTAATTCAGGAAGGCGTTGAAGAAGGGGTCGTAGTTGTTCAGCCGCCGCCCGTATCCCGCGGCGAAAACGAGGATTGGCACCGATTCGCTGTAGGCCTGCGCGATCCCGCCAAAGGCATTCTCCGCGCCTGGGCCGTGCTGGAGTGCAAAGACACCGATTTTCCGACCCGACGTTTGCCGGCTCACCGCGTCGGCCATGTGAAGACCGACGCGCTCCTGCCGGACGATGATCGGGCGGAGGTCGGCCGCCGCGGCTGCCTCGATCACGGGGTTCACGGGATACCCAATCAGGAATTCAACGCCCTCGCGCTTCAGGATCTCGGCGATAGCGGCGGCGACTTTCATGGAAACCTCCTGGGCACGACGATGTCAGGTGAGGAAGCGTGTTGGACCTGTACAGAACGCTCTTGCAGGCTATCGAAAGTCGGCGGGTTGTGTCAAGCAGCGATGGGCGGATGGCGGACAAATGTTACGTTGGACGGGTTCAGGCGGCGAGAGTCCGGGGGGCAGTGGAGAGCGGCACGCGCTCTTGCACGCTGTCAAAAAAGTGCTCCACTGCCGCGCGCTGCTCCGCGGTGGTGGGAATCTGGAAGACCCGGTGACGGAAGGCCGCGGAATCGGGCAGGCCTTTGGTGTACCAGCCGATGTGCTTCCGCGCCATGCTCACACCCGTCCGCTCTCCGTAAAACGCGTACAGCGCATCCAAGTGCGCGAGCAGGACGGCACGAATTTCGGCCACGCCGGGCGGCGGCAGCGTTTCGCCGGTGGCCAGATGGTGGGCGACCTCCCGGAAAACCCACGGATTTCCCAAGGCCCCGCGGCCGATCATGAGACCGTCGGCCCGCGTGGCGTCCAGTACCGCGTGCGCCTTGGCGGGCGTCTCCACGTCTCCGTTGGCGATGATCGGAATCCCGGTGGCCGCCTTGACTGCGGCGATCGTCTCGTACTCGGCCTCTCCTCCGAACATGCAGGCCCGTGTCCGGCCGTGGATGGCCAACGCCTGGATGCCCGCCGCCTCCGCGATCCGCGCGATCGCAAGCGCGTTACGGTGGCTTTTGTCCCAACCCGTGCGAATCTTCAGGGTCACCGGCACATCCACGGCGTTTACCACCGCTGTGAGAATGCGTCCGACGAGCACCTCGTCCTGGAGCAGCGCCGAGCCCGCCATGACATTGCAGACCTTCTTGGCCGGGCACCCCATGTTGATGTCGATGATCTGTGCCCCCGCATCCACGTTGTAGCGGGCCGCCTTGGCCATCAGGATCGGGTCCGCCCCGGCAATCTGGACCGAGACGGGCGGCGACTCACCTGCATGCTCGGCGCGTCGCCGGGTCTTGGCCGACCCGTAGAGAAGCGAATTGCTGGTGACCATTTCCGACACGGCGAGGCCCGCGCCCATCGTCCGGCAGAGCTGCCGGAATGGACGATCGGTCACGCCGGCCATCGGGGCCAAGATCAACTTATTTGCGAGCTCGTACGGTCCAATCCGCATGTCATTTGCCTATCGTGAATGACCAATGACCAATTCCCGATGACCAATGCGGAGGTACCTCCATTGACTCTGGTCATTTCTCTGCCGCCCGTGGCCCGTCGCACCGACAGTGGACGAATGCCTCGACCTTGTCCCGAATAACCGCGCTACTGCCCGGCACGTTGAGGACGTCGCACTCGCTGCCCAGGATGAACGGGTGCTCGGCCTCCTTCATCCGGTGCAGCAACTCGCACGCCTGCGCCTCCACCTGGGCTCTCGTGATCACAGCGTCCGAGTAGAAATGCTTGGAGGGCAGGTTCCCGAACAGCACGATGTTCTTCGGTACGATCCGCGCATCCTCCCAGAGCTTGCGGGAGCTCCCCAAGCTGAGGATGACCGGGTCCAGCGTGGTAAACTGCCGCAGCATGTAGTCGTTCAGCTCGCCGCAGCAGTGAAAGATCAAGTCCACGCCGTGCCGATCCACCAGCGCCTTCACGCGGCGGTCCGCCGCAATCGGGTAACGCTCGAAAATGTCCGAACCGGCCTCGATCTGCTTCGGCGACACGTAGACGACATTTGCCGCCGGCTCGGCCATGAAGATCGCCTTGGCACCGGCCCGGATCTGGGCCTCGACGGAATAGAGAACGATCTGCAGACTCAAGTCGAGCGCGCGCTCCACCAGGGCGACATCCGGATCGTCGTCCGCCGTCATGCCGGATCCCGCCATGTAGATCGGCGTGATGGGGTCCTTGAGCAGTTTCGTCATCAGCGAGAATGGCCCGATGGTCATCCCGATCGGCACGAGGTCGGTCTGGCGGCCAACATAGGCCACCGAGTCGATCTGCGCGCGAAGCGCCGGGTTCAGCGGCTTGCGGAGGCCATCCCTCAGTCGCGTCACCGCCTCGGCGCCCGGGTCTTCGCCAAAATGATAGAGGGCGATGTCGGCGGCGGGGATTCCCAGGATCTCCAGCAGGACCGTCTTCTCGAGTTGCAGGTCCATGTGCGCGAAGGCGAGCGGCGTCCGGAAGCGCCGCGCGGTCTCCTCCACCACGCGCCCCAACGCCTCGCCGTCGGTCAGGATCGCGGCGGGATCCGGCTTCTCGTGCAAGACGAGATCTGCGCCGATGGGCATCCGCAACCCGGATTGTGCTAACGCGATGTAGTAATGTCGATCCACTGGCACTCCTCTGTTGGGCGAAACGCCCTGCGCGGCCACGCGGTATACCGCGTGGCGATGGAAGGCTAGCCTTGGCACAATCCCTTGTCAAGACGGAAGAGACTTTGGCAGTGAATCCTCGCGGGTGACATCGAACCCCAGCGCAGCACGCCTCCAGCACCCACCCTCGCCTCGCGACATTGGCGCGAGTTAGCGTGGCGATTGACACGTGTCAGTGGGTCCCTTAGAGTACAGGCGCCGACCCACAGCCGCGGTTCCGCTGGAGGAAACCATGCAGAGCCCCGCACGGCGCCTCGTGTCGTCGCGTACCTGGCCGGGTTTGGGTGCGTGTTGTCTGATCGCGTCGCTCTTCGCCTGTGCCGGCGTCTCCGCCGGCCCAGCGACCGCAGGCACTCAGTGCGCGGAGCCCATTCCCGATATTTATGACAGAGTATCCCCCGCCGTCGTATCGATCACGGCCAGGTCGATCAACCCCTACGAGCCCATGGAACGAGTGTCGCGCGTTGCGGGCTCCGGCGTCATCTTTGACGCGTCGGGACTCGTGCTCACCAACTCGCACGTCGTTTACGGCCGCCAGAGCGTTGTCGTAGCCTTGGACGACGGCACCAGCGTGCCTGCGGATTTGGTCGGCACGGACCCTATCTTCGACCTCGCCGTCCTCCGCATTCCACCGCCGCCAACCGGACCCCTGCGGGTCGCCATCCTTGGGAGTTCCGAGAGTGTGCGTGTCGGGGAGGAGGTGCTGGCCATAGGCAATCCGCTGGGCCTAGAGCAAACCCTAACGCGCGGCATCGTGTCCGCCATTAACCGGATTCTCCCGAACAGGGCACTCTCACTCAACGAGCCGTTGATACAGACGGATACTCCGATCAATCCGGGAAACAGCGGCGGCCCGCTGCTCAATCGCTGTGGAGAGATCATCGGCATCACCACGGCCATCATGCCCGACGCTCAGAACATCGGCTTTGCAGTCCCCATCGACCTCGTAAAGGCCGCCCTGCCTTCGCTCGTGAAGCACGGCCGGATCATTCGTCCGTGGCTCGGCGTCCAGGGGCACCTCGTCGAGCGCCCGCTGCAACAACTGCTCCGGATACCCCTGACGGATGGCCTCCTCGTCGAAATCGTTGAACCCGGCAGTCCCGCGGAGGCCGTCGGCATCCGCGGCGGCCAACTGGACCTGGTGATCGGCGGCCAGGCGATGCTCATCGGGGGAGACGTCATCACTGCGATCAACGGCACGCCCGTGGATTCCCCCGTGCGGATGGCGGAAGCGATGCGCGATCTGAAGGTCGGGGCCACCATACGCCTGACCGTTTTCCGCGAAGGGCAAAGCCGCGAGGTGAAGTGCGTGCTGCCGGAGCGGCCGTTGCTTCCGGGCGACATACCGGACCAGCGCCCATCCCTAGTTCCGCAGAGTACCTCCACCCGCTTTGATTCGGCACGCTACCGGCTATAATCTGAGTACGTGCGCGAAGGAGCCCACGACAACGTGACGAGGACGTCGGCCATGGCACCATTTGGCGAACCGCATCTGGCGGGACTCGCAGTGCAATTTGCCATCTGCCCACTATCGCTCGAAGCGCAGCTAGGGGCTGAGCGCATGGGCATGGCGCACGGAGCAAAGCGCTCGACGCTCGGTGCCTGACTATTTGCTTTTTGCGGTCTTCTTTCGCTGCCAGCGGTTCTTCATCTCGTCCGCAATCGACCAATTGACAAGTTGCCCAATCGCCGCCCGTTCGCTGCCAGCTGTCCTCACGTTCGCCGTCGTCCGGGTAGCGCAATGATGCCATAAGAAGAAGAAACTGAAGTTCGCGTTTGACACTGCCTCCAGACTGTGGGTATGTATAGGTCCTTGCAAGGGCAGCGTTTCCCGTGAAGCGTGGAAGATCCCCCGGATCTTCCACGAGGAACGCCCACGTCGGCCAGAGTGCGACACGATGCGTATGCATTCGCGATCCTCGCCGCAGGCCGCTCGCTCCTACGATTTGTCCCACACTCTCCGTCCGTCTCTTCTTCGCACGTCCCGTTCGTGCTCTCTCCACAGGCGGCTCGCGTCCGTTTCTGCCGAGCCGCGTGCGGATACTCTCCCCCAGACCGGATTGTCCGGCCCCGGGTGGAGCCATGTCGGTGGTGTTCGAACCGAGGAGGTGCTCTGATGCGGAAGGCAGGGCTCATCGCAGGATTGGCGGTCATGACGCTTGCGCTGGCACTCGCCGGCGTTGCGTCTGCTCAAACCTTCAACTGGAAAGGACAGAGCACGTGGACGGCCGGCGACTTCCATCACAACGATGCGAAGGGACCGGTGGAGAAGATCGAGGCAATGTCGGGCGGCCGCCTCAAGATCAACATGCAGGCGGCGGGGGCGATCGTCCCGGCGTTCGAGGTTCTGGACGCCACGCACAAGGGCATCCTGGACGTCGGCCAAGCCTGGCCGGGATACTGGTACGGGAAGCACCCGGCGGCCACCCTTTTCGGAAGCGTCCCGGGCGGCCCCTTCGGCATGAATGCCGAGGACTTCCTGGGTTGGATGTATCTGGGCGGCGGGCTCGAACTGTACAACGAGCTGCTGCAGAAAGAGCTGAAGATGAATGTGGTGGCCTTCCCGACCTACGGGGAGACCCCCGAGCCCCTCGGCTGGTTCAAGGGTCCCGTGAAGGATTTGAAGGCATTCAAGGGTCTGAAGTTCCGAGCCGGCGGGATGTCGGCCGAGGTGTTCAAGGCCATGGGGATGAGCGTCGTCACCCTGCCCGGAGGCGAGATCGTGCCGGCCCTGGAGAGGGGTGTGATTGACGCCGCCGAGTACAGCGATCCCAGCTCCGACATGTCCGTGGGCTTCGCGGACGTGCGCAAGTTCTATCACATGCCCAGCGTTCACCAGCCCACCGGGATCATGGAGCTTCTCATCAACAAGAGCAAGTGGGACAGCCTGCCGCCCGACCTGAAGGCGATCGTCGAGAACGCCTGCCAGGCTATGGCCTTGAAGTTCACGCTGATGATGATCGACCAGAACAGCAAGGACCTCGGGACACTGGTCGAGAAGAAGGGCGTGACGATCATCGAGAGTCCACGCGAGATCTTGCAGGAGATCCTGGCGGCATGGGACAAGGTGGCCGAAAAGTACGTGAAGGAAAACCCCTTCTTCGCCAAGGTCTACGCTTCCCAGAAACAATGGGCCCAGCGAATCGTGCCCTACCGCAGCGTGGCCCATCCGCCGTACGACATAGCCGCCGACCACTACTGGGGAAAGGCGAACCCCTACAAGGTGCAGAAGCCGAAGTAACGTGTCACGGTGCAAGTGCGTTCAGCGGCTGACACTCGCGGGGTCGGGGCCTCGAAGGAGGCTCGGCCCCGCGGCCATAACTGGGAACGCGATGGCAGGCATGCCGAGTGAGGAGGGTAATGCGCTTGGATTCCATGGTGAAGGTCATACGCGGGATTGATTGGGTTACGGATCGGAGCGGGAAAGTCTTGGCCTGGCTTTGCTTTCCCCTGATCCTGGCATTGGTGTACGAGGTCACCGCGCGTTACCTGTTCAAGGCGCCGACCGAGTGGGCCTACGACGTCACGTACATGCTCTACGGGACCATCTTCATGCTGGGAGCGGCGTTTACCCTCCTGAAAAAGGCCCATATCCGGACCGACCTGTTCTATAACAAGTGGACGCCCCGGACCCAAGGCTTTATCGACACCGTCATGTATCTGCTGCTCTATTTCCCCGGCATCATCTTCTTCCTAGTGGCGGGGTGGGATTACGCCGCGCACTCGTGGGTCACCGGGGAGCATACCTCCCTGAGTCCTTGGCGGCCCATCATCTATCCGTTCAAAGCCGTGATCCCCGTGACCGCCTTCCTCCTGCTGGTACAAGGCGTGTCGGAGCTCCTCAAGAGCGTCTACGCCTGGAAGCGGGGGGTGTGGGTATGAATCCAGAACTGCTCGGCATCGTGATGCTGGTTGCACTCCTCGCCGTCATCTTCGTCGGGTTTCCAATCTCTTTCACGCTCATCGTCGTCGCGATCGTTTTCGGATACATCGGCCTGGGGGACATGGTCTTCCACCTCATGGTGATCCAGACATTCGGCATGATGCAGGAAGAGGTCCTGGCAGCCGTGCCCCTTTTCATCTTCATGGGGTACATCGTGGAGCAAGCGGACCTCATGTCCCGTCTCTTCCGAGCCTTCCGGTACCTTCTGGCGCCCCTGAAGGGCTCCCTCTACCTCGGGGTCATTTTCACGGCGACCATCTTTGCAATGGCCACCGGAATCGTCGGCGCGGCCGTCACCGTTCTGGGCATCATGGCGGCCCCAATCATGATGAAGTGCCACTATAGCCCCCGGCTAGCCGCCGGAGCCATCGCTGCCGGGGGAACGTTGGGCATCCTAATACCGCCTAGCGTCATGCTGGTCGTCATGGGGCCGGTGATGAACGTCTCGGTGGCTAAACTGTACGGCGCCGCATTCGGCCCCGGATTTCTTTTGGCATTTCTCTACATCGCGTACCTCCTCTTCCGCTGTTACCGCAACCCCGAGTTGGGCCCGCCCGTGCCGGTCGAGGAACGCTTGACGTCGGTTCCGGCGATGATACGAGAACTTGTCGTGGGCATGGTCCCCCTTTCGATTCTCATCGCCGGAACTCTGGGAAGTATTCTGGGAGGTCTGGCCACGCCGACCGAGGCGGCGGCTATGGGGGCGTTCGGCGGCGTGCTCCTGGCTCTCGGTTACGGGAAGCTCAACGGAAAGATGCTCGTCAATGCGGCGGTCGGAACCATGCAGACGACGAGCATGGTGCTTTTCCTCGGCGTGGCCTCGAACGTGTTCGGGGCCGTCTTCGCCCGGCTGGGATCGGCCGATCTGATGACCAGGACGCTCTTGGCATTACCCGTCCCGCCATTCATCATGCTCCTGATAATCATGGCCCTGCTCTTTCTACTGGGCTGGCCGTTCGAGTGGCCTGCCATCATTTACCTGTTTCTGCCCATCTTCATGCCCGTGGTGATCGCCTTGAAGTACGACCTCGTCTGGTTCGGGGCGTTAGTGGCGGTGAACCTCCAGACCGCTTTCCTCTCGCCTCCGGTGGCCATGTCGGCCTACTACCTGAAGGCCGTAGTCCCCGACTGGGAACTGAGCACCATCTACAAGGGTATGGCGGATTTCATGGTCCTTCAGATCATCGGTCTCCTTCTCCTCATGCTCTTCCCGGAGATCGCCCTCTGGTTCCCGCGCTGGCTGTTCGGGTAACGGAATCTCGCATGCACCAACGAAACGGCGCGGCCGCCAATCGGCAGCCGCGCCGTTCTTCGTGTCGACACATACCTCGAGTTGCGCCGAGGTTGCCGTGAGGACACCGTCCTCTTCTATATTTCCATCCGCACAACCGTCACCGGATCGGGGTCGCTCCGCGTGGCGATCCAACGGATGACAGCATTCGACACAGTGTCTACCAGATAGACGCGCTGGTCGTGACAGCTCAGCAGCGCCGTGTGGCTGGGCGCGTGGTAACCCACCGAGATCGCCTTGGCCGGGAGGGGCACCACTCGCTGCTTGGCAAGGTTCTTCAGGTCCACCGTCAGCAAACCGCAACCGTGATACAACGCCACCAGCAATCGCTCCCCGTCTCGACAGACCCGCACTGGGCCGGGCGGTGTCGGGACCGACCCGAGAACCTGCAACCGCTTCACGTCGATGATGCTGATTTCCGCGCTTTCCCGGTTCATGACGTACAGTCGCCGTTCCTCCGCATCGAGGACCGATCCTTCGGCGTGTTTCCCGACGGGAATCACCACCCCCGGGCAGTCCGGCGCGTCAGGGAATAGTGCGGTCACGGTACCCGATTCCATGTTGCTGCAGAAGGCCACCGAGCCGTCCCTGAGGACGGTCACCATGTGCGAGCCGCCCCCCAGTGTGGACAGCGCCTGGTCGAACCGGCCCGACGCCGGGTCGCGGACAATAAGAAGCCGGCTCGATCCCTCGCACAGCACGTATAGCGTGCCGCGGCCGTCCAATGCCACATCGTGGGGCCGCCGGTAGTCGCCACAATGAACCGTACCGACGCGGCACCGCCCGGGGATGTCAACGACCGACACGGTGCTCCCGCCTTCGCCCGAATGCTCCGCTAGCGCCACGCCGAAGCTTGCCAGATAGGCGGTGCGCCGGTCTGCGCTCAAAGTGAACTCGTGTGGAAACGGATCCACCGGCACCCGGGCCAGCTCCTGCCCCGTCTCGAAATCATAATACCCCAGCGAATGGTCGCCCTTCTGCACGACAAGCATGACCTCGCGCAGAGCCATATGTTCTCCTTCATCGTGCCTCGGGGCGCCTCCGGCGGACCGGTCCTCAGCCACCGACCCGCCGGAGACCCAGCCTACATCCCTCGGATGGCCTCGATGATCTTCTTGCCGCGGTCGCCGAACTTCGCGTAGAACACATCGTACGCGGGAGCGGTGGCCGTCCGAAACGCGTTACGGTCAGGCATGGTCACCTGCATACCCTTGCCCTTCATATCCTCCAGGAGTTGCTTGTCCAGATTGGCGACCATGTCCAACTGGAAGTTGCTGGCTTCCTGGATGGAGTCTGCCACGGCCTTGCGGAGATCGGCGGACAGACCAGACCAGAACTTTTCCGAGATCAGGATGTAGGCGCTGTTGTAAATGTGACCGGTGATGGCGAGGTGCTTCTGCACCTCGTAGAACTTCCCGTTCCAGATGTTCTGCAGCGGGTTCTCCTGCCCGTCTACGACCCCCTGGGCGAGAGCGTTGTACAGCTCGCTGAACGCCATCGGCGTCGCCACGGCCCCAAGCGCCTTGAAGGTTTCGATCTGGGCCAGGTTCTCCGGAGTCCGGATTTTCAATCCCTTGACGTCGGCCGGCGTGTTGATGGGCCGCTTGCCGTTGGTGATGTTCCGGAACCCGTTTTCGTAGAAACCGATGTAGCGGATCCCCTTCTTCAAGAGACTCTCTCCGAGTTCCGCCACGATGGGGCTGGCCATGACCTTCTTGATGTGGTCGCGGTCCCGGTACAGGAAGGGGGCCTCCAACAGGGCGTAGAGAGGCTCGTAGATCACCGTGATGCCGCTCACGCTCATCTCCAGCGTACCGAGCGCGACCATCTCCTGCATCTCCCGCTCCCCGCCCAGCTGGCTGCTCGGGTAGATCTCGACCTTGAGTTGGCCGTTGGACCGCTTCTCGACGGTTTCCTTGAACTTCTCCGTCGCTTTCACGAACGAATGGGTGGGCGGATGCCCGATGCCGAACTTGATCGTACTCTGTCCCGCGTCGCCCGACGCCGCCAGCGCCAACGTGACGAACATCGCCACTACCATACTGACGAACCAACATCGCTTCATGGCGTCCTCCTTCGCCGGAGCCGCGATCGGCTCCCGCTTCCCTAGGGTTTCCGCACACCGATCTCTACGACCGTTCTTCGCTGCTCCTCCTCTATCGGACCGGCATCAGCCAACGGGGAACCGCTAGCACCAGGTCCGGGAGATACGTAATGAGAAACAACACTGCGATCAGTGGGATGATCTGTGGGATCACTTCGCGCATCAGCGTCTCGAGCTTGATCTCGGCGGCCTGGCTGACCACGAAGAGGCACATGCCGACCGGAGGTGTGGCCACGCCGATCATGAGGTTCAGGACCATCACCACGCCGAAATGCACCAGATCCACCTGGAGTGCCGTCATGATGGGAACTAGGAGGGGGGTGAGGAGGATCAGGAGCACCCCGGCCTCCATCAGGCAACCCAGGATCAATAAGGCGATATTCACGATCAAGAGGACCACGGCGGGGCTGCTGGTCACCGAGGTCACGAACTCCACTAGGACCTGTCCGATCTTTCCCACGATGAGCAGCCAGGAGAAGCCGGATGTCGTCGAAATGATGAAGGTCACGACGGCGGTGGTCACCAGGGTTTGGACCATGATCCCCGGGATGTCCTTGAGCCGCACCGTCCGGTAGACAAAGAAACTGAGCCCGAAAGCGTACATCGCCGCGACGGCGGCGGCCTCGGTGGGCGTGAAGATGCCGCTGACGATGCCGCCGAGGAGAATCACCGGCGTCAAGAGCGGCAAGAATGCGACGCGGAGCGTCGTCCAGAGCCGGTGGAGGCTGTAGCGGTCGTCTTTGGGCATGTACTCGCGGAAGGTCCAAAAGTAGATCAGCGCCATGAGAGCAAGTCCCATGAGCACGCCCGGGACGATACCCCCCAGGAACAACCGTCCAACGGACACCTCGGCCATGGCTCCGTAGATCACCATGGGGATGCTGGGGGGGATGATCGGTCCGATCGTGGATGAGGCCACGGTGACCGCCGCGGCGAATTCCTTCCGGTATCCTTGGTCGGCCATGGCCTTGATCTCAACCATGCCGAGACCGCCTGCATCGGCTACGGCCGATCCCGACATCCCGGCGAAGATCATACTGGCGAGGACGTTGGCGTGGGCCAAGCCGCCGCGGATGGGGCCCACCAGCGCCCGGGCGAAGTCGAAGAGACGATCCGTGATCCCGCCCTCGTTCATGAGCCGGCCCGTCAACATGAAGAACGGAATCGAGACCAGAACGAACGAATCGATTCCCGTGACCATGCGCTGCGCAATCCCAACCAAAGGGAAAGGAGAGAAGAAGCAGACCGCAATGAAGACCGCAACCCCCAGCCCCACCGCCACTGGGACGCTGGCCACAGCCAGGACGACAAAGCTAACGACCATGGCGGTGATCATCGCGTCCCGTCTCCGACGCCGGCCGACCGCAGGGTCGCGAGATCCGCGGCTACAAAGGCGACCCCGTGGATCACCATGACCGCCGCGCTCACGGGTAGCGGCAGATACAGCCAGAGTTGCGAATACCCCAACGCCGGGAAGAAGGTTTCGTAGACCCGCTGCGTCATCTCGACGCCTTGGAGGACCAGGAAACCGAAGAACGCCGTGCACAGGAGAGACACCCCAAGCCGGAGCAGCGCGCCCCCGCGGGGTCCGCACCGGTCAAGGAAGAAGGCGAACCGGATATGGGACCCGCGCTTCACCCCGAGCGCCGCCCCCAGAAAGCACGACCAGACGAACCCCAACCGAGCGAGCTCCACCGATGTGATGAGCGGTGCCCGGAACACATAGCGCATGAGCACTTCGAAGAAGACGATCAGGACGGTCGCGATCCCGATCGGAACGGCCACAAACCGGGTGACGGCGTCGATCTTATCGCTCACACGCCGCAATCGCTCGCTCATGCTTACTCCTTTGCCGGATGCCGGATCGCCGTGCGGTTTCGGTACAGGCTCTCCTTCCAGCCGTCGTAACTCTTCAGGACGGCCGTCCGGAGTTGCACGGCATCCCCGGACCGGAAGGCGTCGAAGATCCGTCGGTGATCCTGGACGGCCCGATGGGCGATATGTCGCATCGAAACACTGATGGAAGGCTTGAAGAGTTCGAAGATCGTTTCGCCGATGCGGATGACGAGCGGGTTCTTGGTGGCTTTCAGGATCGCTAAGTGAAACGCGATGTCGCACTCGGCTGCGGGCCTCCCCGACTCGACAGATCGCTCGAGACGCTCCATCGCCTTTCGGATGCCCTCCTGATCTTCGGCCGTCGCTCGCTCCATGGCCATGACCGCGTAGGCGGGCTCGAACATCAACCGGAGTTCGATCAGATCGTCGGGATAGCCGGACTCCATGATGAGTTGGAACACAAGCGGGCTGAGGAAGTCGGGACCCGGATGCCGTCGCACGATCGTGCCTTGGCCCCGGCGCACCTCCACGACTCCCATGGCCTGGAGCATCTTGACGGCTTCGCGGACGCTGGACTTGCCGATTCTGAGTGTCTTGGCAAGCTCGGTCTCAGAGGGAAGGTAGTCGCCCGGTCTCAGGGCCTTGCGGAGCAACGCATCTTTGATCCGAGCGAGTGCGAGGGTGACGACGGACTCCTTGCCCACAGGGATACCCAAGGAGCGAGCCACTCTTGACGTCGTGGCCCGCCGTCGCGACGCGCCCGTTCGACGCGATCTCTGGATGCCGGCCTGCCGAGCGAGGTGGCCCATGCGTGGCGTTCTCGTGGAAGGACATCTGACATCAGATGTCTATACTACGCCCACGAACCCGCCACGTTGTCAACCACAAAACATCGTTCGAGTCGGGAAGGAACCACCGTATTGGAAGGAACAGCATTGAGTGGCGTGAGTCTCGCCCGGTTTCACCGCAGCCACTGCGCCGAGTCACGGCCAGCCCGGCGCGCCGCCGTGTTCCCGCTATCTCCCACCGGCCATGGCGGGCACGATGGAGACTTCGTCCCCGGCTTTCAGGGCCGTCCCCAGTCCTTGCATGAAGCGGATGTCCTCGTCATTCACGTACACGTTGACGAACCGGCGAACGCTGCCGTCATCCTCGCACAGCCGGCCCTTGATTCCGGCGAACTCTTGATCCAGCCGATCCAGAGCCTCCTGAACATTTGCGGCCTCGACCTGGAACTCGCCCCGCCCATTCGTAATCGCACGTAGAGGCGTGGGGATACGCACAACGACGCTCATGTTCGCAACGCCCTCCTCATTTACAATCTCATCGCCAATGGCACGGACGTCCGCCCGTGTCGCCGCGGCTCAGCCGTCCCGGGAGCCGCCCAGCATATCCTCAACCCGCTGCCGAAGCTTGCGGTCCGAAATGCCATCGGCGGCTGCCGCCAGACGTCGGGCGTGCGCGTCCACCCCGGAGAACGATCGAGCCGCCCCCTCCGGCAGGTCCGCTCCCAGCGATTGGACAATCCTGTAGCTCAACGCGCCCAGTTCGGAGGACTCCAGACGGAGCGCCAACTCCAGCGCGCCCGCGAGGGAAGTGACTTCCACGGCCTGTCGCTCGCACCGCTCGACCGTTTCCACCAACGACCACATTCGGGCGCCAATCTCACCACAATCCGAGTCTGGCGCCGCGAGGTCACGGACCATCCGCAGGAGCCCCGCATGTCCATACTCGTCGCGCGCCAGGTCCCACCAGCACGTAGCGGCCGCCGGATCCGCCCGGAAGGCGCGGAAGAAAGAGAAATACACGCGCGCAACACGCTCCTTTAGCGCAATCAGAAGGCTGAGCGCGTCCGCGGTTTTCACGTTACTCCTTCTCCGGATTCGACCGAGTACCCATCACTCGCCGCTTGCCTCTCATCGTTGCAGGGTAGTCATGGCCGAGCAAGGGAAAACCCTGCCGTGGCGCTCCCTACGATGCCCGGTCAGGATCGAACACTTGGCAGCTTCACGGGTACCTCGAGAAATTGTCGCTGGCGTGGGTCCCACCGGTAGCTCGCTGCGCCCTGCAC
>Ga0316620_10000216_pt1 | contig 22897 bp, 16 predicted proteins | sample OWC_Aug_M1_C1_D5_FD_207651 | JGI IMG/M metagenome (GOLD analysis project Ga0316620, IMG submission 207651) | Wetland soil microbial communities from Old Woman Creek delta, Ohio, United States - OWC_Aug_M1_C1_D5_B | ecosystem: Environmental > Terrestrial > Soil > Wetlands | place: USA: Ohio...
CGGCGCTACGCCGACCGCTCTGGCAGTAGACGACGTACTCCTTCGACTTGTCGAGCACCGCGAACATATCTCGCACCTCCGACAGCGGCACATTGATTGCGCCCGGCAGCTTGTCGTACTGGTATTCTGACGGGTAGCGCACATCGAGCCAAACCACCCCGCGCTGCACTTGGTCCACCGCGTGCGCAAAGTCAATCTTGCGCAGCAATGGCTCCCGCAACAGCTCATCGAAGTCCGCCTTTCCAAGGACCAGCAGATCGCAGTCGGTGAGCGCGACCACGGTGGCATTGCGCTTGGCTTCCGAGACCAGCGACTCCTCGCCGAAAGCATCGCCTCCGCGCAACTCGGCAAGGACCACCTTCACCCCGCCAATCACGCGCTCGACCTGACAGCGCCCCGCCTCGATAACATAGTAACTGCCGCCCTCGTCGCCTTCGCGGATGACGACTTCGCCGCGGCGTATCTTCGTGCGCTTGAAGCGTCTCATCAATTCATCGATGTGCGCCGGCGGCAGCGGGGTGAAAACGCCGCCCCGCAAGTTGGCAAGTGAAAAAACTCCGGAAACCAGCCTCACGTCGCTGCGCACCGCGCGCGCCATCGCCGAGCCGTCCTCGCTCTGGCCCGCTGCGACCTCGTCCCAAGTGGAAAGAATGTCGAGTATTTCATCGTCAATCACCAGCAGCTCGACGTCAGTAATCGCCTTGCTGCGCAAGACGGTCGCGTCGCGTCGGTTCAGTGAATGCCGGGTGTCGTCGGTCCCGCCGACGACGACCTGGGTCCCGCCGTTTCGGAATACCAGCAGGAGCTCGCCGCGCAGGAGAAACACGGAGCGTCCGGTCGCGGGCCGTCCCTGCAGCGGATCGGCGCCGCGCGCGGCATGCTCCAATACCGCGACCTCGGCGAGTTCGCCCAGCCGCTGTGCTGAGAGCGCCCCGAGCGGTACCAGGGCCGCGAGCTGTTCGGGAGTTACCTTGGTCTGGCGTACCGGGGAGGCGCCCATACGCGCTAGAACTCGAATACCTGATTGTTCTGCAGCATGCGTGGGCGAAACACGCCCGCGCACTCCTCGATTTCCTGCATCGTCAGTTCGATCTCGCCCGGCTTTAGATGGGTCACGTAGATGTCGGCGCTGCGTTCGAGCTTTGCCAGCTCGTGGGCCAGCGACTCGGGGCAAAGGTGTCTGGAGACGTCTGCCAGCTGGCGCTCCTTGTTGGAGAACGCGGTTTCGACGATCAGGTAACGCAAGTTTCGGATGCGGTTCACGACCTTCCACAGGGCGTCGTTTGGCCCGGTGTCTCCTGTAAAAACCAAGCTCGATTTGCCGCTATCGAGATGGTAGCCAACGGCCGGCACCGTATGGTTCGCCGGCAGCGGCGTGATCTCCCGCCCCGCAATGGCTATCGTGTGGCCGACCTCGATTTCCTGGTAGCGCATGAAAGGCGCCTCGGGGGTCGGAATCTCAGAAAAGTCGGGCCAGATCGCCCAGTTGAAGAGGTGGCTCTTCATAATTTCGATGGTCGCACGCGTCGCGTAGACGTTAGTTGGACGCGCACGCATGCCGCCGACCGTGTCTACCACGAAGGGAATGCTGGCAACGTGGTCTAGATGAGAATGTGTGATGAATATATGGTCGACGAGTGAAAGCTCGGCCAGAGAAAGATCGCCGACCCCGGTTCCGGCATCCACCAGAATGTCGCTGTCGACCAGGAACGAGGTGGTCCGCAGGTGGCGCCCACCGATCCCCCCCGAGCAACCGAGCACGCGCAATCTCATCGCAGCGGGCCTAATTGAATTCAAACTGCACGACGCCGTCCCGCCCCCCAGCCGCGGCAATCACGGACCGTATGCCCGAAGCGGGAAGACCCGAAAGTCCGTGATAGCGTCACCCATTGGTTCACCTAGCGTACCGCGGTTGCAACCAATCACCAAGGTCACCGTCGTAACATGGCCGCGATGCACTTGGCGGCCCGGGCCCGAAGCGAGAGATTTTCTCCTTCGAAAGCCATCCGGATTTCGGGCACGGAGGACGCTTGAGTCGCCCGGACGCTATTGATGCGAGGAGTCCCCCGGGGACTCAGCCCTTCAGGAAGAACTCCATCTTTACGCCCGCGATCTCGATCACGTCGTGGTCCTTGAGCGCGTGCGGAGTAGAGCCGATCGATTGGCCGTTCACTTGGGGATGTTGGGTGCCTTCGACGTGCGTGATGAAGTAACCGTGCGGACGCCGAGTGAGTACCGCCACCTGGGTACCGGGCTTGCCCAGCGTCGTGAGGGGCTTGGTCAATTCCAGCTCCTTGCCGGCATTTCCGCCGGACAAAATCTGGATCGCGCCCAACGGTTGCGTGGGCTTCGGCGCTTGCGCAACAGCTGGCGCCGGAGCCAGCTCGGGCCTGGAGGCAGTGCCCGCACTCACCGCGGCCGAGGCGACCTGCTGCGCGGCCGCCGCCCGAGTCGCTTCCGCCATCTCGGAGCGTCGCTGTGGTAGGGATCCCTCGGCCGAGGGCACCGTGGACGTCGGAGAAGCCGTCGCCCGTGCCTGTTCGGTCGCCGCCTTAATTGCGGATGGACGCAGAACCATGGTCTTCTCGAAGTCGGCCGCGGAAGCGCCTACCGGGTGCGCCGCTTCGGCGATGTACTTGAGCTTGTACTTGCCGAGCTCGATGACGTCGTTACTCTGCAGGAAGTGCTTCTTGATCGTCCCGCCGTTGACCATCGTTCCGTTCGTGCTGCCCAGATCCTCGAGGAACGAATCATTCATGATCGTGACGATCACAGCATGCTCGCCGCTCACCGCCAGGTTGTCGATCTGGATGTCATTGTGCGGCTTGCGGCCGATGGTGGTGCGCTCCTTGACCAAGGGAATCTCCTTGAGCACCAGCCCGTCCATGCTGAGAATCAGTTTCGCCATAGCTCACCCCTAGGGGTTATTTTAACCATGCAAAAAACCTGGCCATAACGCCGCGGGCGGCGGGGTACTCCCGCAGGACGCGTACGAGTATAACCGAAACGTTGTCGCGCCCGCCGTTGTCATTGGCCATCTGCACCAGCTGCTGGGCCGCGAGATTGAGGTTGGTGCCCAGCGCCTGCAGCGCCATGCCGATGTCTTCGTCGCTCACCATGTCGCACAGCCCGTCGGAGCACAGCAGGTAAATGTCGCCCGGTTTGCTGGGGTACTCATGGATTTCGGGCTCGATTCCGAGATCGATTCCGAGCGCTCGGGTCACTAGATTCTTGTGCTGTGCAGTCTTCGCCTGCTCGACGGTGAGGAGCCCCGAATCGATTTGCTCCTGCAACAGCGAGTGATCGCGCGTCAACTGCTCGAATTCCTCGCCGCGCAACCGGTAGAGCCTCGAGTCACCGAGATGCGCAACCATGACCCGGTTGTCATAGAACAGGCAGGTCACCAGCGTTGTGCCCATTCCGGCGTACTGAGGCTGGCTCTGCGCCGCATGGTAGATCGAGGCGTTGGCGCTCAGGACCTGCTCTCGCAGCAACCGCTCGGCGACCGGACAGTCAGTCTTTGAATCAATCTCGTAGGGCCGCGCCCGCCCGAGCGCCCGAGCCAGCTCGCTGGCGATCATCGTGGTGGCCATGCCGCTCGCCACCTCGCCCGCGTTATATCCGCCCATGCCGTCAGCGAGCACGGCGATTCCGTGCGCCGCGTCGGAGGCGACCGCATCTTCGTTGTGCGAGCGGACCATTCCAGGATCCGTAGAGCTCGCGATCTCGAGCGCATTGCTGAGGTCCATGGACATTGCTCAGAGCTCGATATCGACCGTGGTGAATTGCCGCACACCCGTTGCCCCTCCGGCCCCCGCGGCCGCCGTGCGCAGGCCCTCTGCGAACTCGTTGCCGGTCTGAAACCGCTCGTCGGGATTCTTCGCCAGCGCCCGCTCGAGGAACGCCGCGAGCCTCGGCGGCAAATTCGGGTTGTACCGCAGGATGTCGGCGGGGGGCTCGTTCGAAATCTTGAACATCAGCTGCGCCATCGATTCGCCCTCGAACGGCAGCTGGCCGCACAAGAGCTGGTAGAGGGTCGTCGCGAGGGAAAAGAGGTCGCTGCGGCCCTCGATCCTCTTGCCGGCAAGCTGCTCCGGCGACATGTACGAAGGCGTACCGAACACCATGCCCGTCTTCGTCTTCGAGCTGTCGGTGAGGCGCGCTATGCCAAAGTCCGTCACCTTCAGAGTATCGATCTGCGGATCGTACAAAAGATTCCCCGGCTTGATGTCGCGATGCACGACACCATGGCGGTGAGCGTAGTCCAGTGCTTCGGCCACGCGGGCGATGATCGACACCACTGTCTCGACCGGCAACAGGCTCGACGACTTTGTAAAGGCGCCCAGGTCGCCGCCCTTCAGAAGCTCCATCGCGATGTAGCAAAGATCGTGTTCTTCGCCGGCGTCGTAAATAGTGACGATGTTTGGATGCGAAAGGCGGCCCGCGGTCTCCGCCTCGCGGAAGAACCGCTCCTTTGCCTCGGCAAGCTCACCCGGTTCGAACTCCTGCGCCAGTGCAAGCGTCTTGATCGCCACCACGCGCCCGATCTTTGGATCCCGACCGAGATAGACGGCTCCCATGGCACCCTTGCCGAGTTCCTTGTCGATCTGGTAGCGGCCCAGCATGGGCTTCTCCACCGCGCCGCCCGCGCCGAGGATGCTAGCGTTGGTGGCACCGGCCGGGCCGCCGAGGATGACCGACTCGGAGAGCTGCTTGGCGCGTGAAAGGCGCTGCGCGAGGTCACGGTACTTGGAATTGAAACCATGCATGTGGCGGAACACTGACTCCGCCTTGTTGAACTGACGCTTTCGCTCGAAGTCGAGTGCCAGGCTGTAGAGGTTGTCGAGCAGCGTGTCGGACATCGGCACCTGGCGGAACTTGTCCCACGCCATATCCAGGTTACCCTGCCCTTGATAGGCGAGCCCGAGCATGCGGTTCGATTCTGCAGAGTTTTCGTCTGAGCGCAACTTGGCTCGCTCGGTGACGATAAATCGCTTGGTCACCAGCGCAAGATGGCCGATCAGCAGCAGCGTAGCGGGTACCATCAGCTGGATCCAGATTCCGCGCATGCCCATCAGTACGAAATGCACGGCAATAAGTGCCGTTAGCGCCGCCCCCGTGATCGTGGCCGCCGGGCCGGCGTTGAGCCGCGGCAGAAGCACGATGAGGTAGACCGCGATCACCAGAAAGACCAGCTTTTCCGCCATCAAGGTCCACGGCGGCGACACGAAGAAATCCTCCATCAGGATGGAGGACACCGAGTGCGCTAGCATCAGCACCGGGGGCATCGCCGGCGCAATCGGCGTCACCGACGTGCTGCCTACCCCGAGTGCAGTCGGCCCGATAAGGACGATCTTGTTGCGATATTTGCCGGCTGGAATCCTGCCGCTCAACACGTCATAGAACGAATCCACCTGGAATGCCGGCCGGCTATCGCGGTCCTTGTAGAAGTATGTGTACATCTGGAGCGCCGGGTCCGTGCCGATCTGCAGCTTGCCGAGCGTCACGCCTTCGCCCAGACGAACCTTGATGTCCTCCGGCGCCAGGTTGAGGCTCTTTGCCGCAATCTGCATCGACAGCGACGGGTAGAACTGGTCGAAGTACTGAAGCACTAGCGGCTCGGAACGGATCGCACCGTCGACGTCCGGATTCACGTTCAAATGGCCCATCGCCGCCGCGGACTTGCCGATCTCATCAATCGGGTACTGCACCGTGGAGACCGGCAGGGGCAACGCGTCAGAGCGTCCCTGTACGTCCGTGATTGCGTTGCGTTGCACGAAGTCCGGCAGCGGGCGGTCGGGCTTGCCGAGTGGCTGCCCGAGCGTGAACAGCAAGGGCAGAAGCACGTTGCCCGACTTGGCCGCACTCTGCGCGAGCTTGTGGTCGGTGTTCAGGTCCTGCTCGGCCTGCCTTAGCAGCGTCAGGAGAGGCGCCAGCGGGCCGCTTTCTGAGGAGGCCGAACCCTGCCCCCGCTTCGCCATGTCGAGCAGCTGCGTGATGTAGCGATATCCGGGATCGATCTGGGGTTCGCTGAAGTAAACGAGATAGCCGATGACCTTGGCATTCGCCCGCGCCAGAAGGTCGATCATCCTGGCGTGTACGTCGCGCGGCCACGGCCAGCGGCCGATATTGGCGATGCTGTTGTCGTCGATCGCGATCACCGCGATCCGGTCGGATGGAGTGCGCGAGGAGGCCTGCACGCCCATGTCATAGGCCTTGCGCTCGAGGCTCTGCAACAAGTCGCTCCTGCCGGCAAACAGCATGAGCAAAACGACGACCACGCCGAGGAACCCGTCGGTCTTCCAGAATTTGGACTTCATGAACAGGCGCTCATGATTCTCAGCGTCTGGCGCTGCTCGTCCAATGGAAGGATGCGGCTATCGGGGAAAACCCGAGGATCTCGCAAATCCCATAAAAATCAGCAGGTAATAGTTCCTGCGGCGCAAGGTATGAAGGATGCCGCTGCGCGCCATCAGGTGGCGTGACCTGCCGTAGCGCATGCTTGGATTGGGCCGCTAGCAGACAACCCCCCATAAAACAAAAGGCTAGTACGCATTCTTACAGTCCTATATAAGCTGCGTCAAATGCTGCCCGCCCGGGGGTCGGCGGGCCACGACGCGGCGGACGCGGGCGGCGCTAGCCACCGAGCAGCATACCGGTCTTGATGGCGCCCGCCCCGAGCAGCTCCGCAGCGCCGACCTTCTTGCCGTCGCCGAGCTTTACCTTGCCCGTGTGGATGCGCCCGCCCTGCGCGGTGATGACCAGGCGCCCGTCCTCCACCCCGAGCACCTCGCCGATCTTGCCTTTAACCGCGCCGAAGGTGCGCACCGGCTCCTTGCGCGAATCGAACAGCTGCAGCTTCACGCCGTTCAGCGTGGTCCAGGCGCCCGGCGCCGGGTCGCAGCCGCGGATCAGGTTGTGGATCACGTCCACGTGGTTGGCCCAGTTGATCTTCGCCTCGGCATCGCGGAACCAGCCTTCGTAGGTGGCCAGCGACTCGTCCTGCACGACCTCCTTGTGCTTGCCGGCGACCACCAAGTCGGCGGCCTCCAGCATTGCCTGCACGCCCATCGGGAACAGGCGCTCGAAGTAGACGTTGCCGAGCGTGTCGTTCTCGCCGATCGGCGTGCGCTTCTGCAGGATCATCGCGCCCTCGTCCAGTCCGTCGGTCGGCCGGAAGATGGTGAGCCCGGTCTCCTTGTCGCCGCGGGAAATCGGCCAGTTGATCGAGGATGGTCCGCGGTACTTCGGCAGCAGCGACGGGTGGTACTGGATGGTGCCGTGCTTCGGGATCTTCACGAACTCCTGCGGCGCGAACTGCAGCACGAAGGCCATGATGCCGATGTCGGCGCCCGCGTCCCTCATGGCCTGCGCCGCCTCGGGAGCACGTAGCGACTTGAACTGGTGCACCTTGAGGCCCTTCTCCTGAGCTGCTGCGCGCAGCGCGTCGGGGCGCGCGCCCTCCTTCTCCGGCGCGCAGAACACCGCGCCCACCTGGTCGCCGCGCGCGAGGAACGCCTCCAGCACCGCTTTGCCGAAGTCTTGCTGCCCGATGATCGCGATCTTCATCACGCCGCCTTCTTTGGCGGAAGCGAGAACGCGCCCGCCTGCTTGAGCGCCCCGATCCTCGCGTCGTCGTAGCCGAGCACCTGCTTCAGCACCTCGTCGGTGTGCTCGCCCAGCGTCGGCGAGCGCTTGATCACCGCGGGCGAGGCCGACAGCTTGATCGGCATGCCTACGTTCCACCACTTGCCGCGCTGCGGGTGGTCGAGCTCGACCCACATGTCGCGCCCGCGCACGTGCTCGTCGTCGGCCAGGTCTTCGGTCGACATGATCGGCCCGCAGGGCACTTCGAGCGGATTGAGGATCGCCATCAGCTCGCGCTTCGTGTGCTTCTCCGCGAACTTATTGATCAGCGTCCACATCAGCTGCTGGTTCTTGCGCCGCTCGCCGATGGTGGCGAAATGCGGATCGCTCGCCAGGTTGGGCATGCCCAGCTCCGGCCCGATGCGCTTGGCGAGCGCCTCCCACACCGCCTCCTGCACCACGATGTAGAGCCAGTCGTTCGCGCCGTGCGGCTTGCAGTGGATCGCGTTGCCGAGCTGGCCGCCGCCCGAATCGTTGCCGGCGCGCGGCACCTCGCCCATGCCCTTGTAGGTCGGCACCGAATACTCCGGCAGATCGCCGCGCGTCAGGCGCTGGTGGTCGCGGAACTTGACGCGACAAAGGTTCATCACGCCGTCCATCATCGCCACCTCGACGTACTGCCCCTGGCCGGTGCGCTCCGCCTGCCTGAGCGCGGCTAGCAGGCCGATCGCAAGGTGCAGTCCGGTGCCCGAGTCCCCAATCTGCGCCCCGGTCACAAATGGAGGACCGTCCGGCACGCCGGTGGTGCTCATCGCGCCGCCCATCGCCTGCGCCACGTTCTCGTAGGCCTTGAAGTCGGCGTACGGTCCGCTCGAACCGAAGCCCTTGATCGAGCCCATGACGATCTTCGGATTGATCTCGTGGATTTTCTGCCAGGTGAAACCGAAGCGGTCGAGGACGCCCGGGCCGAAGTTCTCCATGATGATGTCGCACTTCTTGAGCAGGTCGACGAATACCTGCTTGCCCTCGGCGCTCTTCATGTTCACCGTGATCGAGCGCTTGTTGCAGTTGAGCATCGTGAAGTACAGGCTGTCGGCGTTCGGCACGTCGCGCAGCTGGCCGCGCGTCGCGTCGCCCTGGGGGTTCTCGAACTTGATCACGTCGGCGCCCATCCAGGCGAGCAGCTGGGAACAGGTCGGCCCCGCCTGCACATGGGTCATGTCAAGGATGCGAACGTCTTTTAAGGCTTCCATTCTGATCTCCAATACTTGCTTTTGCGGCTATTTCTTTTTTGCGCTCGGATTGAGGCTCGTAATGCGACCGCTTTCGGTGCCGGCGGTTTCATCGATCAAGGCATTGATGAGCGTTGGCTTGCGCGAGCGGATGGCTTCTTCCATTGCTTTGCGCAACTCGTCCGGGGTCGTGGCGTGCACGCCCACGCCGCCGAAGGCCTCCATCAGCTTCTCATAGCGCGCATCCTTGACGAATACCAGGGGTGCCGGATCGCGGCCGCCGGTCGGATTGACTTCGTCGCCGCGGTAGACGCCGTTGTTGTTCATGATCACCACGCAGACCGGCAGGTTGTAGCGGCAGATGGTCTCGACTTCCATGCCGGAGAAGCCGAACGCGCTGTCGCCCTCGATCGCGATCACCGGCTGGCCGCTGACCACCGCGGCCGCGACGGAAAAGCCCATGCCGATGCCCATCACGCCCCAGGTGCCGACGTCCAGGCGCTTGCGCGGCTTGTACATGTCGACGATGCTGCGCGTGAAGTCGAGCGCGTTTGCGCCCTCGTTGACGAGTGTTGCGTCCGGGTTCGCCTTGACGATGTCGCGCACCACGTTCAGCGCGCTGTGGAAGTTCATCGGCGAAGGATTCTTCGCCAGCGTGTCGGCCATCTTGGCGACGTTCTTGGTCTTGCGCTCGGCGATGGCGGAGAGCCATTCCGCCGGCGGCTTGGGCCAGTTGGCGCCGATGCCGGCGAGCAGCGCCGAGACGCAGGAACCGATATCCCCGACCACGGGGGCGTCGATGCGGACGTTGCTGTCGGCCTCCTGCGGCGAGATGTCGACCTGGATGAATTTCTGGCCGCCCCAGTCCTTGGAGCTCTTGCCGCCCCAGGTCTTGCCCTTGCCGTGCGAGAGCAGCCAGTTGAGGCGCGCGCCGATCAGCATTACCACGTCCGCTTCGGGCAGAACATAGGAGCGGGTGGCCGCGGCGGACTGCTCGTGCGTGTCGGGCAGGATGCCCTTGGCCATCGACATGGGCAGGTAGGGGATGCCGGTCTTCTCGATGAGCGCGCGGATGTCCGCGTCGGCCTGGGCGTAGGCAGCGCCTTTGCCGAGAATGATGAGCGGACGCTTCGCGCTCTTGAGCAGCTCGAGCGCGCGCTTCACGGCGTCCGGCGCCGGGATCTGGCGCGGCGCCGGATCGACCACCTTGATCAGCGATCTCTTGGCGGCTTCCGCGTCGATCGTCTGGGGGAAGAGCTTCCCGGGCAGGTCGAGGTACACGCCCCCGGGGCGGCCGGACACGGCGGCGCGGATGGCGCGCGCGATGCCCACGCCGATGTCCTCGGCGTGCAGCACGCGGAAAGCGGCCTTGGCGAGCGGCTTGGCGATAGCCAGCTGGTCCATCTCCTCGTAGTCGCCCTGCTGCAGGTCGACGATCTCGCGCTCGCTGGAGCCGCTGATGAGGATCATCGGAAAGCAATTGGTGGTAGCGTTGGCGAGAGCCGTCAAGCCGTTGAGGAAGCCGGGGGCGGACACCGTCAGGCAGATGCCGGGCTTTTGCGTCATGAATCCGGCGATCGACGCCGCGTGGCCGGCGTTTTGCTCGTGGCGGAACGAGATCACGCGCATGCCCGCAGCCTGCGCCTTGCGGGTGAGATCGGTGATCGGGATCCCGGGCAGACCGAAGATCGTGTCGATGCCATTAAGCTTGAGGGCATCGATGACAAGGTGAAAGCCGTCTGTAACTGCTTTCGTTTCGGCGGCGATTTGGGGTTCGCTGACGGTTCCACCCATGGTTTTCTCCTCTGCAGCTGTGCGCGGGGTCGCAAAGGCCGCTATGTTAGTGAGCGCCGCGCGCACCCGCCCTTGACGGCGGTCAAGGGTTTGGATCGTCTAGAATAACGGGCTTGCGCGAGGCCCCGGGCCGCCCCGAAATGGCATCTCTCACCACCCATCCGCAGCGCAACACCATCCGGTTGCAGCTGCACCAGAACCTCATGCTGCGGGGCATGGCCCCCGCGCAGTGGGAAGAGCTTGAGCCCCTGCTTACGGTGGCAGACTTCCGCAAGGGCGACCTGCTGGTGCGGCAGGGCGACTCCGAGATGGAGCAGTTCTTCATCCTCGACGGCATGCTCAAGCGGGTCGTGTCCAATGCCGCAGGGCACGAGATGATCCTGCGTTTCGCGGCCGAGACCGAGATGGACACCTCATACGCGGCCTGGCGCCTCGGCACCCCGATTCCTTACAGCATCGTGGCGGTAACCAAGGTGCGCACCGCCAAGCTCGCGCTGCCTCAATGGGTGGATTTTCTCGAGCGCCATCCGGGGTTGAAGTCGCTATTCGAGTACGAGGTCATGAAGGTGATGTCGGAAGTGATGGCGCACACCATCACGCTGCACCTGCTCGATGCTCCCGGACGGCTGTCGCGCTTCCAGCGCAAGCACGGCGAGCTCTCGGGACGCATCCCGAAGAAGGAGCTCGCCGCCTACCTCAACCTCACTCCGGAGACGCTCTCGCGCCTCAAGCAGAAGCTGGGCGAGCTCTAGCGCCTATCTGAACCTGCGGATCAGCCAGGAGATCAGCGGCCAGAAGAGCAGTAGCAGGGCCAGGCCCGTCAGCGTTCCCACCAGCTTGTTGGCGAAGAACACCGACATGTCTCCCTGCGATATCAGCATCGCCTGGCGGAACGAGGCTTCGGCGTTGTCGCCCAGCACGATCGCCAGCACCAGCGGCGCAAGCGGATACGACAGCTTCTTGAACATGTAGCCCGCGACGCCGAAGACGACCATCATGTAAATGTCGAAGTTCGCGTTGTGCACGGTGTAGGCACCGATCGCACAGATGACGACGATGATCGGCGCGATCACCGAAAACGGAATACGCAGGATCGCGGCGAACAGCGGCACGCAGGTCAGCACCACGATCAGGCCGGCGATGTTTCCGAGGTACATGCTGGCGATCAGGCCCCAGACGAAGTCCTTCTGCTCGACGAACAGCAGCGGCCCTGGCTGCAGGCCCCAGATCAGCAGACCGCCGAGCAGCACCGCCGCGGTCGGCGAGCCCGGCACGCCGAGCGTGATCATCGGCAGCAGCGCCGAGGTGCCGGCGGCGTGCGCCGCGGTCTCCGGCGCAACCACTCCCTCGACTACGCCGGTGCCGAACTTGTCGCCGTCCTTGGAGAAACGGCGCGCGACGCCGTAGCTCATGAACGAGGCGGGCGTCGCGCCCCCCGGGACGATGCCCATGAAGCAGCCGACCGCCGCCGAGCGCAGCGAGGTAAGCCAGTAGCGCGGCAGCTCCTTCCACGTCTCGATCACCACCTTCAGGTTAATCTTGGCGCTCGCGCCCTTGAACGCAAGCCCTTCTTCCAGCGTAATCAGGATCTCGCCGATGCCGAAGAGCCCGATCACCGCTACGAGGAAGTCGAACCCGTTGAGCAGCGACATAAAGCCGAACGTCATCCGCAGCGTGCCCGTCACCGGGTCGGTGCCGACTGCCGCCAGCGCGAAGCCGAGCATCATCGAGGAGATGGTCTTGAACGGCGACTCCTTGCTCATGCCGATGAACGCACAGAATGTGAGCAGGTAGACTGCGAAGAATTCCGGCGGGCCGAACTCCAGCGCGAAGTTCGCCACCACCGGCGCGAGAAAGCTGATCACCAGTACCGCGACCAGCGCGCCAAAGAACGACGAGGTAAACGACGCGGTCAGCGCCGCGCCGGCGCGCCCCTTCTGCGCCAGCGGATAACCGTCGAAGGTGGTGGCCACCGACCAGGGCTCGCCCGGAATGTTGAATAAGATCGAAGTGATCGCGCCGCCGAACAGCGCCCCCCAGTAGATGCACGACAGCAGGATGATGGCGGAAGTCTGCCCGCCGGGCGTCTGCGCCATCGAGAACGTAAGCGGCAACAGGATCGCGACTCCGTTGGCGCCGCCCAGGCCGGGTAGCACGCCGATGATGACGCCGAGGATCACGCCCACCATCATCAGCAAGAGGTTCTTCATCGTCAGCACGACGATGAAGCCGTGCATCAGGGACTGCAGATCATCGATCACGCGGCGGCTCCGATCAGTCCAGGCCGAGGAGTGCCTCGAGCGGCCCCTTGGGCAGCGGCACGAGGAACCACACCTCGAATATGAGGAAGAACGCCACGCTGTTGCCGACCGACACCAGGGCCACCATCCACCAGGGATACTTGCCGAGCCAGCGCATGAACAGCGCCACGAACAGCGCGGAGGACACGTAAATACCAAGCCAGGGGACGAGCCCCACGTAGAGCGCCGTCGGGACCAGGACCGCCAGCACCAGCTTCAGTTGCTGCACCTCGACGAACGTGCCGTTCTTTTCAGGTCGTATGAGCACGCCCCGCACGAAGGTGATCGCCGAGGAGATGCAGATGATGACGCCGAGGTAGAAGGGAAAATAGCCCGCCTGAGGGCCATCGGAGCCCCACTTCGCGCCCAGCCGGATGCTGTCGTAAATCACGATCAGCCCGAGCACGATGAAAAAGCCGGCCACCGCGAGTTCCGCCGTCTTGTAGCGAAACGCGGCGCGCCCGTCAGAACCCTGCGACATCGAGATTCCCCTCTATACGAAGACGCGGCGCGCCGGGATCCCGGCGCGCCGCCCCGTCGGTGCTCTTGCGCTGCGGCTACTTGCTTCCGGCCATGAAGCCGGCGCCCTTCATCAGCGCGACGTGCTCGGCCTCCGCTTTGGCGACCCAATCGGCGTACGCCGGGCCCTCGAGTGAGGTTTGGTTGAAGGCGCCCTTGTTCATCAGGTCCTTCCACTCCGGGGTCTCCTGCACCTTACGTAGAAGCCCGACGTAGTAGTTGACCTGATCCTGGGTCACGCCGCCCGGCATGAAGATGCCACGCAGCATCAGGTAGCTCACATCCAGACCGCTCTCCTTGCACGTCGGGATATCGCCCCAGGACATCGTGGCGGTCATCTTGTCGTGATACGGAAGGCGCTTGGTGTCGAACACGCACAGCGGCTTGAGCTTGCCGGAGCGCCAGTGAGCCACGGCCTCGATCGGGTTGTTCACCGTGAAGTCGACGTGGTTACCGACCAGCTGCACCGCCACCGCACCGCCGCCCTTGAAGGGGATGTAGGTGAACTTGTCGCCGGTCTTCTGCTCGATCGACGCGGTGACAATCTGGTCCTCCTGCTTCGACCCCGTGCCCGCGATTTTGAACTTGCCCGGCCCCGCTTTCTTCGCCGCCTCGATGAAATCTTTCGCGGTCTTGTACGGCCTATCGGCATTCACCCACAGCACGAACTCATCGAGCGCCATCATCTTCACGGGCGTCAGGTCGCGCCAGTTGAACGGAACCCCGGTTGCGAGCGGCGTGGTGAACAGGTTGGACAGCGTGATGATGAGCTTGTGCGGATCGCCCTTCGCCGCCTTGACGTCGAGGAAGCCCTCGGCGCCGGCGCCGCCGGCCTTGTTGACGACCACCATCGACTCCTTCATGAGGCCGTGCTTGGCGATGATCGCCTGGATGGCGCGCGCCATCTGGTCTGCGCCGCCTCCTGTTCCCGCCGGAATGACGAACTCGACCGTTTTGGTCGGTTCCCACGCCTGCCCGACGGCCGGCCAGGCGGCCACGATCGCCGCCCCGAACACGGCGCCCAAAGTACGAGTGATTTTCGCTTTCATGCTGTCCTCCTCTATGAATGTTGTCCGAAACGGTGTGCTGCTCTTCTGCTTCCGGTGCAGCGCTGGCGTCTCGACACAACCGGATTGTGATGACACTACCGGCTACCTCGCCTTGACTGTGGTCAAGATTCCTCCGGCCCGGTTTCCCGAGCCGGCTCCGCGGCCACTGCGCGCCGCGCGAGCCACAGTCCCAGCGCCACGACGAATACCGCACCGACCGCGCCCGCGACCTTGTATTCCACCAGCCATGCCGCCTGCTGGGTTACCCAGGTCTTGATCGCCGGGTCCGTCGCCATGATCTCGCCCGCGATGTAGCCGAGCAGAGCACCGCCGAGGGTAATGATAACCGGAAAGCGCTCCATCACGCGCAGCATGATGGTGCTGCCGAAGATCACGATCGGAATCGAGATCGCGAGGCCCAGCACGAGCAGCAATACCTTCAGCTGCGGGGGGCCTTGTTCCGCTGCGGCAGCCACCGCAATGACATTGTCCAGGCTCATTACGAGATCGGCAATGAGAATCGTCTTGATCGCCTGCAGCAGACTGTCTCCCGCCTCGATGCCGTCGTCGCCGTCCTCCGGCACGAGGAGCTTGACCCCGATCCACAGCAGCAGCGCGCCGCCCACCAGCTTGAGCCACGGCAGCTGCAGCAGAGCTACGGCGAAGATGGTGAGCAGCACCCGCATCACGATCGCCGCCGCGCTGCCCCAGAACACCGCAACATTCTGCTGCTTCGCGGGCAGCGAACGCGCCGCGAGCGCGATCACCACCGCGTTGTCGCCGGACAGCAGCAGGTTCACCCATATGATCGCGCCGAGCGACTTCCAGAAGGCGAAATCGGCGATGACCTCGAGCATTGCGGGATATCCGTCGCTTTGAAGCGATGGATTCTAATCGCAATGGCTGACAGGCGCGTCAGAACAAGCCCACTACCTTGCCGTTGACGATGTCGATCTTGTTGGCCGAGGGCACTTTCGGCAGTCCCGGCATGGTCATGATGTCGCCGCAGATCATGACCACGAACTCCGCTCCGGCGGCGAGCCGCACTTCGCGCACGTTGATCGCGTGGTTCGAAGGTGCGCCGCGCAACTGCGCGTCGGTGGAAAAGGAGTACTGGGTCTTGGCAACGCACACCGGGTAGTGGCCGTAGCCGTCGTCCTGCAGCTTCTTGATCTGGGCGCGCACCTTGCTGTCGGCGGTGACCTCGGACGCGCGATACACCTTCTTCGCGATCTTGCCGATCTTGTCCCACAGGCTGTCGCCGTCGTCGTACACCAGCGTCGGCTTGGAGGGCTTGTCGCACAGGCCGACCACGATCCGGGCCAGCTCGGCCGCGCCCTTGCCGCCGTCGGACCAATGCGTCGCCAGCACCACCGGCACGCCGAGCTTCGCCATCCTGGACTTGAGCAGCTCGATCTCGGCCGGCGTGTCGAAGTTGAATCGGTTGATCGATACCACGCAGGGCACGCCGTACACGTTCTGCACGTTGTCGACGTGGCGCTCGAGATTCACCAGCCCCTTCTCCAGCGCCGCGACGTTCTCCTTGTTGACCTCCTTGACGTCGACCCCGCCGTGGTACTTGAGCGCGCGAATCGTGGCCACGATCACGGCCGCGCTGGGACGCAAGCCGCTCTTGCGGCACTTGATGTCGAGAAACTTCTCGGCGCCGAGGTCGGCGCCGAACCCGGCCTCGGTCACGACGTAATCGGCCAGCTTGAGTGCCGACTGTGTGGCGATCACCGAGTTGCAGCCGTGCGCGATGTTGGCGAATGGGCCGCCGTGGATAAACGCCGGATTGTTCTCCAGCGTCTGCACCAGGTTCGGTTTGAGCGCGTCCCTGAGGAGCACTGTCATCGCACCCTGGGCGTTCAGGTCGCGCGCGTAGACCGGCTTCTGCTCGCGCGTATAGCCGACCACGATATTGCCGAGGCGTTTCTTCAGATCCTCGATCGAGGTCGCCAGACAGAAGATCGCCATAACCTCCGAGGCGACGACGATGTCGAATCCGTCCTGGCGCGGGTAGCCGTTGCCCGGCCCGCCGAGCGAACCGACGATCTCGCGCAGAGCACGGTCGTTCATGTCGATGACCCGCTTCCAGGTGATTCGGCGCACGTCGATGCCGAGCTCGTTGCCATGGTGGATATGGTTGTCGAGGAGCGCCGCGAGCAGGTTGTTGGCGAGCGCGATCGCGTTGAAGTCACCGGTGAAGTGCAGGTTGATGTCCTCCATCGGCACCACCTGCGCATAGCCGCCGCCCGCGGCGCCGCCCTTCATGCCGAACACCGGCCCGAGCGAGGGCTCGCGCAGGCAGATTACCGCCTTCTTGCCGATGTGGTTCAGTGCGTCGCCCAGACCCACCGTGGTGGTGGTCTTGCCCTCGCCCGCGGGGGTGGGCGTCATCGCGGTCACCAGAATCAGCTTGCCGTCCTTGCGCCCTTTCAGCGAATCGAGGTACTCGAGCGATATCTTGGCCTTGGTGTGACCGTAGGGCTCGAGGTGCTCTTCCTGGATGCCGAGCTTGTCGAGCGCGACCTTGGAGATGCGCTGCAGCTTGGCGGCCTGCGCGATTTCTATATCCGACGGCATTGATCGAAACCTCCCTCGTAAATGGAATTTTGTCTTGTTCAGCCGGACAGCAGCGCGAGCGTGCCGCCCTTGCCATAGCCCGGGTTGCCGGGCCGCTCGCCGCCCCGCGTCACCTTCACGGCGCAGTACTTGAACTCGGGAATCTTGCCGAACGGATCGAGCGCCGGGTTGGTGAGCAGGTTGGCCGCCGCTTCGTAGAAGGCGAACGGGATGAACACCGCTCCGCGTGGCGTGCCCTCGTCGGCGCGCGCGTACAGCGAGATGCTGCCGCGGCGCGAAGCGACCGTCACCACCTCGCCCGGCCTGGCCTTGAGCGCCGCGAGGTCGAGCGGATGGAGCGAAGCGACGGGCTCGGGCTCGATTGCGTCGAGCACCCCGGAGCGGCGCGTCATCGCGCCGGTATGCCAGTGCTCGAGCTGGCGCCCGGTGATCAGCACCATCGGGTAGTGCCGGTCAGGACGCTCGTCGGCCGGGATCAGGTCCGCCGGTACGAACTTCGCGCGACCGGTCGCGGTCGGGAAATGCGTGCGGAACACCACCGGCTCGCCGGGATCGCCCTCGTGCTCGCACGGGTAAACGACGCAAGAGTCGCGCTCGAGGCGCTCCCAGGTAATGCCGGCGATCGAGTTCATGCCCTTGCGCATCTCCTCGAACACCTCGCTGGGCTTCTCGTAGGACCACTCCAGCCCCATTCTTCTCGCGAGCTGCACGATGATCCACAAGTCCTCGCGCGCCTCGCCCGGCGGCTCGATCGCCTTCCGGCCCAGCTGCACCATGCGATCCGTGTTGGTGAAGGTCCCGGTCTTCTCGGGAAATGCGGTGGCCGGGAGCACCACGTCGGCCAGGTAAGCGGTCTCGGTGAGGAAGATGTCCTGCACCACCAGGTGCTCGAGCTTCGCCATCGCCTCGCGCGCGTGCGCCACGTCGGGGTCCGACATGGCGGGGTTCTCGCCCATGACGTACATCCCGCGGATCTTGCCCGCGTTCGCCGCGTTCATGATTTCGACGACCGTGAGCCCCGGCTTGTCGTCCAGCTCGGCGCCCCACAGCGCGCGGAAGCGCTTGTTGGCCTCCGGATTGTCCACTCGCTGGTAGTCCGGAAACACCATCGGGATGAGGCCCGAATCCGATGCTCCTTGCACGTTGTTCTGCCCCCGCAGCGGATGCAGGCCCGTGCCCGGACGCCCGATCTGCCCGGTCATCAGCGCCAGCGCGATGAGGCAGCGAGCGTTGTCGGTGCCGTGCACGTGCTGCGAGATGCCCATGCCCCACAGGATCATCGAGCCCTTGGAGGTCGCGTAAAGCCGCGCCACCTCGCGTATGGTCTGCGCCGGGATGCCGCACACCGGCGCCATCTTCTCGGGCGAGAACGCCTTGGAGTTCTTCTTCAGCTCCGCGAAACCGCTGGTGCGTTCCTTGACGAACGCCTCGTTCACCAGCCCCTCGTCGATGATTGCATGGATCATCGCGTTCAGAAGCGCAACGTCGGTATCCGGCTTGAATTGCAGGAAATGGGTCGCGTGGCGCTCGAGCTCGGTCCTGCGGGGATCTGCGACGATCAGCTTGACGCCCTGCTGGGCGGCGTTCTTGATCCAGGTCGCCGCCACCGGGTGGTTCACCGTAGGATTGGCGCCGATCACGAACACCACTTCCGCGCGCAAGACGTCGTTCACCTGGTTGGACACGGCGCCGGAGTTGATGCCCTCCATGAGCGCCGCGACCGACGACGCGTGGCACAGGCGGGTGCAGTGGTCCACGTTGTTGGTGCCAAAGCCGGTGCGCACCAGCTTCTGAAACAGGTAGGCCTCCTCGTTCGAGCCCTTCGCCGAGCCGAATCCCGCGAGCGCATAGCGGTCCTCGCTCTGGATCTTGCGCAGCCCCGCGGCGGCGGCCTCGAGCGCTTCTTCCCAGCTCGCCTCGCGGAACGCTTCCGACCAGTTGCCGGGGTCGACGACGAAATCCGCCGACTTCGCCACCCCCGGCTTCCTGATCAGAGGTCTGGTCAGCCGGTGCGGGTGATGCGCGTAGTCGAAGCCGTAACGGCCCTTGACGCACAGCCGCCCGTGGTTCGCCGGGCCGTCGCGCCCGGTGACGAAGCGGATCTTGTTCTGGCTCACGTGGTAGGTGAGCTGGCAGCCGACGCCGCAGAACGGGCACAGCGAATCGACGGTGTTCTCGGCCGCCGCGAACCCGGCCTCGCGCGCCGGCATGAGCGCGCCGGTGGGGCAGGCCTGCACGCATTCGCCGCAGGCCACGCAGGTGCTCGCTCCCATCGGATCGTCGAAGTCGAACACGATTTTGGATTGCTCGCCGCGGAACGCGTAGCCGATAACGTCGTTTACCTGCTCCTCGCGGCAGGCGCGCAGGCAGCGCGTGCACTGGATGCACGCATCGAGATTGACTGCGATCGCCGGATGCGAAAGATCCGATGCGGGCTGCGCCCGGGACGGGAACCGCGGCAGGCCGAGCTTCAGCTTGCGCGCCCACTGATCGAGTTCGGAGTCGAGCCTGTACTCCTTCTCCGGCATGTCGGATAGGAGGAGCTCCAGCACCATCCTCTGCGAGCCGAGCGCACGCGCCGAGTCGGTGGTGACTTCCATGCCCTCGGTCGGGTAACGGCAGCACGAAGGCGCGAGCACGCGCTCGCCCTTCACCTCGACGACGCAGGCGCGGCAGTTGCCGTCCGGGCGCAGGCCGGGCTTGTAGCACAGGTGCGGGATTTCGACGCCGTGGCGTCGGGCCGTTTCGATTATCGTCTCGTCGGGCCGCCCGACCACCGTCTTGCCGTTCAGCTTGAACTCGATCGGCATGGTGGCAAGCTGCCGGTTTGTCGCGCGCTCCATCACGTCACCTCGTGAGGAAAGAACTTCATAGTGCTGAGCGCCGGGTTCGGCGCAGCTTGGCCGAGGCCGCAGATCGAGGCATCGGCCATTGCTTGCGAAAGCTCCTTCAAAAGCGGCTGGTTCCACCTGCGCTCGCCCATCAGCGCGAGCGCCTTGGACGTGCCGACTCGGCACGGCGTGCACTGCCCGCAGGATTCGTCGCGGAAGAAGCGCATCAGGTTCTGCGCCGCATGGCTCGCCTTGTCGTAATCCGAGAGGATCACGACCGCCGCCGAGCCGATGAATGCGCCGTACGGTTGCAGCGTGTCGAAATCCAGCGGCACGTCTCCGAGACTCGCCGGCAGGATGCCGCCCGAGGCGCCTCCCGGCAGGTAGCCGTAGAACGCGTGGCCCTCCTGCATGCCGCCGCAGTATTCCGCGATCAGCTCGCGCACCGTGATGCCCGCAGGCGCAAGGTGCACGCCCGGCTTGGCGACGCGCCCCGACACCGAGAACGAGCGCAGCCCCTTCCGGCCGTGCCGGCCGTGCGACGCGAACCACCCGGCGCCCTTTTCCACAATCTCCCGCACCCAGTACACCGTTTCCATGTTGTGCTCGAGCGTGGGGTAGCCGAACAATCCGATCTGCGCGACATAGGGAGGGCGTAGGCGCGGCATGCCGCGCTTGCCCTCGATCGATTCGATCATCGCCGATTCCTCGCCACAGATGTAGGCGCCGGCGCCGCGGCGCAGGTGGATCGGCGGCAGCGCGCAAGGCGGCCGCGCCTGCAGCTTCTTGAGCTCCTTCTCGAGGACCGCGCGGCAGCCGGCGTACTCGTCGCGCAGGTAGACGTAGATCTCGCCCACCCCCGCGCACCAGGCCGCGACCAGCATGCCCTCCAGGAAGCGATGCGGGTCGCGCTCCAGGTACCAGCGGTCCTTGAACGTGCCGGGCTCGCCCTCGTCGATGTTGACCGCCATCAGGCGGGGCGCCGGCTCGGCTGCGACGATGCGCCACTTGCGCCCCGCCGGGAACCCCGCGCCACCCAGGCCGCGCAATCCCGAGTCTTCCATGATCTTGGTGATCTCGTCGCGCGTGCGCCGGCCGGCGAGGCAATCGGCGATCAGCCTATATCCGCCGCCCCGCTTATAGGCCGCGTAGTCGAGGTAGCCCGGCACCGGGCACTTGACTGCCTCGTCCTCGACCGTCTCGCGCACCTTCGCCGCGTTGGCAAACGGCACCGGGTTCTGGCCCACGACCACGCACGGGGCGACCTCGCAGCGGCCGACGCACGGCGCGTGCAGCACGCGCACGTCGGCGCCGAGGATCGCCGGCAGGCGGTGCAGGAGCTCCTGTGCGCCGGCCAGCTCGCAGGCAATTGAGTCGCACACGCGCACCGTGAGGCGCCCGGGGGCCTCCTCGCCCTCCTTCACCACGTCGAAATGGTGATAGAAGGTGGCAACCTCATAGACTTCGGCGAGCGCCATGCGCATCTCCTGCGCCAAGGCAGCGAGGTGCATCGCCGACAGGTATCCGCAAGCATCCTGGATCCGGTGCAGGTGCTCGATCAGCAGGTCGCGACGGCGCGGCGCGGCTCCGAGCAGCTTGCGCACTTCCTCGAGTGCCTTCGGATCTACGCCGCGGCCTTTCGGCGTGGAACGGACTTTGCCTTTCAATTCTTTTGCCTCCTCGCTTGCGCCGGCCAATTATCCGGCAGGGGCCGCCACGAAACGCTTGACTGCGGTCAAGCCGTTGGCGGACGGGTGCACCGGGGCTACCATCGCCCCATGTCGGCCGGCAAACGCGTTGAAAGACCGCGGAAAAGCCTTCCCTTGTCCCGCGTCTACCGCCTGCTCGAGCCGGGGCCGGTCGTCATGGTTACCACCGCGCGCAAGGGGCGGCCCAACGTCATGACGATGTCATGGCACACGATGATGGAGTTCGAGCCGCCGCTCGTGGGCTGCGTGATCAGCAACCGAAACTTTACGTTCGGAATCCTGACCGCCACCAAGGAATGCGTGATCAACATCCCGACGCTCGAGCTGGCGGCGAAGGCAGTGCGCGTCGGCAATACCACGGGTCGGAAGGTGGACAAGTTCGACGCCTTCGGCCTTACGCCGCTACCTGCGGCGCGCGTCGCGCCGCCGCTCATTGCCGAGTGCTACGCGAACCTGGAATGCAAAGTCGTCGATTCGCGAATGGTCGAAAAGTACAACTTCTTCGTGCTCGAGGTGCTCAAGGCCTGGATCGATCCCGCGAGGACGAAGCCGCGCACGATCCACCATCTCGGCATGGGCGCGTTCATGGTCGCGGGCCGCACGATCAGGCTGCCGTCGAGGATGAAGTAATCCTTCCCCGCCGCGCGCAGACGAGTTCGCCCTCGCCGAGCGGCTTCCAGGCGGATTCCTTGGTGAGCGGGACGCTGGCGAAGAGGACGACGTTTTGCTCGCCATCGCTCGACTCGATCGACAGGCCCTCGGTGACGAGGCGCGCTTCGCCTGCGCGGCAGCGGCGCGACAACAGGTGCAGGCCGGGCGGCCGGATGCCGTCGGCGTGCGCGCGCCGGTCGCCGTGCGCGAACAGGGCGTCGCCGTCGGCGTAAAGGAAGTTGGCAGGTCCGAGATCGCGGATGTCGCGCGCAAACCTGGCGACGATGGCGAAGCGCTCCTCGAGTGGCGGCGCGCGGCGCGCGCGGTGCCACAGCTTGCGCATGCGCTCCAGCAGCGCGCAGAAAGCCCATTCCGAATCGGTTTCGCCCACCGGACGGAATGCGCCGAGCGCGAGCCGGTCGCGCAGGCGCCTTTGAGCAAGGTGGCCGTTGTGCGCGAAGACGTGCATCGCGCCTCCAAGCTCGCGCAGGAACGGCTGGCAGTTGCGCAGCGCGGGCTCGCCCTGCGTCGCCTTGCGGATGTGACTCACGACGAGCGGGCTGGCGAACGGGTGCTCGCGGATGAAGCGCACACAGGCGCTGTCGCTTGCCGGCTCGGTCTCCTTCATCAGGCGCACGT
>Ga0316620_10000217_pt1 | contig 22850 bp, 15 predicted proteins | sample OWC_Aug_M1_C1_D5_FD_207651 | JGI IMG/M metagenome (GOLD analysis project Ga0316620, IMG submission 207651) | Wetland soil microbial communities from Old Woman Creek delta, Ohio, United States - OWC_Aug_M1_C1_D5_B | ecosystem: Environmental > Terrestrial > Soil > Wetlands | place: USA: Ohio...
TTTGAGAATGCCTTTGTCGACGACGACTGTCCGCCGGCTGGGAACGCCGTCCGAGTCGAACGGACGTGATCCCAACTCCTTGGGCATCAATCCGTCATCGATGACGTTGATCAGACGGCTGGCGATTCTTTGGCCGAGCTTGTCCGTGAGAAATGACGCTTTTTGGTAGATGGCGGTCCCCGAAACGCAGGAAAAGAAAAACCCCATCAGCCAGGAGGTCATGATCGGCTCGAAGATAACCGGGACGTTCTTCGTTTTGATCTTCCTAGGATGAAGCTGCCTGACGGTCCTGGCCACGGCCTTCTTTGCGACCTCCTCGGGCGGGGCCAGGTCCTTGAAGAACCTTTTCGAAGAGGACCAGGAGTCTTCGACCCGGTCGTTCGTGCCTCCTGCCTGGAGGCCGACGCTCAGGCCGCAGTATGTCTGGACGTAATCACCGATAAACCCGTTGGAATTGGCCAACACGACCTTTGCCTCGTCGCTCACGAAGGCGGCGCCTAAGGAGTTCGTGATGCGCTTGTCCTTGAGGGCGATCCGTTCCGTCTCGAGGGCCAGGCCGATCTTTCTCCTGGCGTCGATGGCGGGGATTCCGGGATCATAAAGAAGGAGAGACGAGGCGTCGACGGTGGATGGAGTCAGGGGGGCGAGTCCCGAATATTCATCGGGTTCGGCCAGTTCCGCCCTCCGGACGGCGTTCCGAACGAGGCGTCTGAGCGTTCCCAGGGAAAGGTCCGAGGAACCTGCGAAGGCCGTTTTCTTGTCCTTGATCACCCTCAGCCCCAAGACCCTGGACCCCGCCTCCACGAGGTTTTCGATCTTGCCACGGCGGACTTCGACGCTGAACTCGTGGCCCTCCACGATAGAAACTTCCATCTCTCCGGCGCCCTCGGCCTTCCCCCAGGCGATGAGCTTTTCGGCCAGATCCCTCACCTTCGACCTCCAACCGTCATCCGAGAGATTTTCATTGTCGGACAGCCGTCGTTCACGGGGACATCCTGCCCTTCCTTGCTGCAGGTCCCCGTCTGGAGCCCGAAGGCCAGGTCGGAGCCGACCATGCTGAGATTCTTGAGGACGTCGATGTTTGTTCCGATGAGGGTGGCCTGCTTGACCGGGAAAGTGAACTTTCCGTCTTCGATGAGGCGGCCCAAGCTGACCGAAAAGGTGAACTTTCCCGAATCCTCCACTTGGCCGCCCTGGAGGCTTTCGACGTAGAGGCCCTTGTGGACCGATGCCAGGATCTCTTCACGGGCGTACTCGCCGCGGTCGATGTAGGTGTTAGCCATGCGGGGAATGGGCCAATGGCTGAAGTCCTGCCTCCGGCCGTGACCGGTGAGGGGACGCTTCATGAGTCCCGCAGAGAGCCGGTCCTGGAGGAGTCCCCGGACCACGCCCTTTTCGATGAGGAGCGTTTTGCGTGGGACCGTCCCTTCGTCATCAAGATCGTAGGAGCCGCGGGAGAAAGGGATGGTTGGGTCGTCGTAGATCGTAACCTGCTCCGTCCCGACCCTCCTTCCCATTTTGTTCCAAAAAATGGACGTTTTTTTGCGATTGAAGTCGGCCTCGAGGAGGTGGCCGACGGCCTCATGGATAAGAACGCCGCTATGCCCCGGGGAGAGAACGATGGGCATTTCTCCGGCCGGAGCGTCAACGGCATCGAGGAGGAGGACGGCCTCTCGGGCGGCTTCCTCGCCGATCCGGCGGGGCGCAAGGGCTTCTTTGAAAGCCTCCAGCCCGGCGCGGCCGCCGCCTCCCCAATAGCCGGACTCCCGGCGGCCGTTCTTTCCGGCGATGGCGACGCAGGTGAGCCTGACCATGGGCCGGACGTCCCGGGCGAGAAGGCCCTCGGAATTGGCTACGATGACATACTGGACACTGTCCAGGAGAGAGGCCTTAACCTTCTGGATCTTCGAGTCAAAGGACTTGGCGGCGCTGTAAGCTTTCCGAACAAGGGTGATCTTTTGCCCCATGCCGGCCATGTGGGCCGGCCGGAGAACGGGGCAACAGCTAGGGCCGCGCGCAGGGTGCCGGAATCGGAGGCGCATGGGCTTGAATCTCCCCGCAGCGATGGCCGCAGCCGTCAAGGCGGCCTTTTGGATTTTCTCAACGGAGAGGTCGTTCGTATATCCAAATCCCGTTTTGTCGCCGGACAAAACCCGGATGCCCATGCCGACTCCGACCGTCTCGGCCGTCTCCTTGATGATGTCATCCTCCATATGGATGAAATTGCTGGCGCGGTATTCCAGGAAGGTCTCGGCGAAGTCGCCGCCCCGGGAAAGGGCGAAAACCAGAGTCGTCCTGAGGTCCTCCTCGGACAGCCCGAAATGGTCTATGAAGGGTAATGGTTCAGGAACGTTTCTCATGCGAGCCATTATACGCTATCGCGATTTCATTTTGGGCTTCTGTTTTTTAGCGAGGGCAGGGCCAAAATGATCAGGCTTCCGATGCCGAGAGTGTATTCGAAGAGGTTCGTTATAAGGTGGACCCCGAGGCCGGAGAGGATGGCGATCCGCGGTTCGAAGCCCATTATTCCCAAGGTGAGGGCCCAGGCGGATTCCCATGTCCCGAATCCGGCCAATCCTTTAATCGGCAGGGCAGAGGTTATCTCTGCTCCGTTGATCCCAAGGATGAGCTTCCAGAAACTCAGCTCCGCCATGCCGAATCCCAAACTCCTCAGGAGAGCGAAGAGGAGGAAATAGAGTCCGACGTACTTCGAGGCGCGTATGCCCAGTGAAAGAATGAATATGGGGACGACCATTCTCTTGCCCTGAATGAGGGCCAGGCTTTCAATAGTCGCCCGGATTTTTTCGACGGACACGACGGCCCACTTCTTGTCCGTCCACTTGAGGATTCTCAGCAACCGGCGATAGACCACGAGAGCAAAGGTGATAAATGGGATGAGTTTCCACAGGACCAGGATCCACAGGGCGAAAAAAAGCCCGGCCGCGATGAGAAGGGCGGGGCTAGAGATGGATACCCCCCCTAATCCTACGGCGAACACTGCCGCAATGACGAACGGGCTCAGCGAAAGAAAATCGTAAACAAAGGAGGCGACGAACGCCGACGTGGCGGCCTCGATAGCGAAGTCCAGTCTCCGGTTTAGGACATAGATGAACGAGAGGGACCCAATCCGGGCGGGGAGGAGGTCAACAAAGCTATTCCGGATGAACGTCGCCATCAGGATATCCAACCGGCGGATCGGCCGCGGGCTAAGGAAGATCTTATACCGCCAGGCCCTGAGGACGGTCCCCAAGAGGGCAATCGCCATATAGGCAAAAAGGGCCGGCAGGAAGATGTTGGTCAGGGTTTCGATAAGCTCCCGGGCGTCGATTCGTGAGGCAAGGAACCATATGAGAAGAATAGACAAGGAGACGGAGACGAAAAGATAGAAGGAGGTCCTCCTGGTCACGCGGGCATCATATGGCAGCTTCCCTGAGGGTGTCAACTTGTCGATTCGTTGACGGCCCGGGGGCAAACCTCTATAATCCCTTCATGGACGCCGGACTTTTCGATGGGCTCATCGACGCGGCCCTGAAGGAAGACATGCCCCGGGGGGATATCACATCCGAGAGCATAATCCCCGCCGATTCCGTTTCCAGGGCCCGATTTCTAGCCAAGGAAGAGGGTATCCTCGCCGGGATCGACCTGGCCCTCCGGGTTTTCGAGAAAATCGATCCGGGCGTTGCTTTTACCAAAGTGCTCGACGACGGACGATCCTTCGGGCCGGGCGACGTCCTGGCGCGCCTCAAGGGGAGTTCCATCTCTTTGCTCAAAGGCGAGCGAACGGCCCTCAACTTCCTGCAACGGATGTCAGGGATCGCGACCAAAACCCGGGAGTTCGTCCGGGCCCTGGAGGGCACGAAAACCAGGGTCCTGGACACCCGGAAGACCACACCGGGTCTCCGTTCCTTGGAGAAGTACGCCGTCAGGATGGGAGGCGGCGCCAATCATCGGTTTAGCCTCTCGGACATGGTCCTTATTAAGGACAACCACCTTGAGATCATTGGCAGCGTTTCCGAAGCCGTAAAACGGGCCAGGGCAAGGGTCGCGCGAGGTATCATGGTCGAGGTCGAGGTGACCGGTTTCGAGGGCGCGAGAGAAGCGCTGGAGAGCGGCGCGGACATGATCATGCTCGACAACATGCCCCTGGAAAAAATGAAAGAGGTCGTCGACTGGATCGGCGGACGCGTTCCGGTCGAAGTCTCGGGCAAGATCAGTATTGAGAGCGCGCGCAGAATCGCCACTTTGGGCGTGGATGTCATTTCGGTCGGGGCGCTTACCCACTCCTTTAGGTCCATCGACATCAGCCTCGAATTCGAGGGCCGGAGGGGACGATGAAGGACGAGGCACGGACATTCGATGTTCTCATCCTGGGCAGCGGCATCGCGGGGGCGAGCGCGGCCCTGGCGGCGGCCAAGGGCGGCCTTCGGGTCGCCGTCGTCACCAAGGCGGCGAATCCCGAGGAGTCGAATACCTTTTACGCCCAGGGCGGCATTGTCTCCTTGGGAAAACGCGACCACCCTGAATCCCTTAAAGAGGACATTATCGAGGCAGGTGACGGCATCAGCAACCCGGAAGCCGTGGACATCCTGACCGGGGAAGCCAAGCGATTGGTGGAGGACGTCCTCATTAAAGAGCTCAGGATCCCTTTTTCTCACTCCGCGCCTGACGAGCTGGATTATGCCCAGGAGGCCGGCCATTCTCGCCGCCGCATCCTCCATGTTCAGGATTCCACAGGCAGGACCATCGAGGAAAAGTTCATCCGGGCTCTGAAGAAACATCGGGCGATCACGTTCTTCACGGATCACACGGCGGTTGACCTCCTCACCGTTCCCCACCACCAGAAAGACCCCATCGCCTACTACCATGAGCCGCGCTGCATCGGAGCCTATGTCCTGGACAACAAGGCCGGCCGGGTGAAGACCCTCATGGCCCCTTACACCATTTTGGCAACCGGCGGCTGCGGGGCCGTTTTCCTCTACACGTCGAACCCCAAGGATTCCATCGGCGCTGGGTACGCCATGGCCCTGCGGGCGGGCGCCCGCATCGTCAACATGGAATACATCCAGTTCCACCCGACCTCGCTCTATAACCGAGACGCTGGCGGCTTCCTGATCTCCGAGACCGTCAGGGGGGAGGGCGCCCGGCTGAAGACCCGGGACGGCCGGACGTTCATGGAGAAGTACGGGCCCAAGCGGGAACTCGCCCCGCGAGACGAGGTGACCCGGGCCATCTATGAGGAAATGGTCAACACGAATTCGAACTACGTCCTCCTGGATCTGGCCTCCTATGCGAAAGTGGATATCAAGAAGAGATTTCCCTATATCTACAAGACCTGCCTCGACGTCGGGATCGATATCACCCGGGAGCCCATCCCGGTCGTCCCGGCCGCCCACTATTCCTGCGGCGGCGCCCTCGTCGACGGCTTGGGCAGGACATCGCTCCAGGGACTTTTCGCCGTGGGAGAGGTCTCCTGTACGGGCCTCCACGGCGCCAACCGCCTGGCCTCGACCTCGCTCCTCGAAGGCCTGGTCTGGGGCACGCGTGCCTCACGGCACATCGTCTCGGTCTTCGACCCGGACCTCCCTGTCAAGCCTTCCGATATCCACCGCTGGTATTATCCGGAAAAGGTCGAAGAGATCGATCCGGCGCTGATCAACCAGGATTGGCTCACCATCCGCTCCACCATGTGGAACTACGCCGGGATCATCCGGACCCGTAAGAGGCTCGAGCGGGCCCAGGCCGACCTCGGATACCTCAGCCACAGGATCGAGCAGTTCTACAAGCAGGCCCGGATGGACGCTAAGGTCGTCGAACTGAAGCACGGAATCCAGGTGGCCCTGATGATCACCCATGCCGCCCTGGCCAACCCGGTCAGCCGAGGGGCGCATTTCATCAAAGACTGAACGGTTTTTACGAGACTGCGCCTGACTCATTGATAGGGAAATCTTGCTTTTTGTGCGCTCCTGGGTGATGGCCCAGGGGTCGGGCGACTCTTACCCATAGCGGGGCAAAAGAAATTGTTCTATAATACCCAAATAATCTCGAGCGACGGGAGATGCCGATGGCTGATAAACAGGATGTGAAAAAGACGCTTAACCTGCCCCAGACGTCTTTCTCGATGAAGGCGGCGCTCGCCCAAAAAGAACCCGAGATGATTCTGAAGTGGCAGACGATCGGTCTCTACGATAAAATCCTCAAAAAGAGAGAAGGGCGCCCGTCTTTTGTCCTCCACGACGGCCCTCCGTACGCCAACGAGCACATCCACCTGGGCACGGCCCTCAACAAGATCCTCAAGGACTTCATCATCAAGAGCAAAAGCATGCAAGGTTTCCTGGCGCCCTACGTCCCCGGCTGGGACTGTCATGGCTTGCCCATCGAGATCCACGTAGACAAGCTTCTGGGTGACAAAAAAAAGGACATGTCCTCGATCGAGGTCCGGGAGGAGTGCCGGAAATACGCTCTGAAGTTCATCGATGTCCAGAGGGGGGAGTTCATCCGGTTGGGGGTTTTCGGCGAGTGGGATAAACCCTATCTCACCATGAATCCCTCTTATGAGGGGGAGGTCCTCCGCTTCCTGGCCGCCTTCTTCGCTTCGGGGAACGTCTACAAGGGGAAGAGGCCCGTCCACTGGTGCCTCCACTGCAAGACGGCCCTGGCCGAGGCCGAGATCGAGTACAAGGACCGAAAATCTCCGTCGGTTTATATCCGGTTTCCGCTGGTTTCCGATCTATCGAAAAAATACCCCTCCTTGGCTGGGAAAAAGACCTATGTCATCATCTGGACAACGACACCCTGGACCCTGCCGGCCAATATGGCCATCGCCTTCCACCCCGAGTCCGAATACGCGGCGGCCGAGATGGGCGGCGAGGTCTACATCCTGGCTAAGCGGCTCCTGCCGGTCGTGGCCGAAGAGTTGGGCCTAAAGGAGTTCAAGATCCTGGCTGAGTTTCCCGGCCGCGACCTTGAGGGTCTCAAGGCCAGGCACCCCTCGATCGACCGTGAGTCGGTCTTCGTCCTGGCGGATTACGTGACCCTTGATGACGGCACCGGCTGCGTCCACACGGCGCCGGGGCACGGTTATGACGATTACATGACCGGCATGGCTTACGGGATAGAGATCTACACGCCCGTGGACGAGGAAGGGAAGTTCGTCCAGGGGGTTGAAAGATACGCCGGCATGAACGTCTTTAAGGCCAATCGGCCCATTATGGACGATATGAAGAGAGACGGCTCGCTCCTCAAGGAGAGCGAGATCACTCACTCCTACCCGCACTGCTGGCGCTGCAAACAGCCGGTTATCTTCAGGGCCACGGAGCAGTGGTTCATTTCCATGGACGCCGCCGGCCTGAGGAAAAAGGCGCTTGAAGAAATCAAGAAGGTCACCTGGCTTCCATATTGGGCGGAAGAGAGGATGGCCGCCATGGTCGAAGGAAGGCCTGATTGGTGCATCTCCAGGCAGCGCTCCTGGGGGGTTCCTATCCCGGCCTTTAGCTGCCAGGGCTGTGGAAAGCTCGTGTCCGGCGCCGGGATCGTTCGTCACGCGGCCGATATCTTCTCTCGGGAAGGCTCGAACGCCTGGTTCACGAAGAGCGCCGAAGAACTCCTGCCGCCTGAGACGAAGTGCCCCTCCTGCGGGCGGACGACGTTTGTCAAGGAGAACAACATTCTCGACGTTTGGTTTGAATCCGGCGCCAGCCAAAACATCCTCGGCAAGCGGGACAACCTGCCTTGGCCGGCCGACGTCTATATCGAGGGCCACGATCAGCACAGGGGCTGGTTTAACAGCTCGCTCCTGGTCGGCATCGGAACCAAGGGTCATTCACCCTACAAGATCTGTATCACCCACGGCTTCACCCTGGATGAGGAGGGGAAGGCCATGTCGAAATCTGCGGGGAATGCCGTCGCGCCCTCGGAGATCATCTCCAAGAACGGAGCCGAGATTCTGAGGCTCTGGGTGGCCATGCTCAACTACAAGGAGGACGCCAAGTTCGGCAAAGAAACCCTCCAGCGGCTTATTGAAGCCTACCGGAAGATCAGGAACACCTGGCGCTTCCTCTTGGGCAACCTCTATGACTTCTCCCCGGCCGTCGATTCGCTGCCTGCGGAAGAAATGCAGCTCCTCGACCTCTGGATCCTGGTAAAATCGGGCGATATGCAGCGACGGGTTCTTAAGGCCTATGAGGATTACGAGTTCCACGTCGTCTTCCACGCGATATACGATTTTTTCACCGTCGAGCTGAGCTCCTTCTACCTCGATATCATCAAAGACAGGGCCTATTGTTCGGGCCGGAAATCGGTCCTCCGGCGGTCGGCTCAGACGGCTCTCTTTCTCGTTCTGAAGGATACTCTGGCCCTGATGGCGCCCATTCTGCCCTTCACCGCTGACGAGGCCTGGGACGTTATGCCCGCTTTCGAGGGCAAGGAGGAATCGGTTCACCTCCGCCAATTCCCGGGAGCGGGCCAAGACTGGCTCGATCCGGCGGCCGTCAAAGAGATGGACACGTTGATCCTCGTTCGGGAGAAGGTCCTGAAGGAGCTCGAGAAGGCCAGAGAATCCAATCTCATCGGAAACTCCCTGGAAGCGGCCGTGGTCCTGAGCGTCCCGCTAGGGCAGATGGAACTCTTGAAGAAACATGAAGCGGCCCTGGCCGAGCTGTTCATCGTCTCCAAGGTGACGCTCCGGGGACATAAGGGAGAGGACATCGGAATCAAGGTGGAGAAGGCGGGGGGGGCCAAATGCGAGCGCTGCTGGAATTGGTCCGATTCCGTTGGAAAGAGCGCCGGCTATCCGGCGTTCTGCGCCAGGTGCTCCCAAGTCGTGAAGGGCATGGGGAGATGAAGAGGCACACGCCCTATTTTCTGATGATTCTCGGTTTAGCCGTCCTCGACCAGCTTACCAAGGCCCTGGTCACCTCGAAGATAGGCCTGTATAAGACAGTTCCCGTCGTTCCCGGATTTTTCAATTTCACGCGCATCCATAACAAGGGTGCGATCTTCGGGTTCTTTTCGAAGTCCGACAAGCTTCCGGTCTTCATCCTCCTCACCGGGGCATCGTTCTGCGCCCTGGGTTTCGTCGTCTATTATTTCATCAAAACGCCTCCCGGGGACAGATTCACCAAGATTGCCTTGTCCATGATCCTGGCAGGAGCGCTGGGCAACCTGCTCGACCGTCTCCTTCGGGGATATGTGATCGACTTCCTGGACGTCTACGTGAAGCAGTGGCATTGGCCGTTCTTCAATGTCGCCGACTCCTGCATTACCATCGGCGCCCTTCTTCTTATCGCCGCCCTCTTCAGGAGAAAACCTACATGCTCCCCGTCCTCTTGAAACTTGGACCCCTGACCCTCCATACCTACGGACTCCTTATGGCCGTGGGTGTCGGACTCGGCATGTGGTTCCTCTATGTTCAGGCCCGCAATCAGGGGCTGGACGCGCCCAGGATTCTTGACGCGGCCTTCTATACGATCATCGTCTCCCTGATCGGGGCCAAGCTCATCCTGTTTATCAGCAATTTTTCCTATTACACAACCTATCCGAAAGAGCTGTTCAGCCTGGCCCGCTCGGGCGGGGTCTTCCAGGGAGGGCTGACCTTCGGCGTCGTCTTCGCCCTCTGGTACTTCCACAAGAAGAAGATCCCCACCTGGCCAGCGGCCGATATCGTCGCTCCCGCCCTGGCCCTGGGCCATGGTTTCGGGCGCATCGGGTGTTTCGCCGCGGGCTGCTGTTACGGGAGCGCCTGCGAGCTTCCGTGGGGAGCGGTCTTCAAGAATACGTATGCCCATGATCTCACGGGCATTCCTCTCAACGTGGCCCTTCATCCGGTCCAGCTCTACGAGGCGGTCCTCAACTTCCTGAATTTTGTCGTCCTCTATCTTGTCTTGAAAAGAAAACGGTTTCCCGGTCAGGTCTTTTCGCTCTATATCATCAATTATTCCATCATCCGTTTCATCACCGAGTACTTCCGGGGGGACCACCCCGACAAGGCCTTTCTCATCCAGGGGCCTACGTCCTTCCTCAGTCTGTCCTATCCCCAGGTTTTTTGCGTCCTGGGGATAGCCGTCGGGGCCCTTTTTTTGATTGTGATGAAAAAACGCCAACGTGCCTAAAAGGGAATTCGTCGTTTCCGCCGGGTTTGGACCGGGCCGGCGCCTGGATGTTTACCTCGCCGGACGCCTCGAGGGGCTGACGCGCTCACGCATCCGGAAGCTCATCGACGAGGGAAAGGTGATGGTCAACGCGGCTTCAAAGAAGGCCGGCTACAAACTGAGAGAGCATGACCTGGTCCAAGCAGAGGTCGGAGAAGATATTCTTCCGGGGCTTCGCCCTCAGGAAGTCCCATTGACGGTCCTTTATTCCGACGATCGGATCGTCGTCATCGACAAACCCAGCGGGCTGGTCGTCCACCCGGGCGCCGGGAACCGCGAGGGGACGCTGGCAAGCGCTCTCCTCTATCGTTTTCCCGAGATCTCCGGCCTCGGCCCGGCGGAGCGGCCGGGCATCGTCCACCGTCTGGACAAGGAGACCTCGGGGGTCATGGTCGTTGCCAGGAGCCCGGATGCCTATGCTTCTCTTCAAAAACAGTTCAAGGGGAGGGAGGTCGGGAAGGTCTATCTAGGACTCGCTTGGGGCAAGATGCCTGCCGAGGGCCGCATCGACCGGCCCATCGGCCGTCATGTCAAACACGGCCAAAGGATGTCGGTCCGCACGAGGAAGCCGCGGCCGGCCGAAACTTTTTTCAAGGTCCGGGAAGAGTTCAAAGGGCTGAGCCTCCTCGAGATCCGGCCGGTAACCGGCCGAACCCATCAGATCCGGGTCCACCTGGCCTCGGCGGGGCATCCCCTGGCCGGCGACTCCCGCTACGGCCGGAGGAAAGAGGAGCCTAAATTCCCGCGCCTTTTCCTCCATGCCCACCGTTTGTCGTTTATCCACCCGGGGACCGGGGAGAGGGTCGAATTTGTGTCCGAGCTGCCTCAGGGATTAGCCCGGATCCTGGAAAAGCTCAGAATGCCGGGCTCCCGGTAGTCCCACTGCCTTCATCCATCGCCCGGTCTCGCCCCGCTCTTCGCTACATATTGACATGGCCTCCAGGCCGAAGATATAGTTCCGCTTGTCATTCCTGCCGGAGAATGTGATGAAGGAGGGAATCATGAAAACGAAACTATCAATAGGTCGTTTTGCCGAGTTCGGGCTTATTTTTTTGCTCGGCATATTGACCATAGCGTCTGGAGCTGGGTCAGCGTTCGCCCAGCAGAAATATGAGAAGCCGCCTCAGGAAATTCTGGATGTCCTGAACGCACCGCTGCCTCCGACTCCGTTCTTGAGCCCGACGCGCGATATGCTGGCCCTCGCCCAGCCGATGGGCTACCCGGCCATTTCAGACCTGGCTGAGCCGATGCTTCGCCTAGCCGGCGTGCGCATCAATCCGCGCACCAATGCGGAACGCAGCTATATTTACTACTGGATCGGGATTATCCTGAAAAGAATCTCCGATGGCAGCGAGTTTCCCATCGCTCTGCCCGCCAACGTCCACCGCATGGGCCCTCTCCAATGGAACGCCGGCGGGACCATGTTCGCTTTCACCAACGAAGCCTCTGAGGGGATCGAGCTGTGGGTGGTGGACGTGGCTACCCGGAAAGTACGGCCTATTCCCGGCCTGCGCGTCAATCCTCTCCTGAGGTCAGCGGTTCAGTGGATGCCGGACCAGAAGACGCTGCTCGTAAAGACCACACCGGCCGAGCGCGGCGCTCCGCCGGAACCGCCTCTCGTCCCGCCGGGCCCAAAGATCCAAGAGAGCCTGGGCGTATCTGCGGCCATCAGCACCTATGAGGCCCGTGACGTCCTGAAGAATCCTTATGACGCGGATCTGTTTGACTACTACACATCTTCCCAGCTTGCCTTGGTAAACGTATCCTCGGGGGATGTCGCTAGGATCGGCAAACCAGCCGTTTTTGGCGAGGTCAGGGCCGCGCCCGGGGGGAGTTATTTGCTGGTCGAGCGCATCCACCGTCCGTACTCCTACCTGTGCGCCTACTACCGGTTCCCCAAAGAGGTGGAGATATGGACGACAACCGGCGATCTGGCTGATACGGTGGCCAGCTTGCCCCTCGCCGACGAGGTCCCGATCGATGGCGTGCCCATCGGCCCCCGGGACCACATGTGGCGCCCGACCGACCCGGCCACCCTCCTCTGGACAGAGGCGCTTGACGGCGGTAATCCCAAGATGAAGGTCCCATATCGCGATCGCGTCATGCTCAAGCGAATCGGGGGGACGGCCCTCGAACTCTGTAAGACCGAGGAGCGGAACGCCGGTCTGCAATGGATCGAGAAGGGAGGGCTGGCTCTCCTCTCTGATTATGATCCCGATCGCCACTGGATCCGAACATATGTCATCAATGCTGATGATCGCTCGGTGCCTCCGCGATTGCTCTGGGATATGAGCGAAGACGATCGATACAAGAATCCGGGTTATCCTATCTACCGCGTGCTGCCGACAGGAAGCTCAGCGATTCTGCGGCAGAACGAATGGATCTATCTGAGAGGCGGGGGGTCATCTCCGGAAGGCGACCGTCCCTTCCTTGACAGGTTGAACCTGCGCACGCTCAAAACGGAGCGGCTCTTCCGCTCGGATCGGGCGAGCTATGAATACTTCGTCGCCTGGCTGAATCCGGCAGCCGGGACATTTATCACCCGGCGCGAATCGCCTTCCGACCCCCCCAATTTTTTTGCGCGGACCTTGGCGAAAAAAGCGTTGAAGGGAGCGGCCGAGGGAGAGGCCAGCTGGGCGTCCACCTCGCGCGCGATAACGCAGTTCCCCAATCCGACTCCTCAGCTCAGCGGCATCACCAAGCGCCTGGTGACCTACAGTCGAGCCGACGGAATTCCCCTGTCGTTCATGCTTTATCTGCCGCCGGGCTATAAAGAAGGCACTCCTCTGCCTACGTTGCTCTGGGCCTATCCGCTCGATTATGCGGAGAAGGGAGTCGCTGGACAGATCGAGGGGTCCTCCAAGCTCTTCACGACCATGCGTGGCGACTCCAGGCTCTTCTTCTTGCTTCAGGGATATGCGGTGCTGGATGACGCCTCGATGCCCGTGGTCGGCCCTCCGGAGACCGCCTACGACACGTTTGTCGAACAGATCGTGGCGAACGCCAGGGCGGCCATAGATAAGGCGGTTGAGCTCGGGGTGACGGATCCGGAGCGGGTCGGCGTCGGCGGTCACAGCCATGGAGCGCTGATGACGGCCAACCTGCTTGCCTATTCGGACCTTTTCAGGGCGGGCATCGCACGCAGCGGTGCCTTCAACCACACCATGCGCCCCTTTGGATTCCAGAATGAAAGGCGCACCTACTGGCAGGCCCGCGATACATACGTCAAGCTCTCGCCGGTCCTTCAGGCAGACAAGATCAATGAACCGCTGCTTTTGATCCACGGGGAACTGGACCAAAATCCGGGGACGGTCCCGATGCAGTCGGAAAAACTCTACGACGCCGTCCGTGGAGTCGGGGGAACCGTGCGCCTTGTCATGCTGCCCCACGAAAGCCATGGCTACGCAGCCCGGGAATCGATAGAGCATGTGCTCCACGAGATGCTGACTTGGTTTGACCGTTACGTGAAAAACGCTCCGCCGCGCACGAAGAGCTTAGTGCAAAAATAGACTGGTTTGATAAATCCGCTTCACGGGTGAGATTTATCAACCGGAAGGCCGTTCTCGACGCCGCACGATAAGGAAAGCCCCATAGCTTTCCCTTGACAGAGGGCGACCACTCTCTTAATATATAATATAAGATACAAGAGGGCGCTAGATCAGTCGTCTGATGAACGCCCGAAGGAGGCGGCTTTGCGGAGAAAAACGTACTTTTGGGGTTTTTTGTTCCTGATTCTGGCCGTGTCCCTATTCGGAGAGGAATTTGCAGTAGGCTATTTGAAAGCGATCAGCGGGACGGCCCAAATCGTCCGCCAGGGGGAGAACCTCGAGCTCCGGATCGGTGACAAAGTCTTTAAAAACGACGTGCTCCGCACCGGACCAAACAGTTCCCTGGGGATAACGTTCAAGGACGACACCCTCCTCTCGTTAGGCCCCAATAGCCAGGTCGTGGTCAACGATTTTGCCTTCTCGCCGGCCGAAGGCAAGTTGTCTTTCGCCGCGAGAATCCTGAAGGGCACGGTCGTCTATCTCTCGGGGATCATCGGCAAGCTGGCCCCGGACGCCGCCCGTCTCCAGACGCCATACGCGAATATCGGTTTCCGCGGCACGCGGGTCGCAGTTCAGATCGAAGGCGAGGCCCAGCATGTCATCGAATAAACTACGAATCGAGCCCCGTCGGAAGCGTCGTTGCCGGGATGCCGACAAAGGAGGCAGGTCCCTGATATCGCATCGAGCCCTGATAGTCCTTTTGTTGTGTTTGTGCTGTTGGCTTTCGGCCTGTGCAAAACGCAAAGGCCTCGTCGTCTTATTGCCCGATCCCGATGGTAAAACGGGGGCCGTAACGGTCTCCAATAAGGGAGGGACCGAGACCATTACCGAGCCTGGAAAAGCCACCGAGATTCGATCCTTCGACAAGGCCCCGAAAACTGCGGTCGCCATTCCGGAGTCGGAGATCCGGGAGGTGTTCGGAGACGCCCTGGACGCCCAGCCTCCGGTTCCGGCTCATTACCTTGTCTATTTCCTGAGCAACACGACCGAATTGGACCCCGAATCCCGGGAAACGCTGAAGGACGTCTTCACGGCTTTAAAGCGGATCAAGCCTTCGGAAGTCAGCATCGTGGGCCACACCGACCGGGTTGGAACCAAGGAAAGGAATTATCAGCTAGGCCTGGAACGGGCCCGAATCATTAGAGAGATCGTCATAGCGGAAGGCGTATCCGAGGCCTTGATCGAAACGATATCTCACGGAGAGGACAATCCCCTGATTAAAACCGACGACGAGGTCCCGGAGCCCAAAAACAGGCGAGTCGAGATCGTCATCCGTTGATGGATGCGGCTGAAACCGGTTTTTTTTCAGTGATCTGGCGCGCTTCATGTCAAACGGACGTAACGAAGACGGGCGGCTGTTAAAAGATTCCGCGCTCAGCCGGATATTCCTGAAAAAATCGCCGAAGGGCGGACGCCGATTTTTTTTCGTCGGGACGATCATAACCGTCCTGTTATCGTTATTCTATATCTACGAACCCGATTTTTTCCGCTTTCTTGACCTCAGGATCTCCGATGCCTTTATGCGGGAGAATCCTAAGAGCCCCCCGATGGGCGATGTCGTGATCGTCGATATCGACGAAAGGAGCCTCGAGCAGCACGGTCAATGGCCCTGGCCCCGATATCGAGTGGCCCAGCTATTCCGCGCTATTCGTGATCTGGGGGCGTCCTCAATCGGGATCGATGCGGTCTTCGCCGAAGCCGACCGGACGTCGCTCGGCGTCATCCAGCGGGACATCCGGCGGGAATACGGCCAGGACGTTCCCTTAGGGAAGCTGCCGCCCGATCTCGTGGACAACGATCGGGTCCTCGCGGCGACACTGGGTGAGGGACCATTCGTGCTCGGTTTCCATTTTTTGTTTGACGTCAAGAGCAAGGCCCCGAGAGACTGCCGGCTGCATCCCGTTTCCCTGGCCGTGATCGGCACCGGCGAGACCGATGAAGGTCAAATTCTTTTTTACAAAGCCAGGGGCATCGTCTGCAATCTTCCGGAATTCAATGACGCCGTGACGGCCTCGGGCTTTTTCAACGTCTCCGCAGACAAGGATGGACTCCTGCGCCGTGCGCCCCTGGTTATTCAGTATAATGCTGGTCCCGGCGGCCCCGGGTATTATCCGAGCCTGGCCCTGGCGGTGCTCATGAAATCACGGAACACCGAACATATCTCCGTGAAGCTCGATTCGGGAAGGGTCTCCGAAATCCTCATAGACGATTTCCGGGTGCCCGTCGATGCCTTTGGAAACATGAGGATCCGTTTTCTGGCCCCCGGCCGCCAAGCGTTCGCCACCATTTCCGCCGCGGACGTCCTCTCCGGCCAGGTGGCGAAAGAACGGGTTCAAGGGAAAATGGTTTTCGTCGGGACCTCGTCCACGGGAATCGGGGAACGAAGAGCGACTCCGGTCGACCCGTTCCTGCCCGGTGTGGAAGTCCACGCCACCGTCGCCCAGAATATTCTCCGGAATTATCATGTCCTGAGGCCGTCCTGGATTTCGGGCCTGGAATTGCTGACCGTTGTGGCGGCGGGGCTCCTGTCTGCGCTCCTGCTGGCGGGAACCGGTGCGGCCTGGGGACTTTTTGTGCTGGCCGCCGCTTCAATGAGCTTCTGGATTGTCGCCGGATGGGTCTTTCGGAGCCGGGGGATTTTCGTCTCCCCCCTCATCCCGCTCCTTGTTGTTGCCGTTAACTTCGCTGTCTTAACGATCATGAAGTTCCGGAGGGAGGAGGCCCTGGTCCGGAAGCGTACCAGAGACGTCCTCCTGGCCAATAAGGCGACGAAAGAAAGTCTCGAGCGCCTGTGGCAGGCCATGCGGGGCACCGTCAAGGCCTTAGCCTCCGCCGCCGAATACCGGGATCCCTACACGGCGGGGCATCAGCGCCGGGTGGCCGATCTGGCCCGGGCCATCGCGACCGAGATGGGGCTACCCTCGGATCAGATTGACGGTCTCCATCTGGCCGGGATCATCCACGATCTGGGGAAGATCTCCTTGCCGGCCGGCTTTCTGAGTATGCCGAGGAAACTGACGGAAATCGAATTCATGCTTGTTAAAACGCATGCCCAATCCGGTTACGATATCCTGAAGGGCATCGAATTCCCCTGGCCGATCGCCCGAATGGTTCTGGAGCACCACGAGCGGATGGATGGGTCCGGCTATCCGAACGGTTTGACCGGAGAACGGCTGCTCGTCGAATCCCGCATCCTGTCCGTGGCCGATGTCGTCGAAGCCATCGCGATGGACCGACCCTACCGCCCGGCTTTGGGGATTGACTACGCCCTCCGGGAAATCGAGGCCAAGCGGGGCTCCCTATACGATCCCGACGTCGCCGATGCCTGTTTGCGCTTGTTCCGGGAGAAGGGGTATCAGCTTGCCGATTAAACGGCTTTCCCCCTTGCCGGATGTCTTGGTGACCTTAATAAGCTTGATTGCTTTCCGATTTTAGCCTAAAATAAACCACAATGAAGGCAAGGAGGAACGCCTCTATTATGCGTGCTTTTCGGATCTGTTTTTTGATTATCTTTCCGCTTGTTTTTACGGCATCTTTCTCAGCTATTCTCTTAGCGCAAGAGGGAGCGGAAGATGTCACGGCCATAGAAAAGTTGCTGAGCACTAAAATCAGCACCGTAACCAAGTATGAACGAACCTCAAGCAAAGTTCCCGCTTCAGTGACCATCATCACTTCTGAAGACATCGAGCGCTACGGCTATCGTTCTCTCATTGACGTCTTTGTGAGCGTTCCGGGTTTTTATACGAGCTACGATCGCAATTACCACTATCTTGGAGCTCGCGGATTTAGCAGGCCGACAGACTACAACGACCGGATATTGTTGCTCATCAACGGACATTCTCTGAATGAAAGCATGTACGGGTCGGTGCCTGTCGGCACGGACCTGGGCATTGAGATGGAGAGTATCGAAAGGATTGAGATTGTCAGGGGACCGCATTCGGCTCTCTACGGAACCGGCGCCATGTTCAGCGTGATCAATATTATTACCAAGAAAGGGAATGCTCTGAATGGTTTCAGGCTCGCGGGGGAATCCGGCAGCTACCGGAGGCTCAAGGGCTCCGCGTTGTTTGGAAAGAAATTTAAGAATAACACGGACGTCTTTGTATCCGGCCAGTGGACGGATATTGGAGGCCAGGACCTGTATTTTAAAGAGTATGATGATCCTTCCACGAACAATGGAATTGCCCATAGCCTAGACTGGGACAAATATTATGGATTTCTGACCACGATTTCCAATGGGGATTTTTCCTTGCTGGGCAGCTTTATGTCTCGAAAAAAAGGCATTCCAACAGCTACCTATGACATGGACTTCAATGATAATCGGGCGAAGTCGCTCGACTCCTTGAGCTTTATCGAAGCCAAATTCGATCACAATCTCAGTGTTGGGTCTTCTTTCATGGCTCGAGCCTATTATAATCACTATTATTATGAAGGAGATTATCCCACGGGGATTCTTTACAAAGATAGGACGACATCCAACTGGGCTGGGGGAGAAGCCCAGTTCCGCTGGGACTTTGGGCCTAATAATCGGTTGGTCTTTGGAGCGGAATATCAGAGGCACATCCGGGCGGATTACAAATACTGGAGTGACGAATTTACTATTTTTGATGACAATTTTCCTTTTCATATCTTTTCCTTATACCTTCAGGATGAATATCAGATCAGGGAAAATCTCTCATTAACCCTTGGAGTCCGTCATGATAGATATTCAACGTTCGGCAATTCAACGACTCCACGGCTGGGAATTGTCTATAGTCCCTTCAAACCCAGCACGTTCAAGCTGGTTTATGGGGAGGCTTTCCGGGCCCCAAATGCTTATGAAGTCAATTATGAAGACCCTCTTTCAGGATTCAAGCGAGGCCCCTCTCTTCGGCCCGAAAAAATCAGGACATCCGAAATCATCTGGGAACAGAAATGGGGCGATTATCTGTTCACAACTGTCGATTTCTACGATTATCGGATGAGGAATCTGATCGATCAGGCAATAGACCCCGTCGATGAATTGATACAATTCCAGAATATCGGCCGGGTGAAGGCTGTCGGTTTAGAATTGGCACTCAATGCCCGGTGGGAGAATGGCATTTGGGGATATGCAAGCTATACATTTGAGAACGCTAAAGATGTCATCTTAGACGAGAGGCTGACAAATTCTCCCAAACGAATCATAAAGTCAGGATTTTCGGTGCCGGTCATGAATCTTTTTATGGTCTCGGGTTCGGCTCAGTATGAAACAGAGCGGACGACCGTTTATGGGACAACAACCGATCCTTATTTTTTAGCCAACCTCAATATCGCGTCTGACCTTTTGTGGGATCATCTCAAGGTATCTCTTCTGGTCAGAAATCTCTTCGACACAACATACTCCCTGCCTGGAGGGTTTGAACACAGGCAGCCGGCGATTATTCAAGATAAAAGGAATTTTGTGGCCAAAATTGAATACATTTTTTAGGCGCCTTACGCCCATTTGGCTTGCTTGCCTGCTGGTCGGGCGCTGTCTGACTTTTGCAGCTCAGGAGATTCCCGTCCCGATTGACCTTCAGTATCAGCTTCTCTTGAAAATTCTGGATTTTGACCGGAATTTGAAGACCCGGGTCGGCGAAGAAATTGTGTTCGGTATCGCTTATCAAAAAACGTTCAGAGAGTCCGCAGATACGAAAGATGAGCTGGTGAAGGCCATCCAGCGGTCTTCTCTGAAAGAAATAAATGGCCTGCCCATTAGCTATGTCCTGGTCGAGCTAAAAGGGGAGAACGACCTGGCCGACGCTCTGGCCAAGGAAAAGATCAATATTCTTTATATAACGCCACTCCGGGCGTTCGACATCAGGGCCTTTGCCAATGTCTGCCAGGCAAAGCAAATCATGACCCTGACCGGCGTGCCTGCTTATATAAACCTTGGCATTTCGATAGGTTTTGAGGTTAAGGGACAGAGCCCGGAGATCGTCATCAACCTGCAAAGTGCAAAAGCCGAAGGCACGGATTTCAGCTCCAGGTTGTTGCAGCTGGCCAGAGTCATTGAATAGAAAGATTTGGAAATAGAAAAGTGAAACTGCTCAAGCTTTTTCGGCCTCGGAGAATCGGTCTCAAGCTTTTGCTCGTCCTGACGCCTCTCATTTTTGCTTATAGCCTTCTTGTGTCGCTCATGGGGCCTTATCAGTATCGAAAACAGGCATTTGGCGCTACCTCCGACAGGGCAAAAAGCATTGGGCAGATGCTGTCCTATAGCTTGAGTCCAGCACTTTATTTCAACGATTCGAAAACGATCGATGAAGTTTTTCAGAGTGCCCGACAAAATAAGGACCTTGCTTTTTTTGTGCTCCTTGATAACTCCGGAAAGATTGTGGCTTCTTATAACCAGAAAATAGCTGAGCGAGCTAATTATCTTCGGATCAAAAACGGAGATATTTCTTCTGGGGAGAGCCTCTATACCTCAACCACCCCTGTTCTTTATAAGGATAGGGCCATCGGGCAGCTCTATTTGGGTTTTTCTTTAGAAGAAGTCCTCCAAAAGATAGGAAGCATCCGGAAAGATTTTATTCTCTTTAGTTTTATCCTCTTTGGCCTGGGCATCATCGCTATTTTTGGGATGAGTTCCTTGATCACCCGGCCCATGCGGCGCATGGCCCATACAACGGGCCAAATCGCCAAAGGTGATTTGACCCAAAGAACGACCGTGACGAGCAAAGACGAGATCGGCCAACTCGCTCAATCTTTTAATATCATGGTGGAAAATCTAGGAGAAGCGCGCCGGACTCTTGAAAATAAAGTCGATGAACGAACCAAAGAACTGCAGATTGAAATCGCCGAACGAAAACGGGCCGAAGAGGCCTTGCGGCTGAGCGAGGAGCTGCTCCGGGATATGGTGGAAAGCATGGGGGAGGGGATCGGCATCGCCGATTTAGAGGAGCGGTTTACTTTTGCGAATCCTGCCTCCGATCATCTCTTCGGCCTGCCGAGAGGCGGGCTTGTCGGCCGGGCTTTAAACGAATTTATGACGACAGAGCAGTTTGCCGCTATTCAAGAACAGACGAAAAGACGCCAGAAGGGGGAGAAAGCGACCTATGAATTTGAGATCATTCGACCCAGCGGCGAAAAACGAACCGTGCGGGTGGGCGCTATTCCCCGGTTCAATAAACAAGGCCAATACGCCGGATCTCTGGGCGTTTTTTCGGATATCACGGAGCGCAAGAAATGGGAGCAGGCGATTCAAGAAGCCAATGAAAAACTCATGCTTTCGGTGAAAGAGCTCGAACAGCGAAACAGGGAAATGGGTTATTTCAGCGAGCTTTATGATGAGTTTCAAACCTGCAAAGAGGAAAAAGAGATTTATGAGCGGACAAGTGTCTATGCCCGGAAATTTTTCCCCGAGGCTTCGGGCGAGCTCCATATTTACAAAGCCTCGAAGAACTTCCTTGAGCCCGTTATATCCTGGGGTGATCTGCCGCTCAGAGAGGACTTTTTGATGCCGGATGATTGCCTGGCCATGCGACGGAGCAAAATCTATAAAGTGGAGGATCCAAGGTCCGGGCTTCTCTGCGGGCATGTCAGAGATTCAGGCCGAAAGCCTCGACCCTATCTCTGTATCCCCATGATCAGCAGAGATGGACCGATTGGTTTGCTTCATTTAGAATTCTTTAAGTCGGGAGAGATTCAACGAGAGGATTGGCCATCTGTCAAGATGCCCGAACGGCTGGCCGCAAGCTTCGCGGAACGTGTGAGTTTGGCTCTCCACAATATGAATTTAAGCCAAAAACTAAAGCAGCAGTCCATCCGTGATGCGCTCACCGGACTCTATAACCGGCGCTATATGGAGGATTCTTTGGAGCGCGATGTCTTGCGTGCCAAGCGACGTAACGATCCCCTGGGGATTATTATGCTCGACCTTGATCACTTCAAACATTTTAATGATACATATGGCCACGAGGCAGGGGATTTGATGCTTCGTGAAGTAGGCACGTTTTTACAGGCCAATGTGCGCCAAGAGGATATCGTCTGCCGCTATGGAGGGGAGGAGTTTCTTATTGTCCTTCAGGGCGCGTCCCTGGAGGCTGCGGATCATCGTGCTGAACGGCTGCTAGACCTGTCCAAAAATCTCCACATTCAATACCATGGAGAGACGCTCGGCCCTATTACATTCTCGATGGGAGTCGCCTGTTTGCCGGACCATGGGACAACGGGAGGAGAGATCATTGTAGCCGCTGATATGGCCTTGTTTCGGGCCAAGAAGGCTGGCCGCAACCGGATCGTCGTTAGCGGCGAATAATAGCTTATTTAAGGTTTATTCTCGCGCCCCCGGTTGGGACCAATCGTCGCCTGGCGCAAGCCCGCTTATATTCGCGGAGCATATTTCAACTCGTGAAACGAAATCGTGAACGCCGTCCCATTGCTCCGATCGAGTTCCAACGTCGCGTCCAATTGACTGACCAGAAGGTTCACAACCTGCAGGCCGAAGGTTTCGGTTTTGCGAAAATCCAGTTCTTCCGGGAAGCCAACCCCGTCGTCAGCTATTCGAATCTCTATGGCACCGTCGGCCCTGCGCTTCAGCTCGATTCTGATCACCCCGGTCCGGCCTTTTGGAAAGGCATATTTTAGAGCATTGGAGATCAGTTCGTTGAGAATCATCCCGCAGGGGATGGCCGAATTAATATCCAGAAGCACTTCCTCCAGGTTCGTTTCCAGCCGGACGTCTTCAGGACGAATGAGATGGGCTCTAAATAAATGTTCGGTCAAGCTCCGAATATAATCGGCCAGGTCGATTTTCGTAAGGTCGCGGGAACGATAAAGCTTTTCATGAACCAGGCTCATGGAGCGAATGCGCGCCTGCCCCTCCTTCAGGATCCCCCGCAACTCCTTGTTTTGTGTTCTGTCCGCTTGGAGATTGAGGAGGCTGGAAATGACCTGCATGTTGTTCTTGACGCGGTGGTGGATCTCCTGGAGCAGGGCGTCTTTTTCGGCCAAGGACGCCCGGAGGGCTTCCTCCACCCGCTTCCGTTCGCCGACCTCCTTTTCCAGACTCAACGTCTTTGCCTCGAGCTTATGAACCAAGCGCTCACTGTAGAGTTTGAAAATCTCCTTTTCATCCCCCTGGATCGTCGGCCGCGCCTTGCCCCGATCTTGAATGACCTCCTCCATGAGAATCCGGATGTGTTCCATAAAGAGC
>Ga0316620_10000218_pt1 | contig 22755 bp, 17 predicted proteins | sample OWC_Aug_M1_C1_D5_FD_207651 | JGI IMG/M metagenome (GOLD analysis project Ga0316620, IMG submission 207651) | Wetland soil microbial communities from Old Woman Creek delta, Ohio, United States - OWC_Aug_M1_C1_D5_B | ecosystem: Environmental > Terrestrial > Soil > Wetlands | place: USA: Ohio...
CGCCGCGCCCCGCAGGGCTGCTGGCTCTCAGGCTTGCAACTTCCTATGGCATCTTCTCCGCCAGGTGCGCAAGCCTGAGAGACAGCAGCAGAATGCCAACTTATTCTTGCGCGAGCCCTAAGCCCCCGAAATTCGCTTTTTCAGAGGCCGAAGGCGGTTGCGGCGCGGGCCGCGATGTGCCTGCCGATGGCTATGGAAGCCGTAGCGGCCGGCGAAGGCGCATTCAGCACGTGAATCGCGTTGGGCGCCTCGATGATCTGGAAATCATCGACCAGCGATCCCGCGGGAGTGATGGTCTGGGCGCGGACTCCGGACCCGCCGGACTCCAGTTCTTCATCCTGCAGGTCAGGCACCAGCCGCTGCAGGGCGCGCAAAAACGCCCGGCGGCTCAGCGAGCGGTACAGTTCGTAGACTTCCGTCCGCCAGTATTTCCACCCCATCCGCCAGAATCCGATGCTGGTGAACATCTCGAACAGGTCTGCCGGGGAGATGTTGCGCATGCGGTACCCTTCGCGGGCAAAAGCGAGCACGGCGTTGGGGCCCGCTTCATAGCCGCCGTGGATGCGCTTGGTGAAGTGCACGCCGAGGAACGGGAATTCCGGATTGGGGACGGGGTAGATAAGGCCGCGTACTTTCTTGCAGTCGGCGCGCAGCGTGTAGTATTCACCGCGAAAGGGGACGACGAGGACCTTCGGGTCGATTCCCATCAGGCGCGCGATGCGGTCCGCAAACAGGCCGCCGCAGTTGATCAGGGTTCGGGCGGCAACCGGAGACGTCCCCGTGTCCAGGCGGAGCCGCCCGGCGTCACGCCGGATCGCACGCACGTAGGCCCGCGTGAATATCCGGGCGCCGCGCGTGCGCAGCACTGCGGCCATTGCGGCCGCGACCTCGCTGAAATCGATGACGGCCGTGCCGGGCGAATAGAGCGCCCGCACGGCCCGGGCATGCGGCTCCAGTTCGCGCGCCCGTTCGGCGCCGATGATCTCGAGCCCGGGCACCCCGTTGGCGGTGCCGCGTTCGTACAGTTCCTGGAGCCTCGGCAACTCCTGCTCGCTTACCGCCACGACGATCTTGCCGCAACGGTCGTAGGCCACGCCGTTGTCCCGGCAGAACTCCATCAACAGCCGCACTCCTTCAACACAGAGCTTCGCTTTGGCCGATCCCGGCTTGTAATAAATGCCGGCGTGGATCACGCCGCTGTTGTGGCCCGTCTGGTGGCTTGCCAGTTCAGGCTCTTTTTCCAGGACCGCGACGGTATATCGGGGAAAGAGATCGGTGAGCGCCAGGGCCGTGCCCAGTCCGACAATGCCCCCGCCGATGATGGCGATGTCGAAGGTTTGTGAATTGGATGTCGTCAAAAACATCTCCTCCAGCCGAACCACAAAGACCTCGAAGATCCCAAAGAACACAACAAAGGTTCCTTGAGATCTTTGAGGTCTTGGTGGCCCCAATCATACCTCAAAACCGGATGCGGCGCTCCATGCCGCTGCCGGGCTAGTGGCATGTATCTTTTTAATCGTAGTGACCATAAGCACGGGTTTTGATGAGGCCCGAAGGGCCGCCGGTAAATAGGCCCGGCCGCCAGGCCGGGATCAGTCCGACCACCGACATGAGCGCCGAAGGCGCGGCACAACTGGGCGGAGTGCCGCGCCTTCGGTGCTCGTTCCTCGGACATTCTCAACCCCGGCCTGACGGCCGGGGCTATGCACTGACGGCCCTTTGGGCCTCAGGATGCCGCGTGCGGTGCACTCTCGATTCCACTGTTACAGGCCACTAGAAGATCTGCGGAGGAACCGCCGAGAGGGCAGATAAGTTTTTAGCTCCGAAGACGGCGAAGGCCGCGAGATTCTTGATGGCCTCCACCATAATGTACCCCTCGCTGATTTGCCGGCCCGCGAGCTCCGGAAAATATTCGGTGAGCAGCCTGGATACGCGGCCGAACGCAGGCAGTTCTTCGACCTTACTCGCGAGCTGGTTGCCGCCCGCATCGTACACCCTGATCGCGGCCGGAAGCGGAGCGCCGTCCGGGTTCAGAATGGACAGCCCTGTGTAGAAGTTTGCATTGGAGGCCACCTGGCTGAACGTCAACTTGAGGTGTCTGGCGGCAGCCAGGGGCAGGGCGGTATAAAAACCGCCGGGAGTCGCCCTGCCGAAAGCAACGTTGCCGGCCAGGCGGATGCCGCTGCCCACGATTTCCACCGAGCCCTGCACGATGGCTGAACCTGCAGGCAGGAAGAAGTCCTGAGCGGTGACGGAGATTTTGCCGCGCCCGGCGACGGGCAAGATGCGCGTGGCGCCGATCTGAACGCCGTCATCGCCGACGAGACGGAAGCGGACGGTGCCGGGGTCAGCATCGAGATTGACGACCGAAAGCGTCGTTTGCCAATCGTTGCCGCCCGTCACGTATTGCGGCGCGTAGAGCGTCCAAAAACTCGTCGCCGCATCCTGGCCGTTGAGGCCCGCCGAGTCGCCTGAAGCCGGGCCGAAGCTTTCGTAGGGGACCACCCCCGAGCTGGAATCGGCCCGGATGTAATCGCCGGCAAGTAACGTGGCGCCGGGGAAGATGTCCCTTACGGTCCCGAGCAGGATGCCGTGAGGCTGGATTGTTCTGGAGGTTTCTGCACGCACCGCTCCGTCGGCGCCCATGAGCCGGAGCACGATTGCGGCCGGGCCTTCGCCGGGATTGGCGATCCGGATGGCAGCGCAGGTGCACGCCTCAGGCAGCACGAAAGATGTCAATTTGGTCCCTGAAACGTCGGCGCCGTCGAGCTTCGTGAGGCCGCCGTCAAAGTTGAGGAAGAAACCGGCCACGCGAGCGACGTCGCCTTCGAGACGGATCCATCCTGATATCCGGCTGCCGGGAAGCCCGGGTCCGAAGATTTCGCTGTCGGCCATGGACAGTTGCTGCCAGGCAGGCAGGGTCAGCGTCGCCGGATTGGTGATGGCGCTCCCGGATATCGGCGTTCCCGTCTGGTCAAATGCCGTCAGCGTGAAATTGGCTGTTCTGCCTCCCAGATTGACCAGAGCAATACCTGTGACGTCGTCTGCGCTGCTCGCGAGCGAAAGACTGGGGAAGAAAAGGGAGAGGGCGTGAGGTGAAATCGTGAAGGTTGCAGGATTGGACACGGAGCCTCCGGCAACCGAGGGGCTGCTGACGGTCACGGCGGCGCTGCCGGCGAGCGTCAGCTTGTCAGCGGACACCGACGCCTCGAGCAGCGACCGGCTGACATAGACGGTGGGCATCTCGGTGCCGTTCCAGCGCACCACGGCGTCGGGAGTGAATCCGGCCCCGTGCACCTTGAGGACGAACGCCGGGCTGCCGGCCACGATGGAATTGGGATCGAGCCAGTTGATCAGCAGTTCGAAAGCCTCCAGGAACCGCGGGCGTGCGGCATTCGGAGTCAACGCCGTGCAGCCGCTGGGGCGTGGCGCCGTCGGGCCGAGAGTCACGTTAGCCGACAGATTTCCCGTGTTGCAGTCGCCGCCGGTGAACACGAATCCCGGATAAATCGAGAACGATTCCATGACAAGATCGCTGCTTCCCGTCTGGTTGGCCGCCTCGAAGCTGTAGGTGGCCTGGGACGAGCCCTGCGAAAACGAGCTGGTCAGCAGGCGGAGAACGGCGCCGGTGCCGGAAAACACCGTGGATGCCGAGGGCCAAATGACCTGGGACACTCCTCCGGGGATGCCGTCCAGCTGAATGTTGAACTGCGTTGATTGCGTGGGCGCGCCCAGCGCATTGCCGGCGCTGTCAACACGGTCGTTGCTGTTGATGCCGTCATCGCCGGCGTCGCTGTCGACGAAGGCGCGCGGGAAGCTCTCGGTGACGCGAATCTGGAAGCCGAAAGCGTCCGAGAGGACTTCGGCGGCCATCCCCTCCAGGGATTTCGCCACCCGCAGGCTTTCGGGATAGAAACTGTTTGCGGCCGGGTCGTTGATCGACTGCAGGTCCACGTACAGATCGGTGCCCGGCGTGAGCGCCGCACTGATGTCGATCCTCCCCCGGATTCCTTCAATGCGAATGAAATCCCCTTCCGCCGGCGCGGCCCCCGGGAGCATGTTGAGCGTCATGAATCCCATGCAGTGCTCGCCGACCTGGCGGTTTTCGACGCTCACAAGCGTGGGGTTGGCCACGGCAAAGCCGGGGCTGAAATAGACCAGAATGCCGGAAGCGCTGTCGTTGTCGATCTGCAAGGGCGGGTGGGCGAAGATCAGTCCGATCTGCGTCGGGCCGCCGGTCGCCGTGCCCGTGACATTCCCCGGTCCGCGCACAATCAGATTGATGGAGCCCAGCACCTCCGAACGTCCGGTGTTGATGACTTCCGTCGGTGAACCGACCGCATCGAATCTGACTGCCGAATAGCCGTAATTTGTCCAAACCGGGAGCAGCAGAGCAACTGAGATCAGAAAAGCACGCAATCCTCTAACCCTTGCGATGGCCATGGACACACCTCTCCTTGATGGTTTCTCGGGTGATTGTCCCATACAATAATGCAGCCGGCAGTGTCCGGCAGCACAAAAGGGATAAGATATTATCGCACAACGGAGGCGGAGTAGCGAGTACCGGGACGTTGCGCCAGTAGATGGTATAAAGGAACACGCGGCGCGTGCAGCCCGGTTACCGTATGCCGCCGGCACTGGATTCAGCTGCCGTCAATTGCCGTTTCATCCGTGGAGGTCGATTATGCGTATATTGTTTTCCGCTCTGGCCATGACGTCGCTTCTCTTGAGTCCCGCCGCCTTTCAGTCCGCCAAAAAGACCATCCGGGTCGGACCTGATCTCAAGCTTCCATTCAGCTCTGCTGTGGCAGCGGGGGGATTCATGTACCTCTCGGGCGCCCTGGCGACCGACGACCGCGGCACGTTTGCCGGCGGCGATATCAAGGCTCAGACAAGACGTGTGCTTGATAATCTCTCGGGAGTGCTCAAGGCTGCCGGCTCGCGACTGGACAATGCCGTGTCCGTCACAGTCTTTCTGAAGAATGCAGCAGATTTTCAATCAATGAATGAAGCGTACCGCACTTATTGGCAGAAGGACCCGCCGGTGCGTACCACGGTGGTTGCGAATCTGGCTAATCCGCAAGCGCTGATTGAGATTTCCATGGTAGCCGTGCCTGATGGCGGGGAGCGGCAGGTGGTGCATCCGGCAGGGTGGCTGAAATCGCCGAGCCCTTACAGCTATGGCATCCGGTCCGGCGCCACCGTGTATCTGGCGGGCCTGATATCGAGAAACGGCCGAGACAACTCGTGGGTTCCGGGCGACATGAAAGCCCAGACAAAGACCGCAATGGATAACGCGGGTGAGATACTCAAAGCCGCAGGCATGACGTATGCCGATGTTGCCAGTTCACGCGTGTTTATCACGGACACAGCCCTGTTCCAGGATATGAACGCAGCATATCGCGCCTACTTCCCCAAGGATCCACCCGCGCGAGCCACGGTCAGGACAGGTTTGACGAGCCCGGAGGCGCTGGTGGAGGTCACTTTGCTGGCAGTGCGAGGGGGAAACCGGGAAGCGGTTCTGCCGCCGAATGCAGACGGCAGTCCGGCACAGCCCAACCCTAACCTCAGCCCGGCGATTCGCATCGGCAACCGCCTGTATGTCTCCGGCATGCTCGGCAATGACGCGGGCAACAGAGGCGATGCCGGGGCGCAGACCCGCGCCACGTTAGCCAGAATCGGTCGAGCGCTGCAGGCGGCCGGTTTCGGCTGGAAGGATGTCGTGGATGGCGCGGTGTACATAACGGACATCAATAACTACGCTGCCATGAACGTCGCCTACCGTGAAGTCTTCGGCGGAGATTTCCCCGCGCGGGTGACGGCGGAAACCGGTCTGGTGAGCGCCGACGCGCTCGTCGAAATCATGTTCACCGCAGTCCGATAGTTCCGAAACAGCCCCGGGCTACTCAGCGCGCAGGCATTCCATCGGATCAATGCGGGCTGCCCGGCGCGCTGGAACGTAACCGGCGATGATGGAGATCAGGGCGAGGATACCGGTTGCTGTGGCCAGCGTGCCTAAGTCGGTCGGTTTCAAACCGTACGGCAGGGCCGCCACGAGCTCCCTGTTTTGCTCGACTGCGAAGGCGTTTGAACGAGAACTTGAGCGGAGGCGGCGGTTCCGCCAATCTTATGCCGCCAAATCGCATCGTTCCGGCGAGGGTGTCGCCGTCGAGTTTGCCCTCAAACAGCGCGACGCCGCGCGGGCGCATGCCGTTCAGGATACCCCACGTCATTCCGGCCGGTGTGATTTTCATATAATCCCAGCGCCGCACCGGTTCTTCGCCGGTTGCCGTGTGCCGCAAGGTCTCTCCGACGACGCGGCCGTCCACGACGCTGATGCGGAGTGTCGCGCTGCCTGTGCGCTCCTGATCCGATCCCATCCAGATGTCGCCGACCCATTCCCCGATGTACGCGCGTGCCTCTTCCGGCGCGGGGAACGGAGTCGCCAGGATTCCTTCCACGGTTTCATCGGGAGGCGGGCGCTTCTCGGTCTCGGCAATTCGGACAAGCAGCGTTGCGCCGTTGGCGGGCGTGCCGTATCCGGAAACCATCGTGTTGTACGCCTCCCTGGCGGCCGCACCGCGCCCCTCGGAGAGGAGGTCCTCTACGACATCCTGAAGTAACCTTTTTGGCGGAACCACAGGAGCGCCCAGCGACGCGCTCACCTTCGCATAGAAAGGGAGGATGCTTGTAGTAGGCGCCTCCGGAGGCGAGAATCTCGAATAATCGCTGAACACCTGGCGCAGTCCGAGATACGCGCCGAGCATATGCATGGTTTCGTGCCCCTCCGACTGGAGTCTTTCCCGATAGAGTTTCCACGAGGGGGGCGCCGTTGCGACAAGCCTCTTCCATGCTTCATCGGGCCAACCGAATTTCGCCTCGAGCGACGCGTAACGCAAAGGATCGCCTGGCGTCTCCGCCCGCGCGATCAATTTCTTTGCGAGCCAGTTGTCGCCGAGGTGAATGGGTGCATCGAGGGAAACAACGGCGCGATAGGTCGACCGCGTCGCAGCAACATAGGTCGCGAGAACACCACCGGAGGAAACGCCAACAAACGAGCGCGGCGCCGCCGTGCGGAACGTGCGATCCACGGCCGGCAGCAGTTCCTTCTCGATGAAGTCCAGAAACCGGTCACCGCCCTGGTTGCGGCTGCTGCCGCTAACGGACAGACCGGGCGGCGTCAGATCGTACACGCGCTTCTGGTCCGATGTCAGGGAATCCACCGCTCCTGTGTTCTCGATGGCGACGATCACCGATTCAGGAATCTGCCCGTTGCGGGCGAGTTCGTCGCTCACGGCCGCCACCGCCGGCAAAAGATACTCTCCGTCGGCGACTACCGTGACCGGATAACGCCGGTCCTGCGCGCTTTGCGAATAGGAAGCGGGCAGCACGATCAGGACATGGCGCATTTCCTTCATGATCGTCGAGGTGATCTCGAACCGCTGCGCATTGCCGCCCCGGGACGCCGGCACGGCGTTGCCGGTCTGAGCGATCAGCGCAGGCTCTTTCTGGTCCTGAGGAGATTGGGCGCTCGAACCAATGCAGACTGACAAAAGGGATATGACTGCGAGCGGCCTGTGAAGTTTCATGGGTATCCTGCCTCCATGCATGAAACCGGGCTGCCTGATCAATGTCCTCCGCGCCCTGATCTTGTTCGATGCCCTGTGTTGGGGGCGCCGATACTGCCCTATTATTCTAATCCCCGATCCCGGAATTGAAAGGGAATTGCAGTGTCCCAAGATTGCACGGACTGCGGGTGTCTTGCCTGATGCGCACACTTGTTGATGGGAAAACCGAGATGCCGGCTTCTTTAAGCGCCATTCTGCCTGCTTCGAAAATGGAACGACAACCGGAAATGTCGGGGTCGGGATCGAAGGGATAAGCACGATCCCGATTGCGATCCCGACCCCGAACGTTTTCACGCGTTACCAGGTGCGCCACAGGTGCGTGAGAGGCTGTTCCCGAAATCAGTCGAGGCGCTTGTGGAAGCGGAGGGCGCTGAGGCCCAGAATGGTAATGCCGAACAACAGCAGAGCCAGGACCTGCGGCCACAAAACCCGGACGCCGACTCCCTTGAGGAACGCGCTGCGCACGATCTCCATGAAGTAGCGCAGCGGGTTGAGATAGGTCAGAACCTGGGCGGGAACGGGCATGTTGCGAATGGGGAAAGCGAAGCCGCTCAGCAGCAACGCGGGCATGAAAAAGAAAAAGGAGGTCATCATTGCCTGCTGTTGCGTGCGGGAGATGGTCGAGATAAACAGGCCGATACCCAGACTGGTAAGCAGGAAGAGAAGCACGCTGACGAAAAGAAGGACTGGATCGCCACGGAAGGGGATGCGGAAGATCAGCAGGGCGGCCGCTATGATCACGATAGCCTGCAGAACGCCGACAATTGCGAAAGGGAGCAGCTTGCCCAGCATCAGCTCGATCGGGCGAAGGGGGGTTACCATCAGCTGCTCCATGGTACCGATTTCCTTTTCCCGCACGATGCTCATGGCCGTCAGCATGATGGTCACCAGGGCGATGATGTTGACGATGACGCCCGGCACAAAATAGACGCGGCTTTTCAGATCCGGATTGAACCAGACCCGATTCTGCACGGCCAGCCCTGCCGGGCCTGCGGGAGCCGGACTGCCGGGTCCCGGCATGCGCGCCAGCAGACGGGCATTGCGCTGCTCCTGCTGCAGGGCGGCGGCATACCCGGCGATGGCCTGGGAAATGTAGTTCGACGCGATGCCGGCGGTATTGGAATTCGTGCCATCCACCAGAATCTGGACTCCGGCGGCACTGCCGCGAAGGGCGCTGCGGGCAAAACCGGGAAGCACTCTCACGACGGCGGTGATCCGTCCCCGATCCAGCACCTGGGCGATCTGCTCCTCGCGGGTGAGCACCTCCTGGACGACGAAATATCTTGAGCCCTGCAGGCTGGAGAGGAGTGTCCGGCTTTCATAGGTGCCGTCCATGTCCATCCAGGCGATTTTGGTGCGCTCCACATCCATGTTGACTGCATAGCCGAAAATGATGAGTTGCAGCAGAGGCGGCCCCAGCAGCAACGCGCGGCTGCGCGGATCGCGCAGGGTCTGGTAGAACTCTTTGCGTATGATCTCCCTGATCCGTTCCCACATAAGCGTCAGGCCACCTTTTGTTTGAGTTTGCGCGTGGCAATCAGAAAGACGATGGCGGCATAGGCAAGCAACAGGGCCGCTTCGTACCAGAGAATTTCCGCGCCGACACCGCGCAGGAAAATCCCCTTGAGAATCGAAACGAAATAGCGTGCCGGAAAGATGTAAGTGATTCCCTGGATTGCGGCCGGCATGTTGCCGATGTCGAAAATGAAGCCCGAAAGCAGGAATGCCGGCAGAAAGGAAGTTACCGCGCCCAGCTGGTAGGCCAGGAGCTGGGAACGCACAACCGCCGAGATCAGGATTCCCCAGCACAGCGCGCCGATGAGGAAAACGCCGCTGGTGAAGGCCAGAAACCACAGATTGCCCCGCAGCGGTACGCGGAAGATGATGACTCCGGCCAGGATGGCGACCACCATGTCGATGACGCCGAGCGCGAAGAATGCCGCCATCTTGCCGAGGACCACCTCGGCTGCCCGCAACGGTGTGGACAGGAGTTGCTCCATGGTGCCCATCTCCCACTCGCGGGCGATGGTCAACGAGGTGAGCAGCGCAGCGATGATCATGAGGATGATGGCGATCAGTCCCGGGACGATGTAATTCTTGGACTTCAGATCCGAGTTGTACCAGATCCGCAGCTGCGGCAGGACCGGCGCTGCCGCTGTCCCTGCTCCCCGCCGGTTCTGTGTTCTCGCGCGCAACTCCAGATCATAGGTTTGGAGCAGCGCGCGCGCATAGCCGAGGGCAATGGACGCGGTGTTGGAATCACTGCCGTCCAGCAGCAACTGGACGGAGGCGCCTGCGCCCGACAGCAACTTTCCGGCGAAATCCTTGAAGATCACAATTCCCAGCAGGCATTCGTTCCGGTCGATCGCGGCCTCGATGGCGCGATAATCGCCGGCCATGCCGCGGATCCCGAAATAGCGGGAGCCGGTGAAGCGGGAGATCAACTCCCGGCTTTCAGGGGTGCGGTCGGCGTCATAAATCATGGTGGGAATGCGGTCGATGTCCAGTGTCAGGGCATAGCCGAAGAGCAGAAGCATGAATAAAGGCAAGGCCAGAGCCATCGCCAGGCTGCGGACATCGCGCACGATGTGCAGGAATTCCTTTCGGGCCATCGCCCAGGTCCGCCGCAGGTTCATGACGATTTGCGCTCCTCCTCCTCGATGCGGGCGACAAAAACATCCTCCATGGAAGGAGGTATCGCCTCGAGTTGCCGGATGTCGATGTGCGCCGATGCCAGGATCCTGCGGATGCGCGGCGCAGCCGCCTCGGGATCGGTGACGGCAACATGAAGGCCGCCGCCGAAGACGGCGATGTCCCGGATATCGGGATCCTGCTCGAGAGCCCGCATGCTGCCCAGCGGATCCGACGACTGCAGGTTCAGCAGGCTTTGCGACGGCATGGCGCTTTTGAGTTCTCCGGGAGCGCCGAGAGCAATGATTCTGCCGCGGTACATCAATGCCAGCCTGTGGCAGTACTCCGCCTCGTCCATGTAGTGAGTGCTGACAAAAACGGTGTGGCCGGCATCGGAGAGCTGATAGATGAGTGCCCAGAAAGCCCTGCGGGCGATCGGATCCACACCGGAGGTCGGCTCATCGAGAAACAGGATCGGCGGGCGATGCAGGATGGCGCAGCCGAGCGCCAGCCGCTGCTTCCAGCCGCCGGCCAGGGTGCGGGTCAACATGCGCCGGCGTTCCACGAGCCCGGCCATGCGCAGGGCGTGGTCTTTGCGCTCGGCACGCAGCGCACGCGGCACCCGGTAAATCCCGCTGAAGAAGTCGAGGTTCTCCTCGACCGAAAGATCGTCGTAGAGGGAGAACTTCTGCGACATGTAGCCGATGTTCCTGCGGACCTCTTCCGGAACGGCGGCGACATCCAGGCCCTCCACCAGCGCCCGGCCGCCGGAAGGCTTGAGAAGCCCGCACAGGATGCGGATCGTCGTCGACTTGCCGGCTCCGTTCGGACCCAGGAAGCCGAAGATCTCGCCCCTCTGCACGGTGAACGAGACTCGGTCCACCGCACAGAAGTCGCCGAAGCATTTGGTCAATTCTTCAACTTCAACCGCCCGATCCTGCTCCATCCTGCACTCACATTTTCGTGTGTTTCGTGTATTTCGTGGTTTATTGCTCTGCCTTGCGGATCAAGGCGATGAATGCATCCTCCAGGGAAGGGATGATCGGCTTGAAAGCGGCCGCGGCGATGCCGCCTGCGGTGACTTCCTGCTGCAGGCGGTCCGGCGAGGTTTGGGACGGCACCAGGAACAGATGCAGGCCGGCGCCTGCGGGTTCCACGCTCGTCACCCCGGGAATGCGTTGCAGAATCTCCCGCGCCCGGCGGGCGTCCGCGGTCCGCACCTCGTAGCACGCTTCCTGAATGTTGCGCCGGAGCGCATCGGGCGCCTCGCAACGGATCAGCTTCCCCTGGTACATCAGTCCGACCCGGTTGCATCGTTCCGCCTCGTCCAGATAGGCGGTGGTGATGACGACGGTGAGGCCGTCTTTCACCAATTGATACAGGATGGCCCAGAAGTCGCGCCTGGAGACCGGGTCCACCCCATTGGTCGGCTCGTCCAGAAACAGCACCTCCGGATGGTGGAGCAGCGTGCACATCAGGGCCAATTTCTGCTTCATGCCTCCGGAAAGGTTCCCGGCCTTGCGGCCGCGGAAAGGCTCCATGCGGGTCATCTTCAGCAACTGCGAAGCCAGCGCGGCGCGCTCACGGCGCGCGATGCCGAAGAGGTCGGCATAGAACTCCATGTTTTCCTGGACCGTCAGATCCACATAGAGGCCGAAGCGTTGTGCCATGTAGCCTATGCGGTCCTTGACCGCATCCAGATCCCGTTCGACGTCGCGGCCGACAACCCGGGCGCCGCCCGAGCTGGGATGAAGCAGGCCGCAGAGGAGGCGGAGCGTGGTGGTCTTTCCGGCGCCGTCGGGGCCGACCAGGCCGAAAATCTCGCCGCGCTCGATCCTGAGGTCGAGCTGATCCACGGCCGTCAGCTCGCCGAAACGGCGCGTCAGATCCTTCGTCTCGATTATCACAGACTTATCATTCATTCCCATCTCTTGAGGCCGACCTCAGACTTCCGACCTCTGACCGCATACGGGAAGGTCGGAGGTCTGATGTCGGAAGTCTGAGGTCGGATTTACTTCCCGTCGGTCAGCATGATCTCCGCCTCCGCAGGCATGTTCAGTTTCAATTCGTGCCCGGGGTTTTCGACTTCGATCTTGATGCGATAAACGAGCTTGACGCGCTCTTCGGGCGTTTGTATCTGCTTTGGGGTAAACTCGGCTTCCGAGGATATGAAGGTGAGTTTCCCCCAATACACTTTTCCGGGAAACGAATCCGTGGTGACCTTGACCTTGGCCCCCAGTTTGACGCGGCCCAGGTCGGTCTCGCCGAGGTAGGCGCGCAACCAGGGACGGTCTATTTCGCCGATGGTGAGAAAGGTGGTGCCTGATGCCAGGACCTCGCCGGCTTCCGCGGACTTGACCAGGACGACTCCGTTGACAGGCGCGGTTACGACGGCATCCGTGAGCTGGGCTTCGACGACGGCGACTTGAGCGCGCGCCTGTTCGACCTGCGCCCGGCGGGTCTGAAGTTCCTGCTCCAGGCGCTTCAGCTCGAGGCTCGAAGCCTCGGTCAGCTGCAGGCTGGCGCGCGCCTGTTCCACCTGGGTACGGGCCCCTTCGATCTGTTCCTTGCGCGGCCCCTCCACTACCAAGGCCAGCCGCTCCTCGACCTGGCGCAAAGCGGCGGAGGCGGCGTCGGCACGCGCGCGGTACAGGTCGAACTGGGCGGTCGAGATGTCGTCGTTCTTGTACAGGACCTGCGCGCGCTCCCAGTCCTGCCGGGCCTGTTGTTGCTGGGAGCGCGCTTCCTCCACCAGTGCTCGCGCCTGTTGTATCTCCTGGGCACGTGACCCGGCGAGGAGGTCGCGGAGCTGCGCCTCGGCCTGGGCGAGCTGGGCGCGGCGCAGCCCGGTTTCGGCGGCAAGCACGGCCCGCTGCCGCTCGATGGTGGTCTGTAACTGGGGAACCAGGGATTCCGCGGCGGCCAGGGCCGCGCGGTCGCGGTTGCGCTGGCTCTCCAGCTGCGTGGTTTCCAGGCGCGCCAGAACCATGTTCTGGCGTACAGGATCTCCTTCTTCGATTGCCAGCTCGCTGATTTTGCCGGAGATCTTGAATGCCATGTCCACCTGCGTCAGTTCGATATTGCCGTACAGCCGCAGACTTTGCGGCGCCCCGCGCTGCCACCAGCCGCACGCCGGCAACAGCACACCTGCGGCGAGCGCCGCTGCGGAAAACCTCAGGAATGTTCGCTTCATGGCTTGCATGCCTCCCAATGCCTGGTCGTAGCGCTTGAACCGGATCTCACTGGATCAGTTCGCGGATGGTCCCCGTGGCCGCCGCCAGGTTGATGCGTGCGATGTTGTGGCCGAACAGCGCCGTGATTCGGTTGACCCTGGCGCGCTCCAGGCGAGTCTGGGCATCCGTGACCTCGAGTCCTGGACTGGCGCCGGCGCTGTAGCGCCTTTCCGCCTGGGCCAGCTCGTTTTCGGCCAATTTCAGCCCTTCGTCTGCGGTTCTGACCTGTTCGGCGGAGGACTGCAGGTCTTCCAGGGCGAGGCGGACCTCGAGCTCGATCTGTGCACGGAGGTCCTCGGTACGGATCATCTCCTGGTGGTACTGGGACACGCTTTGGGCGCGGCGGGCATCGATGCGGCCCCCGTCAAAAATCGGTATCTGCACGGCGATTCCGTAGGTGCGTGTGGCCCGGGCGGCGTCGACCCCCGGCCCGATCGTGCCGTAGTCCGCGAACAGGCCGACCGACGGCAGTCTGTCCATGCGGGCGGCACTCTGCAGCAGCCGGGCGGTTTCCAGGCGTTTCTGCTGTGCCTGCCAATCGGCGCGCGCCTCGAAGGCTTCGTGCAATGCCTGCGGCACCGTCCGGGGTGGCGTCGGGACAAAGGCCAGCGGGTCCGTCAGCTCTATCCGGGCGGACATGCCGACGTTCATCACCCGGAGGAGCTGCAGGCCGGCGCCGGTGCGGGCACTCTGCGCGACGAGCAGGCGTTGTTTCTGGTTGGCAAGCTGCACGCCGGCGCGCGTTATCTCGATGCCGGTGCCCGTCCCGGCGGACTTCTGGCTGACAGCCAGCTTGAGCAGTGCCTCGGCCAGAACGAGGTCGGCCTGCACTGCCTGGAGTTCGGCGTCCGCTCGGACGGCGGCCAGGTAGGCGCGCGCCACTTGCGCCTCGATATCATCCTGCGCGCTTTCCTTCTCCGCCTCTGCCTGCCGGATCCCGGCCCGGGCAGCCTGATAGCGGCGCACCGAACCCAGGTTCAGCAAGGTCTGGGTCGCGGTCGCCCGGGCATCGAAGACCTCAAATGGGCCCACCAGCGTGGGAAATGTGTAGCCGGGTATGGGCAGGTCGATGTGGATGCCGAATGCCTCAAGATTGCGGGTCGTGCTCTGGTCGCTCAAGGCGGCCGAGATGTTGGGCAGCAGCGCGGCCCGCGATTCGTCGGAGCGCGCCGCCGCCTGGCGGATCAGTTCCCCGGCGAGCCGGACGCGCGCGTTCCCCTCCGGCGCCAGCGCCAGGGCAATTGCTTCCTTCAGGGAAAGGCGCATGACCGGCGGGGCCGGGGCTTCCTGCTGCCCCGCATCCTGCGGCGCGGCGCCGCTTGCCGCGTGCGCGGCGAGCGGCATGATCCAGAGGATCAGGAACAAACACCATGCGTTGCGATCAAGCATCGTCAGCACCGTCAGGCAAAGGCCGGCGGCGGTTGCGCGGCCCACTGCCGAAGATTCATCTGCGGATTTCATGAACGGCTCCCTTTGCCCGCCCTGCTTTTGCTGGGGGCCATGGCGGGGCCTTCAGGCCCGCGCCGGTAAAATAAACGAGCCTGGCCAGCGCACCTTCCAGTTCGTCCGGATTGCAGGCTCCGGAGGAGATCAGCCGCAGCAACGGGCCGGCGGCGAGCGTCTGTGCCATGGCGCCGATGGTGAAAAACACCCTCCAGTAGAGATCCTCCGGCTGCAACTGGGGCAGTGTGCGGCGGAAGGCCGGGAGGAAGCGATCGATGGTTTCCCGGAGCTCGGCATGGAAGATCCTGTAAATGTCGATGGAGGGTTCGGAGTACATGCGGCCCAGGAGGCGCACGAAGCCGATCCCGTCGCGGCCGCGGTCGAACAGCGGATCGAGGAGGATGTGCAACAGAACCGTCAGCGGCAGCGCCTTCCCGCGGGCTTCGGCTTCGAGTACGTTCAGCCGGGCCAGGCGTTCCCGGTTGAGCGGTTCCAGGCGGCGCCGGAAGACGGCCTGAATCAACGCCTCCTTGGAGTGGAAATGATAGTTGACCGCGCCCAGGTTGACACCGGCCGCCGCGGTGACGGCACGCAGCGAGCAGGAGGCGAAGCCGCGCTCGGCGAGGAGGCGTTCGGCGGCATCCAGGATGCGTGTCCGGGTATCGGTCATATCAAACGTATGATTAATACAAACGTATGAAATGTCAATGAATTTTTCTATCCTGCCCCTGATCCGAAAACCGCCTTTCCAGGAGCCCAGCGCCGGAGGCGCACCCAATCTTCAGATACAGATTTGCAGACGGAAACCATCCAGCTCGAGCTGTTCCGGCGCGCATCCGTTGCGAAGAGGGTGGCGGCTGTCATCTCGTTGAGGCAAAGTGCCATCGAGTTGGCCTGCAGGGCGATCCGGCGGCAAAGTCCGAATTGCGGCGAGCGTGAAGTTCTGTTGCGCTTTGTGGCGATCCATCACGGATCCGAACTTGCCGAAAGGCTCCGGTGTGATCTGGCACGGAGGCCAAGGTGAATGCCGGGAGTATTTTCAGGCACTCGAACCTCTGCTGGAGACGTTCGACGCATTGGGAATCCGTTATCACATCGGAGGGTCGGTTGCCAGTTCGGCCTGCGGAATAGCGCGGGCCACTCTCGACATCGATCTGGTCGCGGACCTGAGCGAAAGCCGCGTTCGTCCCCTTTTCGGCCGCCTGCATGACGCCTATTACATCGATGAGGACAGGGTCCGCGATGCCGTCGCATGCCGATCTTCGTTCAAAATGATTCACCTGGCATCCATGATCAAGCTGGATGTATTCATCCTGAAAACCGATCCTTGTCACCAGGCGGCATTTGCACGGGCGCGCATCGAAAAATTGGAGGAAGGCACCGCTGCGCGGCAGCACTGCCTCGCGGCCCCGGAGGATGTCATTCTCAACAAGCTTGACGGCTATCGTCGGGGAGGCTGCGTCTCAGAGCGGCAGTGGAATGACGTACTGGGCGTGCTCAAGGTTCAGCAATCCTCTCTCGACATGCAGTACATGCGCCGCTGGGCTGCAGCTCTCGACATCACTGATCTGTTGCGGCGCGCGCTGGACGACGCGGGAATTCGATCGTAGCGCAATGAATAGCGGCCCGATCTGAACCCGGTCAGAAGGGGATCTCGTCGTCGCCGTCAGAGGTTTGCTCTGAGGGGTGGCGAGGCCCGGACCGCGCTGACCGCGGTGCGGGCGGAGCGGGAATTCCCGGCATTTGCGGGATACACACACCTGTCGATCCGGGTCTGGCACTGCGGGGCCATTCATTGCTATAGTATCGGCTCACGCACGACGCAATCGTTTTGGAACCAAGGAGGAATGACCATGCCGACAAGCAAAGGCGCCGCGATGACCCGGATCGAAGAGCTGCTGGGCGACAAAGCGGACTACTATCTCAATCATCAGTGCCGAACTGTGCCGAAGGAGCAATTGCAGCTCCCCGGCCCGGATTTCATCGATCGCGTCTGGCTGATCAGCGACCGGCCGGCGCCGGTGTTACGCAGCCTCCAGATGCTTTTCGACCATGGCCGGCTCCGGGGCACCGGCTACCTCTCCATCCTGCCCGTCGACCAGGGGATCGAACACTCCGCGGGCGCCTCTTTTGCCCCCAATCCGGTCTACTTCGACGGCGAGAATATCGTGAAGCTGGCGGTCGAAGGCGGGTGCAATGCAGTGGCCTCCACGCTGGGAGTGCTCGGATCGGTGTGCCGGAAGTACGCGCACAAAATCCCGTTCATCGTCAAAATCAACCATAACGAATTCCTCTCCTACCCCAACTCCTTTGACCAGATCATGTTCGCCAATGTCCATCAGGCCTTCGAAATGGGCGCCGTCGCGGTCGGGGCCACCATCTACTTCGGCTCCGCCGAATCGAAGCGCCAGATCCAGGAGGTCAGCCAGGCCTTCCACACGGCGCACGAACTCGGCATGACCACCATTCTCTGGTGCTACATGCGCAACGCGGCTTTCGATATGAAGAAGTCGGGCGGACCGGATTATCACCTGGCCGCCGACCTGACGGGCCAGGCCAACCACCTGGGGGTCACGCTGGAAGCCGACATCATCAAGCAGAAGATGCCGGAGTGCAACGGCGGATACGAGGCCCTGAAGTTTGGCAAAACCCACAAGAAGGTCTATTCGGAGCTGACCAGCGAACATCCCATCGACCTGACGCGCTATCAGGCGGTCAACTGCTTCATGGGCCGCGCGGGACTGATCAACTCCGGCGGCGCCAGCTCAGGAGCCGGCGATCTGGCAGAGGCGGTCACCACCGCGGTCACCAACAAGCGCGCCGGGGGGATGGGGCTGATCTCCGGACGCAAGGCATTCCAGAGGCCCATGAAGGAAGGCGTCGCTCTCCTGAATGCCATTCAGGATGTCTATCTCTGCCAGGAAGTCACTGTCGCGTAAACTAGTGATAAGTAATGAGTGATGAGCAGGGGTAAGGGATAGAGAGCGATAGGTTGGGAGCGGGGGAAGGGAAGATCGGCAGTCGGCGTCCTCCCTTGAACACACGTTCTTCCCCCGTCACACATTGCTCATCACTCATCACTTCATTCAACGTGTCACGACTATGAAGGTATCTCTCCAGTACGGGGAGCAGTGGATGGCGGTGGAGGTTCCCGCATCCGAGGTGCAGGTGCTGGAACCGAAGTACGTGCAGGGTCTGGCGGATGAAGAAGGCGCCTTCCGCTCTGCAGTGCGCAATCCGATCGAATCGCGCCCGATGAGGGATCTCCTGCGCCCGAAGGATCGGCTGGCCGTGGTGATCCCCGATATCACGCGGCCTCTGGCCTCGGATCGCCTGCTGCGCTGGACCATGGAGGAGCTGGCGCACATCCCGGACAGGAACGTCACGATTATCAACGGCACCGGCTCTCATCGCGCCAACACTCGCGAAGAACTGGCTTCGATGATCGGCCCGGAGATGCTCGATCGTTTCCGGGTGGTCAACCACTCGGCACACGACCCGGCCACGCTGGCGACGGCCGGCAGGACACCCCAGGGGCGCACGGTCCTTATGAACCGCGAATATGTCGAGGCGGACCGCCGGATCGTGCTGGGATTTATCGAACCTCATTTCATGGCCGGATTTTCCGGAGGCTACAAAGGAGTTTTTCCTGCACTGGCCGATATCGATTCCATCATGCATTACCACCGGGCTGCCGTGATCGGCGACCCGCGCAGCACCTGGGGGCGGCTCGAGGACAATCCGACGCAGGATGAGATCAGGGCCAACGGATCCCTGCTCCCCGTGGATTTCTGCATCAACGTCACCCAGAACCGCAACCGCCGCATCACCGGTTTCTTCTGCGGCGAAGTCTCCGCAGCACACAGCCGGGGGTGCGGGTTTGCACGGAACACCGCGATGGCGGGCTTCGGGCGGTCCTATCCCATTGTACTGACCACCAACGGCGGATATCCCCTGGATCAGAATCTCTACCAGACGGTGAAAGGGATGTCGGCCGCGGCGCAGATCGTCTCGGAAGGCGGCCTGATTCTTGCCGCCTCCGAATGCCGGGATGGATTTCCCGAGCACGGCAACTTCCGCAAGCTGATGTGGGGACACGATTCGCCGGCAGCCATCCTGCGCACGATCCTGGCGCCGGGTTTCTCCGTGTATGATCAGTGGGAAGCTCAGCTGCTGGCGATGATCCTCCTGAGGGCGCGCGTCGGTCTTTTCAGTTCCATCCCGGCCGCCGATGTCCGGCGCGCCCACCTGGAGCCGATCGTCGACATCACGGCATTTCTTCGGGAAGAACTGCAGCGGATCGGGGGCAGCGGGCCGGTGGCTGTGCTTCCCGAAGGCCCTATGACCATTCCCTACCGCGAGCCCTGAAACGGACCGCCATGCCCAGCGACATACGCCTGTCGGTGATTATTCCGGCCTACGACGAAGAGGCAAGGTTGCCCGGGACATTGCGCCAGGTGGGAGCCTTCCTTGCCGCTCAGCCCTACGATTCCGAAGTGCTTGTGGTCGACGACGGCTCGAAGGATGGCACGGCTGCTGCTGTCGGTCGCTGTACCGCTGTGGCAATGCTGCGCCTGATCCATCATCCGGACGGCGGCAACCACGGGAAGGGCGCATCCGTGCGACGCGGCATGATGGAAGCGCGCGGCGCGTTCCGCCTTTTCATGGATGCCGACAACTCGACCACGATCGACCAGATTGCCGCCCTCTGGCCCTGGTTTGAACAGGGATACGATGTCGTGATCGGTTCGCGGAGAACCCCGGGTGCACGCGTGGAGGTGCATCAGGCCTGGTACAAGGAGCTTGCCGGGCGCCTGGGGAATCTTGTGATTCGCGCACTGGCGGTCCCCGGCGTCGAGGACACACAGGCAGGATTCAAAATGTTCACCAGCCGGGCTGCAGCTGCCGTGTTTCCGCTCCAGACCCTGGACCGGTGGGGCAGCGATTTCGAAGTCCTGGCAATCGCCCGGTTGCTGGGATTCCGGATCCGCGAGGTGCCGATCGTGTGGATCAATGCGCCGGGGAGCAAAGTCAAGCTGAGCTCCTATCCGCAGGTCCTTCGCGAGGTCTGGCGTGTTCGCCGCAACCTCAAGTCGGGACGCTACTTACGACCCTCATAGTCGTGTTCTTCGAACCTGCGCCAGCAGATTAATTTTGGAAACAAAGGGAATTCCGGTTCGTAACACCGATGTGGGGTTGCGTGCCGGAGGAAGAGGTGCATCCCTCTTTCCAGGCTGTCATTGCCGATGGAATTTCCGAGCAGTCCCTCGTGCGGCGCGGCGCACCCGGGGAAGCAGGAAAAAGATAGAGGTTGCGCGCGGCGCTGGCCTGCAGGGAAAAGCTGAGAGCCCCTGTTTGCCCACGAAAAGGTTGATTGATGACCTCGTCGATTGTGAGAGACACTGAGAACACCCCAATCGCTGCCGGGCACCGGCTGAATCCTGCCGAGCTCAAGATCGTTCTTCTCTGCTGCGGCCTGCGTGTGGATGGATCCTGCCGGATTGAGGAAGAGGGACGCCCGGTGTGCAATGCGCAGGCCGACCTGGCGAGTGGGCTGGAGATGATTCTCCCGGGAGACATGCAGGATCTCTGGGTGAATGTACCCGTCCGTGAGGCATTCGTTCAGGACAGTCCCTACCGCCTTTCGTACGCAGAAGGGGGGTATCGGATCTGCGACGAGAAGCACGGCTGGATCTACGGCGTTCGTCTGGCTCCCAAGCCCGACTGGTACGCCCTGCGCACGAAGACCGGTGTCCCGATGTCCCACGTCGGCACGCTGGAAGGAACCTGCCTGTCCATCGGCCTTGGCGAGCAGTGCCGGTTCTGGAGCGGGGAGTCCGCGCTCAACTGCCGCTTCTGTCGCCAGGCGGAGGCACGGCCCGCGCGTTCGCACCAGCTCATGATCGAGGATGTTGTCGAAACCGCCGCCACGGCAAGGGAGAAATCCGGCATCACGTTCGCTCTGCTCCGCGGCGGGTATCAGGGAGGCAACGGGCTGGCGGCCATCTTTCCCTATGTAAAGGCTCTGAAGCAGAGGGTCGGAATCCTGGTGGGGTTGCAGTTCCCTCCCGAATCAGATCTCGGTCTTTACGATCAGGCCCGGACGCTCGGCGTGGACCACCTTACTTTCTGCCTGGACCTCTTCAGCCGGGATTACTTTCACCGTTTCGCACCCGGAAAATCCAAAGCGATCGGCCAGGAAGGCTTTTTCCGCGCACTTGAATACAGCGTGCAGAAAATGAGGAAGGGGACCGTGTCGGGGGAGATCATCGCGGGCATTGAGCCCGTTGAGGATACCCTGCGCGGGATCGACTACCTGGCGGGGGTGGGGGCGATACCGCTGGTCTCCATTTTCCGGCCGCTCCAACAGACGGAAATGCAGGATTTCCCGCCGCCTCGTGCCGACGAGATGCTGCGCGTATTCCGCCATGTGTATCAGGCATGCCGGAATCACAATCTTTCGATCGGTTCCCCCCCCAACATCCACGTGTCGGTCCTGCCTCATCCCGAGGACACGATCTATCTTGCGGCCGATTCACGGGACGGGCGTACATATCAGAACTGGATACTTTCGATGAAAGAGGTGATGCGCCCCTACTTCCTCAGCCGCATGCGCAAGCAGCCGGATTCCCAAGCGTAAGAGGGACTATTCGAGGCGGTACTTCTTCACTTTATAGCGCAAGGTATCACGGGTGACGTGGAGGAGCTTTGCGGCGGTGGTCTTGTTGCCGCGCGACTGTTCCAGGGCCTGCCGGATCAACTCGCGTTCCACTTCGTACAGGGAGATGCCTCCCTGGGGCAGGCGGATGCGCCCGTCATCCGTATCATCGCTCATGGGCACGGGAAGGACGCCCCCTTCCGAGATGCGGATGGGGAGATACTTGGCAGCGACCCTATTCCCCTCGGCGAGGATCATGACCCTCTCGATGGCGTTGCGGAGTTCCCGGATGTTGCCGGGCCAGTCGTAATTCATCAGGAGCTCTTCAGCCTCCTTGGTGAGGCCCTGGATGTTCTTGTGGAATTTTTCATTGTAGTAGCGGATGAAGTGATTCAGGAGGGGCGGGATATCCGCCTTGTGGTCGCGCAGCGGCAGGAGCGCCACCGGTATGATGGCAAGGCGGAAATACAGGTCCTGTCGGAAGCGCGAGGTGCGCACGGCCTCTTCCAGGTTGCGGTTGGAGGCCACGATGACGCGGATGTCCACGGAAATGTTCTTCACGCCGCCTACCCTGCGGAACGAATGGCCCTCCAGGACGCGGAGCAGCTTGGCCTGCATTCCGAGGTTCATCTCGCTGATTTCATCCAGGAACAAAGTACCGCCGTCGGCAACCTCGAACATCCCCTTCTTCTGTGTGCGGGCATCGGTGAAGGCCCCTTTCTCGTGGCCGAAGAGTTCTGACTCCATCAGGTTTTCGGGAATGGCCGCGCAATTGATGGCGTAGAAGGGATGGTCCCGGCGGGCGGATTCGTAATGAATCGCGTGGGCCACCAGATCCTTGCCGGTGCCGCTTTCTCCCTGGATAAGGATTGTGGAGGCTTCGCTGGCGGCCAGTTTGCGGATCAGTTCCACGACGTCCCGGACGTGGGCCGACACGCCGATGAACTGGTCGAGGTTCCACTCGCTGCGCTGGATTTCGTAGCTGCGCGCAACCTCCGTGCGCAGCCGGCGGGTCTCGAGCGCATTGCGCAATGCATTTTCGAGCTTTTCGAAGTTGATCGGCTTCTCGATGAAATCGTAGGCCCCGAGCTTGAGGCTGCGCACGGCATCGTCGACCACGCCGAACGCCGTGATGACCACGACCGGCACGTGAATGTTGCGT
>Ga0316620_10000219_pt1 | contig 22752 bp, 12 predicted proteins | sample OWC_Aug_M1_C1_D5_FD_207651 | JGI IMG/M metagenome (GOLD analysis project Ga0316620, IMG submission 207651) | Wetland soil microbial communities from Old Woman Creek delta, Ohio, United States - OWC_Aug_M1_C1_D5_B | ecosystem: Environmental > Terrestrial > Soil > Wetlands | place: USA: Ohio...
TAGTGTGTCACGATGCCACGGTCGTATATCTTGCTGAGGACATCATTCGCTCTCGGATCCTCTTCGAAATCGCGCGGCTTCACCACTGAGTGCGCGAACTGCGCAGCGCTCTTAGCCTCATCCTCAAGAACTATTCGCGAACGGATCTTCGGGTCCATGAATACGTCACACAGTAGGAACGGATACTCACAGCTGACATCAAAGAGGACCACTTTCGTATCATTCATGTGATACAGTATCCTTCTCAGGATGTTGGATACAAGATTGCTCTTTCCCCCGCCCGTGAACGAGAACACACCAAAGTGATATCGCACGAGCTTGTAGAGGTCGACATACAGCGGAATCTCCTGCTGGGACTCCGTGAACATTCTGAGGGTCCCAATCCTTGGGTCCTTTCGCGGGTCTGGTGAGGTGAAGTTCTTGTTGAAGCCAATGGCTTTCTTCACTTTGAGGTTGTATATCTCATCAACCGTTTCCTTGTTGATGATGAATGTCTTCGAGCCGACGAGAGGGTATGAGAAGCCCTTCTTGAACTCCTTCTGACCCTTCGAATCCACAATGAGATCGTAGTTGATTGGTATCGCGCTGAGATGTACCATCATTGTTGACTGGTCGTCGGTCGCCCAATCGGGAACGGCTTGCTCTATGATCTCAAGTTGAAGCGGGTAGTAGTGGCTGTCACTCACACCGCCAAGACCGTAGTGAAGAGGCCACACCTTGGATATGACCATGACTGTGTAGCGATCTAGACCTTTCTCCACCGAGGCCTTGGATTGACCCCGAAAGTTCTTGACTGCCAGCATCATCCCCTCCTCAAGCTGAGCCATCAGTTCCTTGTTGTAGCGGATTTTGACTCGACATTCGTATCTGGCCGCTGACCCGGCCCACTCTGATGAGTAATTTGCGGCAACGGGAATGACCCTTGCAAGTACTCCGTCGAATGTACCGTCGAAGTCCGTGAACAGCTTTTCATTCAACCCTTCTTGTTTGCTCATACTCTGACCTCCTCTCTCTGAAACTGCTCAGGTAGAACAGAAACTCTCTCAGCTCGGGCCGATTCGTCAACCACACGCTTGCACTCTCAACCATCGTCCTGAACTGACCATTGTAGAACTTCGCCACTTTGTCTGCGATGTAGAGCGGCTTGAGATGTCCAAAAAGTTCTGGTATACTCATGCTAGTCATGCACTTGAACAGCGCAATAATGAACTCCTGCATTGGGTTCGCCACGCCTCGGTACAGAACAACCTCGACTGGCTCGGGCTCTTCAGGTCGGTTCGAGTAGTCGTGCTGCAGAACTATGACACTGCCCTCTGCCGTGTCAGATTCCGGATACAGCAGTCTGTCATATAGGAGGACATTGCTTCTGAGGCGCTTCTCCGACTTGGCTTCCGACAGCTGGAAGTATGCCTTTGCAAAGGTCTTGTTCAGAGAGATCTGATTCCGTCTTGCTCCTGAGACCAGTCCTGGTTGTCTCTCAAAGTGTGGTACAATTGTCTTGAAGGCGGTATCATACTCCACAGACGCCCAAGGCACAAGCAACTTCTCCCTCTCTCTCAGAGCGATCCACTGGAGCATCATCCTGTCGGTGTCCGGCGTGTCCTGCCCTTCCTCCGAAAGTGAGTCCTTCATCTGGCCGACGTATCTGAGCACAGGCAGCAGCTGCCTCTTCATGTCGCGTGCAGATGTGTCCTTAGCCACTCCGATGAGCAGGGTCTTGTTCTGCCAGCACCGCTTCGTCATCAGCTGCAGACAGCAGAGACTAAGGAACGCCAGGTCTGTCGTCGTAATCCATCTCTTGTCTATCTTGAATCTTGCTTCATAGTTGACGGAGGGGTCTTCTGAGAACATTCTGCCGCAGACGTCTTGCACAAGCTTCTCGATTCGTTCGGGCAGGTCCTTGTACTGAGGGAGGACGGAGAAATGCTCACCTTTTCTAGTTATTAGCGGACCCACCGCACCCCTAGTCCGCATTCCTGCTTCCAGTTCTTTGTCGAGGCGTTCGAGTCTTATGCTTCCAGTGAGACTCATGGCATCGACTAGCTGCTGCCGCGTCATGGGACCTTTGGCAAGCAGCTCTGCAATGACTCTGGGCAGCAGGTACTCTCCTCTCGGAGGGGGCGTGTTCAGACTGAGTGAACCGAAGATGCGTCTTGAATAGACCCATTCCGCAGTGGTGAAAGGGCGTCCAGATATCTTGCATCCAATCAGTCCGCACTCGTTCTCAAGGTCTATCCTGAACTCAGAGGTTTCGGCGTAGAACGATGCGAGCTCGGCCGAGCAGATCCTGTCGAGCAAGAGAATGTCGACTGGCTTTTCTTGTGAAACAAGCTTGTACGCGAGGTAAAACTCTGCAAGGCACATGAGATAATCTGCGAATGCAGAGTTGTCCACTATCCAGGAGTCGCCGCGGGACGATGTGTCGATTGCTCCGTTCTCGTCTCGCGCGAGAAGCGTCTGGTCAACTACAGGCACCTCGTTGACATAGACCGGGAGGACACTTGAAACGCCCAATCCTGACTTCAGGTACGACTCATCGTAGGTGACCTTCAGAGCGCCTTTGTCGGAAACCGCCACCTCTCCCTTGGAGTAGTAAGCGCCAGCAAAGAAGATGACAAGGTCGAACACACCTTCCTTGTAGACCGTACCGTCCACGCCCGCAAAGGACAGCACTGATTTTCCAAAGAACTTCTGAACGAAAGCAGGATCGACCTGACGGTCATAGTGTATCAGCAGCTTGGACAAGACGGAGTCGTACGCACCTTTCAGCCGCTCGAATCGGTCTTTGTAGTCCCCCACCTGCTTCTGCGCGCCGCCGACGAGTAGCTCTCCGGTCTGTTTTAGTCTGCGAGCAACGGGAGAGCATTCATCTTCCTCGGGCATGTGTCACCTACCGTGATTCTCACGGCCGCAAGTCAGATAATAAACTTGCTCGCCGCGACCGAGTACTAGTCTGTCACTTGGGTCGAGTTGGAGGCTTCCACTGGGTTTGCCAAGTGACTTGCAGGCACTTTGATGGTCCTGAGAATCAGTGCTACCGGAATGGAAAGCATGAGGGCAACAGTCGCTGCGACGGCAAAGAGGCTCCTTAGGCTGCCCGTCGTGTTCCAAATGAACTGGCCCAAGCTGGGGGCCACAAGGCCAGTGGATGACATCAGGAACTGGAAGGTACCGAGAGCCCTGCCCTGTCGTTCCTTGCTGACGCCGAGGACCACAAGTGACCTCTCCCCGCCAGTCCAGAGTACGATAGGTACGGCCCACATCATGTTGACTGCTATCATCATGTACAGTCCATATCCAGCAGAAAGCATGTAGAATATCAATGAGTTGCCAAGAACCACAGCGATTAGAGCTCCCTTTCTGCTGCGGTTGACAAGGCTGCTCGCTGAATACATCAGAGCCACGCTTGTGAGCGCATACGCAGTCCATGCCTGTGCAAACTGAACATCAGTGATACCCCACTCGGTCACAACGAGGTTGCCTTGGTAGCCGATGGCCAAGTTGTATGCGAAGTAGAAGGGCATCATCGCAACGACGAGCTTCCAGAAGTCACCTCCAAGTCCACGCAGGACGATCTTCGAGCCTGTCCTAGCTGTCTTCCGAACCTCTGCTCCCAGACTCTCATGTATGAACAGGCCAGTACAGACAAGGGCAAAGCAAGCACCGAATGCGCCTATGAGCATGAGCATGTAACGGTCGAGTCCGTTTGAGATGAGAAACCCCGCCGTCAATGGGCTTAGGCCGTCAACAAGAAACGCCGGCATTATTACCATCATGAACTTCCTCGGGGCATTAGATCCCCCCCTTGACGCTATAACGTCGGCAGGTACTGCCCTGCTTATTATGAGAATGAATGACCATCCGAGGTTAACGCTCGCATATGCAAGCGGAATCCATGGCCAGACCGGCATGAACGAGAGCATGCCAAGTCCGAGTATCATGGGCAGGAAGCCCAACTGCATGGTCCGCTTACGACCGATGAGGTCCGAGATGAGACCGGAGCTGTTGAAACCGATAAGTGCGGCCAAGGTTCCAGCTGCATAGGTAAAACCCATCTGCAGCGTTCCGTCGAGAGTGACGAGGTTTTCCTGCATGAAGATGCCGAATCTCCATCCCCAGATGCTCATGGAGAACTGCGCGATTCCCACCACAATCGCTAGACGCCAGAGGTCGCCCGACAGACCAAGAATCTCGCGTCGCGGAACTGCCGACTGATCCATAGTAGTCGCTCCTGATTCCTGGTCCAATGCTGCGTCATCTCAAGTTTGGCGTGCCGTGCGTTCTGCTTATGAAGCAGTCTGTGATAACACAGACAGGACACAACTCTTAAAGTGCGGCGCTAACGAGGCTGCTCACAGAAAGAGAACCCAGCGGAGCAGTGTCCTTTGCCTATCGTCCTGTCTGATGCAGACCTCAACCTCAACAGAGCTGTCACCTTCGAGTGGCTCTATGCAAACGGTCTGGGCGGGTATGCATCTTCGACAGTGGTGGGCCTGAACACAAGAGGTCAGCATGGGCTGCTCGTGTGCTCCCTGAATCCGCCCGTGGACAGATGGATGACACTGTCCCGACTCGACGAAGTCGTCGTGACATCTGAGGGAGAGTGTAATCTGAGCACAGAGCAGACCACGAAAGGCATGACGTACCGTGGATATAGGCAGATCCGCGGGTTCCAGCTCAATCCTCTTCCACAGATGAGCTACGGGACCTCGTGCGTCAAGATGGACAAGACTGTCTTCATGGCCTACAGAAGGAATCTGACTGTAGTAAACTATGAGGTGACCACGAGTGAGGAAACGGTCTTCACGGTGACTCCACTTCATACCTGTCGTGATCTTCAGTCGCGACCTCCCAAGCTGGACTTCACACCTCAATACGAGGCTGTTGATACACACACCTATCTTGCGTTCGACGATCGGGGGAACAGTCCTTGGGTCTTGGCATATACTCCTGACGCGGAGTTCATGCCTACTGAGGTTCGGGTCACCGACCCGCAGGTCTACCGCCACGACCAGGCAATCGGACTGCCTCATACCGAAGAGCTGTGGATACCAGGTGTGTTCCACACAGTTCTGTCGCCAGGGTCGCACTACATGTCATTTCTTTACGCCGCGGGTCCATCAAGGAAGGAGTTGATTGAAGACCTCGGCCCACTGATGAAGGCCACGGTCAAGGACTTCGCGCGATTGCGGTTCGAAGAACTGCGCCGAAGAAAGGTACTCAACGATAGAGCTTTCTCTCTCTCCGGCAAGCCTCGTGATGAGGACATCGAGTGGCTCGTCTTCAATGCTGATTCTTTCATTGTTGACCGAGCAAGCTCGAAGGCGCGCTCTGTCATTGCCGGCTACCATAATCTGGTGGACATAGGGCTTGACGCGCTCATTTCGGTCCGAGGACTGACGACCTCGACGGGCAGATTCCAAGATGCGCGTGAGATTCTGACCACGTACGCGCGGCACTCAAGGTACGGGCTAGTAGCCAATGACTTCCCCGAACACGGGATACAGCCTCAGTACGATAGTGTGGACGCCTCGTTATGGTATGTTCTTGCCCTCAAGCACTACTTAGACGCGACGAACGATGTCGAGTTCCTCACCGGAGTTGTCTGGGACACTGTTGAAGCAATAGTGTCGGCTTACAGAATGGGAACGAAGTTCAACATTCACGAGGATCACGACGGTCTAATCTACTCCGGTATCGAGGGAGTTGAGGTCTCGTGGATGAACGAGCACATTGAGGATTGGGTAGCGACGCCGCGCAACGGCAAGTGCGTCGAGGTCAATGCTCTCTGGTACAACGCCCTCATGGCGATAGGCGATATGGTGGCGCTGAAGGGTAGAGATCCCTACGAATACCGTGCGGTCGCATCATGGATCAAGGAGGCCTTTGAGCAGTCATTCTGGAATCCAGAGTTGGCCTGCCTCTACGATGTTGTTACTGACGAGAAGAACGATGCGTCTCTTCGCCCCAATCAGATCTTCGCGATTGGCCTTCCTTACCCCCTGCTCTCCGGAGACAAGGCGAAATCTGTCTTGAAGGCGGTGACCGACGAGCTGCTGACTCCGTACGGTTTGAGAACACTCTCCCCGAAGGACAACCGTTTTGCTCGGGCTGTGACGGGGGGTCCGAGATCGATTGCTGGCGCCGTCCATCAGGGTGCAGTGCACCCGTGGCTGATAGGACCATACATAACCGCATTCCTGACTGTGATGGGTCGCACAGAAGCAAACAAGAGGCGTGCAGAACAGGAATTCTTCAGACCGGTCCTCAACACAGTACGGTCCGGATGCCTAGGTACTATCTCCGATATGTACGACGGCTCCAAACCATACAGAGACCGAGGTTGTGTGTCGCGTGCGAGAAGCGTTGCAGAGCTTCTTCGTGTCTACTTCGAGGAGCTATGAACGTTGTCCGAACTCCCGGAGCATGTCCACGTTGTAAGGACTCCGACTGGAATCCCCGTTGGTCCTGTGAACTGCTACATCTTGGACGGAAGCCCATTGACTCTTGTCGACACAGGGATCAAGTCTGAGAGATCGCTTGCAGTTCTTGGGAACGGCCTGGCTGAGCTAGGGCGTCAGCTCGAAGACTGCGAGAGAATCCTAATCACCCATGGTCATGTGGACCACATCGGACTCGTAGCGTCTATATTCAGGGCATGCCAGAAGGCAGGCCGCAGCGAGCCAGAGGTGTACATTCACGAAGCCGACGCTCGTAGAGTCACAGATTACGACCAATTCATCAAAGAACGAGCAGACGCCTATGTCAGAATTGCAGACGAATGCGGAGCTTCGCAGGAAGGACCCGGGTCCATGCCCGTTTCTGCACTACTTCACTACTTCAAGAAGCTTGGCGAGTCGATTCCCCGCGTGCATAGCATATCAGGTGACATGTCCATTGAGACTGGCATCGGACCGGTGAGAGCGATTCATGTACCGGGGCACTCACTCGGCTCAGTATGCTATGTTTCCGATGAACATCATGTTGTCTTTAGCGGGGACCACATTCTCAGCAACATAAGCTCCAACCCTAGCCTCGACTCTGATACTACTACTGACATCACGATGTCGATATACCTGAAATCCCTAAGCCGTATGAGGGACTTTTCAGACTACATTGCCCTGCCAGGTCACAGAGATTTCATACGCGACATACCTGCGAGGGTCAGAGCGCTAGAAGAGGAGTACCGACAGAAGCTTGAGAAGACTGCATCGCTTCTCGGACCCAATGCGAGAAGCATTTTTCAGTTGTCACATGAGATTTACGGCAACTATAGCTTCGATCAGACGGTGCTTGCTCTTTCGGAAACACTCGACTTGGTGCGGATTCTGCAATCGCAGGGCAAAGCTGCCCTAGTCAAGAGGGAGAATGCTTGGCACGCGGTTTCTGCCTGACGAGCAAAATAGGTTCATAAGCGATTTCGGCGTAGAAATCGGTGCAGTCATTCGGTCTTTTCCATCAGAGAACATCAGGAATGAACTCTGATGAACACCAATCACTGGCATCCCAACGTAGCTGAGCGCGCCATTAGTTCTGTAGTGAGAGGCGTCCATATACGAATGGGCACCCCCGGTCATGTTCTCGGTTCTCAAACGTTGGAGATGCCGCGGTGAGGAAAACGAAATGAAACGAACCATGACCATGGTATTGATAGGTCTCTTGGTGGCTAGTGTGGGTGTGGGCACGACGTTTGCGAACGCCCAAAGTGAGAGCGAGCCGCAGATCCATGTGCTCTGGAATGAAGTTGACCAATACGAGGAGTTCGGCAACTCAGAACAGCACTCACAGTGGGTCTTCGGTCCTCAGCCCAGCACGCACATCAGCTACCACGAGAACGGTACTGACATCTCCATGGCTCACTACATCGTTGAGGTAGGCACTGTGCTAGATATCAACATAACAATCCCTAAGGAGTTTCTTGGGGAGGGTGTTGGACTAGAGGCAGTCCTCTTCCACGGTGCAGTGCAAGGCCCGAGATCGCCAGTCTTTGTGCTGAAGTATAACATCACAGCGGACTTCTGGGAGAGCCTGAGCCTCGGGTATATTCCTGGCGTTGAAGCACCAGTAATAGCCTTCTTCCTAGACCTAGACGAGGCGAACTCATACTACGACGAGACAAGTGACGTGTATTTTGTTTCGTTCCGAGTCAGCTTCGTGCAAGACGTAGGCCCACGCATATTCCTGACGAACCTCTTTGTGGTCGACACATTGAACAGGCCTTCATCGCCCTCTTGGCTCGCAGCGCTTGAGGCTAACGGCTTTATCACTCCGCCTATTGGATTAGGCACCACGGTAGAGAAACGCAACTTCGGCTTCGTGGAGTACTACTTCGCTGAGATTGTTGACCCAGCCGGGGAAGCCCTTCACTACGTTGGTCCCGATGACGAGTTTGTCTTCCACATGATGGCCAACGAACCGTTCGGGGAGGTCGAGATACCATTCAGCTACTTCTCCTGGGAAGAGCAGTACCTGAGGAACGACTCGTTCTACATGCCAGATAGCTTCTACAACCCAAGTACAACGTGGAAGGAAGTGAACTACTTCCCGCCACAGCTTATCTTCGTCCACAATAGCACTGGACTCTTTGTGGTCGCAGGTTACATAGACAATGTGACATGGAGTTGGAGAACTGACATGCACATGTGGCTGCCGGAATTCGTGTTCGACATCGACAACTCGATTGATCTCTCTCAGTACTTTGTTCTGACTTCAGCGAGTTCGTTGAACGGCGGAGCGGACATCTCATGGACTGGGCACTACACGAACAAGGCCGACATGCACCCAGACACCACCGCAGTTGGAGCCACAATGAAGCCAGACCCGTTCTTCTGGACGGTCCTGAATGAGGATGGACAGGCCATGACGGCAAGACCCGAAGTGGCAGACCACAACACTGTCCTGCTCTCGTTCGTCGACACTTTCATATTCGGGACAGCCACGAAGGACGGAGCCGTCGTCCACAGGGCGCAGCAGGGTGACATTCTAAACGTCACGCTGCAAATCCACGCTCCCGCAGGTCACATCAATGGCACATACTACATCCCGTTGAATCTTGAGGATGTGGAAATCAACCCTGGCGATTTCAAAGATATCCACGGTGTGTACGTTAACGTCATACGCGACAACATTACGGTCTGGCTACAGTCTGCGGTGGGCGGCAGCAATGCAACTCACTCATGGACTCAGACAACCTACATGTTCATGACAGTGGATACACGGACTGGCACCTACTGGGGTAATGCTACAGTCGTCCGACTGGTCTACGATTCCGTGGGCTCATTCGTGGGTACTGAAGTCGAAACCCATAACGAATGGATCGATGTGCTGGATGCAGAGCTACAGATTGGTGCAAGCCAGTCGACAGCCTATTTCGTCATTCAGCTAGGTATGGCTCTCCCTGACCTGAGGGTCGACTCGGCACATATTGCGTCGGGTTATAGAGTTGCAGCTCAAGTGAATGTCTCAAATGCAGACACAACCCCATGGGTAATCTATCCTCCGACCGTCAACTGGACGACGGCCCAGAGCGAGGTCGAGCTCCTAGATAGCAGAGTACTCTGGACCCCGCGTTACTTCCTCGTCGGCAACATTGACCCCTACGAGGCTGAGAAGTGGGTGGTCACAGAGGATGGTGCCATCGACCTTGACGGAAACGTATTCACCACCGAGGATCAGTACTTCGTCATGAGGACCGGGTATTGGAATGACTGGGGCAATTTCACTGTTGAGGGAATGGCAGTCCATGTGGTCTTCGACCCGTCGCCAGGCGATAACGGGGACGAGTTCGTGTCACAAAGCATAATGGCTGTAGCCAAGATGGTGATGGAGTTTTCGGCCAACGAGACCTTCTATTGGTATCACGCTTCAGACTTCTCCAAGCTCAATGCCACTGAGTTGTCCAACGTGAAGGAAACGCTGTGGTCTGACGAGGCGGATGGCATCTCCAATCCGGGCTACAAGTACGTGGCCTGGCTAAGCGAGAACAGAACACTCGACTTGGGTCCGCTTCTCGGTCTCGAGGAGAACAGCTGGACGAACACATGGTTTGCATGGGGTACACAGCAGACCTTCCGTGTTAGTACGACGAACACCTCGACAACGTGGGCGAGATTCAGAGCGGAGTACGCCGGCTTGCTGCTGTTCAATGACACGCTTGCGGGCGGGGCAGACAGTGCACCTGACTTCGCCATAGTCGACGGACAGCTCGTCACCGACGAGGTCACGCATGTGGTCCTCATTGACTCCGTAGACGAAGTCATCATAAGGCGGCCATTCAATGCTAGCCAGATGGTTGGAAGCACGACGGTCAGCGTGGGCACGCCAGTCGATTTCGGTATCACGATCCGTGGCGTTGACGTCACTATCTACCCCCTGAGGATTGAAAACTCAGACGGGTTAAGAGGAGTCTGGTCTTTCAGGGAATCGTACGAAGGTGCGCTCGGTCTGAACCCGGAGAGGTTCGACTACGCGGTGTCCCATGCAACCGTTGACGAGATGAGCTTCGACGTAAGCTTCAACGTTGACATGGTTGAGTACGACCCTGCGAACGAGGAGTGTTGGAACCATGCGGTCTCGTTCAAGGTGGATCAGAAGTTCGGCAACTGGTCACTTGTCGAGTTCGACAACAGTGTTCTTGATGGACGAAGCCTTGCGGTAAACTTCTTCGGTGTACTCGGGAGCGCAACCCGTACGGTCTACACTGCAGGCAATTCGGTCGTGAGTGACCCGAACCAGTCGAGCCTGAATGCATCGTACTACGAGTTTGCGGCAGAGAACACGCCGTTCTCGAACATCACCATGGGTGGTCTGCCGTATACTTGGGGTGGAGATGGACACTCGACAACGTACATCTCTGGATCATCGACTGCGCCGATAGGCGCGTTCAGCCTCATCTACGAGTCGTCTTCTGGCGACAGCGTGACAGGCTGGACTGTCGACGCCTCGATGCTCTTCATGACTGCAGGATACGAGAACTGGGGCGGCCATGATATCATCTGCGACCCCGTTTTCGTGTCATACACGAGTGCAGCTCACACACCCTCCACGACATCGACGACGACAACTCCGACGACACCGACTTCGGGTACGACCTCGACGACGACAAGCACTGGAGGCCCGTTCACCACGCCTGAGCTGGCGACGTATGTGCTTGTGATAGGCGCGGTCATGGTCATTGTCGTGCTAGTCGTGCTCGTACGAAGGCGTTAGGCATAGCATAAGGGGATGCAGAGCGGACGCGTCCCCCTCTATCTTTTTCCGAACTCCTCGACGGCTCGTTTTCAAGCTCTGGCATGATGCAGCAACTTGCGAATCGGATCAGGCAGAGTGTCCTCTAGGACAGTCGGCTCGCTTAGGAAGCTACTCTCTGCTGGCATTATCAGGCCCCAGCCACCTCTGTGGTACTCGTAGACCGTGCAAGAGGCATGGCTGCTCTGAAGCCACTCATCGATCATAGGGGAACCCCCTGTGACGAGTGAGTCGAATAAGACGCGAACGGTCGGTCCGACAACCAGCGCCAAGCTACCCCCCTTCTCCTTCTCGACCATCGAGCCCGCGAACTGGCGAATGCGATGCAGGGAAGAATTGAGTGACTCTCCACTATTGGAGGGAAGGTCTGGGTCTGCCCACAGCTTAGGCAGCAACTGGCCGATTCCTTGGAGTGCCGATGTCTTCAGGTGCAGAATGTCGGACAGGCCCTTTTCTACAGTCAGTGGTGCCCCGAAGGCGCGGCGCATAGCCTCTGCACTCTCTACGACGGGTCGCTCAGGCCCTGAGAAAATGCGGGTGACCGCCGGTATCAGTCTGGATCGTGCGAGTTCGTCGATTTGGTTCAGTCCCCTTTCAGATAGACGGTCTCCTGCTTGGGAAGGGCACCCGGAAACGACCAAGTGGACAAGGGTTCTCTGTCCTGCCAAGTCCAAATGCTCTTCTTTCTCGACCAGCTCGAACATATCTCAGGAAATCGGAAGGGATGGGCGGGTTAATAACCGCACGCTTAGTAGCTCGCCCGAGAGAGTTGTCGAAATGCCTACGGGCACTGGCTCAAAAACACATTTTAGCACATGTTGCAGCAAAACGCTGGAGGTAGTTTACGATTGCGCGTGACAGTTGACAAGATGGGCAAGCTCGACGGCCAGTTATGCTTCATTTGCGGTCGGTATCTTCTGAACAGTGGCGAAGGTGATCTTGCCTATGCTGAGATCATAATGGGAGGGCCTCAGAAAGCGAAGCCGGAACGGTACCATCTCTTTGCATGTCCTGGGTGCGGCAAGATGGCCCACAAGAGATGCTGGTACAACGTGGCTGACAAGCCTCTTCGCGGCGGACTGTTCAGCGGCCCTAAGGGCTGGGAGATGAAATGTCCGAGTTGTGGCCACATGATCTCAGGACTGACAAAGGAGCGCAAAGACTGGAGGCGGGGCTATCAGATACCCGACCACCCTGATTCGGAGCTCCCTGAACTCTACTTGGCCGATACTCAGAGCTACAAGGCAGGATCGTTCTTCGGCAAGATCGGATCAACAATCGGAGATTTCTTCAAGGCCGTTGGCCTAGCTGGCCTATCAGCCAACGAGAAGAGCTCGATTTCTGCGGCCGCAGAACGGGTAGGCAGAACTCTCCAGAACATCTCATCTCAGGTCTTCAGGCTCAATGTCACGCCAGCGCAACGTGCCGAGCTGAAAGAACTCAAATGTCAACACTGTGGGGCGGCGCTTCCGCTGCCGGGGCAGTTCGACGAGGCCATTGTCTGCCAACATTGCGGAACTGCACATCTTCTCTAGGGCTCTCTCCTCAGCGCGCTCAACCAAACCGGGAAGCAACTCTCTGGGTGGGTGACCCGAGATTTTGTTATATATGGTAGGGCGACAAGTATTGGTCAGTATCTCAACGGAGGACAGGTCCTAGTTGCCGATCTATCTTGAGTTCAATCAGACGACCTCTCAATTTCAAGAAACTACACGAACCTCAACGACCGACACAATATTGTTGGTCATTGACGACTCGCAAAAGAAGCTCCTTCTGACGGTGCCGACGAATGTGAGTCTTATTGTTAAGAGGACTGCAGAGCGTCAGGCTCAGGGCATTGTCAAGACTGGATTCCTCGCTAAAGATGGCGGACGCTATGGCAGAGGCCATCAGCTAGACGTCCTCGGCGGAGGCGGGCAGCTCCCCGAGAAACTCACACACAGTCCGCGTGAGGTATACTGAGAAGTCGGAATGACGGCTAGGCTCTCAGCAGGACGTCCACGGTCGGTCTGAGAGCATTGCGGCACCCCGGGGGCTCGGTACAAGTGCGAGGCCGTCTTAGACAATATTTATAAGACGGATACACCACTCAGTTAACCATAGTGCAGAACCTAGAGAGGAGTTGACATGTTCGACTGCTGCAACACGAAGTTTAGCGATCTCAAGAACAAGCCTGTGATAGATAAGAATGGACAGAAGGTCGGCCATGTGTCGGACTTCGTCGTGGCCTTTTCGGACAACAGACTGGAACTCAGGTCTGTGATTCTAGCGGGCGGACGCATGGAGGAGTTCCTTGAATCTGTGGGTCTGAAGCCAAATGACGATCCCGTGTTCGGCCTCGGTTGCATGGACCGAGTCGAGGAAACAGTTCATCTGGCATGCGAGACGAAGTCGCTCAAGACTCTGCTTGACAAGGACGCCATAGAGAAGGATGAGATGAAAATGTCTCAGCTGGCAAAGCTGAAGGCGGTCGACTTGGACGGAATCAAGCTGGGAAACGTCATAGATGTATGGTTCGACAGAAGCGACAAGATGTGGCTCGTACTCGGTGGCGGCTTCATAGAGGAAACGCTGGAGAAACTTGGTGCACAACCGGACATCGACCTCCTAGTTCCGCAGGAAGCAATCAAGGGATTCTCCAAGAAGGAGATATCCTTGAAGTGGACCAAGTTTCAACTCAGGTCCAACTGCGAGAAAGAGTACGAGCGCTACAAGAGAGAGGTTTCGTCTAGGTTCCAGCCTGAAGATGCAAGGACCGTTCAGCTAAAACTGACGGGACAGCCCACACGCGGGACAATATGATTGCCCTAGTAGATGCCGCAGTAGCCGGTTGTCAGGGAACTTCGAAGAGCACTCTGTGAACTAGTGTGGTCTGAAGATGAGCCCTGATTCTGCTCTAAGTCTGTCAATCTGGGCCTTGAGATCCTTCGCCCTCTGATCATCGACCAGATAGAGCGGCTTTCGCATGTCTTGCAGGTTGGGGATCCTGCGGCACAGTTTCTGACCTATCAGTTTCTGAAGGGCGAAGCTCACTGTCCGAGTGGGTAGGCGCGTTTTGTGCGAAATCTGGTGCGGACTGAGCGGACCATCCTCGGATAGGTGGTCCAGGATGATTATCGCACTGCGAGGCAGGTCGCTGTGTGTCAGCATAGCCTTCCCTTCTAACCAATCACACCCGTGTGGACGTGAAGCGTTCTGCGGTGCTTTGGATATATACCAACGGATTTCAGCAAGTCATGCTATGCTTTGGTTCATGCGGAGCACTACTGAGGCCAGTTCCGATATCTCGCTAAGTCCATTGTCTTCCCGCAGGAAGAACACTTCACAATACCGCCGGACTTGAGGTTGAGAATACTTGCAGGCGGCAGTTCGGCCTTGCATGATGGGCACGGCCATGCTTCAAGGAGCGACCTAATCTCCTCGATGCTCGGGAATATCATGGACTCGTCCTCCCCCGCAGAGATAATCCTGCATGAGGTCTGCAACGCATGACTTGCCCCGTAGATAACAAGTGTCACGACCAGCGGCTTATGCATTGACTTGCCGCGGGCGGCGCCGTCGACCTCCGCCATAACAAGCGCTTCAGATGTATCAGTATGGTCCTGTACGATGTGGAAACCGAGCCCAGCCAGCACCCGGATGGACTTCTCGTACATCTCCTCGGGCGTCCAGTCCTCTGTCTTGAATGTTGTTTCACCCGTTCGAAAGCGAGTCATGCGCAGATTGAACTCGTCCTTCTCGATCGGGTCAGGCTCAAGCATGCCCCTCACTGGCACGATGGAAAGCGGCTCGGCCGTTACAGTATGGGACCTGCCGTCAGGCGTCAAGAACGACACCGCCGCAATCAGCTCTCCTCGGACTGAATCTGATAGCGGACTTAGGGTGAACTGCGAAGGGTAGCGAAGGCCGGGTTCCAGTTCTTGTATGCTGCTGCTATCGTCTGTAACCAGTCTCAGCAAGGCGGATGGATATGAAATCAGGAAGGCATCCACGTCTCTCAAGGGATAGTACGACCGATTAGATACAGTGACCGTGAATATCAGCAGGCCGCCCGAGAAGGCTGCCTGCCTCTCAACCAGCACTTCTGGCGATGCAATCTGTACGGATGATATGGGCGACTGGGGAGTCTGTGCTGCCGCGAGAGGAGCTCCCGTTCTTCCAATGGGAGCCACAGAAGTCAGCGCGGTTCTGATACTGGTCAACATGCCCTGCAGTTCACCAGATGCATCGCTGTAAACGAATACTCTACAGAAACACTTGTTGACACTCGTGACTCCTGATATGTCGATTTCGACGCCAAGATGGAGTTTGCCAGTTCTCGAACGCGCCCATCCCGCAAGCCCGACCCGTGTTTGCCCTTCATGAGAATCGATTTCGTTCCTGACTAGGTAGAGATTCAGGCGTTGAAGGGCGAGCGCAGCCTCCTTCTGCATTTGCTCAGGACCGATTCCATCAGCTCTGAATGCTGTGGCTCCCTTGTCGAGGTACGCGGTCCTCCGATGGAATTCAGTAGAAACGATCGACTCGGGATACCAGAAAGACCCTGGCCTGATAGGGGTTGAGGCCCCTGTTGCTGTCCTCACCGCTTCTGTTTCGTATGGGTCATGGTACTCTGACTCTGCTCCTACACCGACCCCTTCGGTTCTGTCTGAGTCACGGACGTCTGCTTCCAATGCGGACACCTCCGACGGTTCGTGCCCTGATGGGCCTGCTGATCCTTCTGGCACAGGCTTCTCTGCCGGTTTCCCCCAGGTACTGGAGTAGTAGCACATGAATATCGTCGTAGCTAGAAACAACAGACTACCAACAAAAGCAGCCAAAGAATTGCCCGAGACAAAAATGAGAATAAACGCAGCAAAGAGGAAGAGCGAACCGCAGCACAGCACTGTGCACGAATCCTCAGACTTGTCTTCCGTGTCTCCTCACCACACTCAGTTTCGTGCTCAACTGCTTTTCAAAGGCATAAAAGGTTCGCGCCTACAGGTTGCTAACTAAATCGAGACCGACGTGGCGTTTCTGCAAGGTTGCTGATCGACTGTGACGCCGCCGCTGCAACAGCAACATCTGATCTTATGGCCAGATTCCAGCTTCTGGATACTTCGGGCATTAATGCCAGTATTCCAGTTCGGGCACAACCGCCTCTCCAACCACCGCCTATCATCTGAACTATCGGAGTGCTCACCGCATCATGCTGTGTTTGGACTGAAGCACGACACTACCGCGGCCAATTACGATATCTAGCCAGATCCATGGTCTTGCCGCAGGAAGAGCACTTGATGATGCCTCCGGACTTCAGCTTCTGGACTTGCGCATGTGTCAGCTCGGCCCTGCACGAGGGACACGGCCATGCTTCAAGATGCAACTTGATCTCCTCAATGCTTGGGAATATCATGGACTCTTCTTCTCCGGCAGAGATGATCCTGCACGACGTCTGCGAGGCATGGCTTGCTCCGTAGATCACTAGCGTCACAACCAGAGGCTTGTGTGTGGCTTTGCCGCGAGCTGCTCCGTCGACCTCTGCCATCAGCAGAGCATCAGAGGTGTCAGCACGATTCTGGACGAGGTAGAACCCCAGCTGAGGGAGCACCTGCATAGACCTATTGTAGATCTCCTCGGGAGTCCAATCTTCTGTCTTGAATGTCGTTTCTACCGTCCGGAAACGGCTCATACGCAGACTGAACTCGTCCTTCTCGATCGGGTCAGGCTCAATCATGCCCCTCACTGGCACAATGGAGAGCGGTTCAGCCGCCACAGTATGGGACCTGCCATCAGGCGTGACGAACGACACGGCCGCAATCAGCTCTCCTCGGACTGAGTCTGACAAAGGCTTGAGCGTGAATCTCGATACTTCGTGCAATTTGGGTTCAAGCACGGGCATACTATTGCTGTCATCTGTGATCAGCTTCAGCAGGCTGGATGGATATGAGATCAAGAATGCGTCGACATTCTGCAAGGGATAGGACGACCCGTTCGAAACAGTCACGGTGAATACTAGCATGCCGCCTGAGAGGCTTACCTGTCCCTCAATCAGGACTTCTGGTGGTGCTGCCAGTACGGTCGGAACCGGGAGCGTTCGAGTAGGTGCGGCAATCGGATGAGCGTCAGGCACTTCCGCAGGACTGACGGAAGCCAGCGCACCTCTGACAGTATCCAACACTGGCTGCAGTTCGCTAGCGGCGTCGGTGTGGACCACGACCCTGCAGAGGCACTTTCTCGCACCTGCAATCCCAGAGATGTTGACTTCTAGGCCGAGATGTTTTCTGCCTCTTGAGTGCGCCCATCCCGCAAGTTTTGCCCACGTCTGCCCCCCATCGGAGTGAATCTCGTCTGTCACTATGTGAAGATTCAACCGTCGAAGAACGGATGTAGCCCTTGGCCGCATCTGTTCAGGACTGACACCTTCAACTCTGAACGCTGCCGTTTTCTTCTCGATATATACTGTTCTTCGAAGGAACTGGTCCGGGTCAATTGCCTCTGGATACCAGACGAGCTCTGCCTCACCATGGGTCGTGTCTTCTGCCGCTCCACTCTCTCCTTCTATCCCATATGAGTCGGGGTCGACTACTTCGAACGATGATATGTCTGACAGACCAGGTCCTGATGAGCCGGCAGGTCCTTTTGATGCAGGCTTCTCTGCCGGCGTATCGAGGCCACTGGTGTAGAAGCACATGAGTGTCATAACCGCTAGGAACAACCCGCTTCCCAGAAGGGTGACCACTGGACTTTGCCAGAGGAAGATGAGGACCAATGCGATAAACAGAATGGGACAACCCGCGCACAGAACCGTGCACGAACTGTCTGACTTCTTATCCATGTCTCCTCACCACACCAGTATCGCGTTCCCATCCGTTTCAGAACTATAAAAGCTTCGCGTCTGCCGGCCGTCAACTAGGTCGATACGGCGTCGGCGTTCCTACAGGATTGCAGATTGATTATGCCGCCACAGCGGCCGCTCTTGATCTAATCGCCAGATTCCAGCTTCTGAATACTTGCGTGTCAATGCTACTATCCCGGTTGGGGCAAAAGTTCGCCTCCAGTCCACGCTCGATCCCAGTATCGTCGCATCAGCCACGAAGTCGTGCTGTGCCTGGGCTGATGCAGAACACTAACGCGGCCAATTCTGATACCCATTCAGGTCCATTGTCTTGCCGCAGGAAGGACACTTGATGATGCCCCCGGACTTCAGCGTCCGAATGTGCGCAGCAGTCAACTCGGCCTTGCACGAGGGGCATGGCCATGCTTCGAGGCGCGACTTGATCTCCTCGATACTCGGGAATATCATAGACTCGTCCTCCCCAGCGGCGATTATCCTACAGGAGCTGCGCGGCGCATGGCTTGTCCCGTGGACCATCAAGGTCACAAGCAAGGCTGCATGTGTGGCATTGTCGCGAGCTGCGCCATCAACCTCGGCCATGATCAGCCCTTCTGATGTGTCACTATGGTTCTGGACAAGGTGGAACCCCAGTCCAGTGAGCACCTGCATGGATTTCTCGTACATCTCCTCGGGCGTCCAGTCATCTGACCCGAATGTCGTCTCTACCGTCCGAAGCCGAGCCATGCGCTGGTCGAACTTGTCCTTCCCTATCGGGTCTGGCTCAAGCATACCGACTAGAGGTACGAGAGAGAGCGGCTCAGCCGCCACGGTGTAAGACCTGCCGTCAGGTGCGACGAATGAGACTGCTGCTATGATTTCTCCTCGGCTCGGTTCTGACAATGGCTTGAGAGTGAACCGTACTGTCCGCTGGTTTCCAGCTTCAAGAACCGGTACGGAATCGCTGTCGTCCGTGGTCAGCTTCAGCAAAGCTGATGGGTGTGAAATGACGAATGCGTGGACGTCCTTTAGGAGATAGGACGACGTGTTAGACACCTTGACTGTAAATACCAGCGTGTCGCCCGATAGGCTCGCCTGCCTCTCAACTGACACGGTCGGCGGTGGTATCTGTCTGGTTCGCAGAGGCACGGGTTCGGCCAGCTTTGGCGACGGACCAAGATCCTTTGGTTCCTCGGTGCTGGCATAGGTCAGCTCCGTCCCACTCGGGTCCACAACGCTACTCTCGACCTTGCCTGTGCCCTTCTCCGACGCACCATCTACACGGGTCCTGTCCGAAACCGAGTCGTCCGATTCGAATGTAGACGCCTTCGTGGGTGTGAGTCCAAGGGCGGCTGTGAGTTCTCCCGCCAGCCCATGCTTCCTACAGGAGTAGCAGCAGCATGCGGCCGCGACCAGGCACAGCCAGATTCCCAGGACTGTGATCGCCAGAATGCCAGAGCGAAGAAGAACCATGCCGACGACAAGCAGACTGATACCGATGCACGCTATTCCACAAAAATCCTCAGATTTGCCTTCCACGTTCCCTCACCATTTTCAGTATCGTTCTTGCCTGTCGCGTCTTCGACAGACGGCCCTACTACCTTCTTGTGCTACCTTGTTTCTCTGACGATATAGGGTTTGCGTGCCGTTCGCTGGTCATGTGCTAGTAAGTCATATCTCTGGCAACTGGCAGGTGCAAGCAGAAGACAAGCTCGTTCTCGCCAGCCTGAATGTCTAGGAAGCCATCAACCGCCTCAGTCAACATCCTCGCAACGAGTAGACCAAGACTTCCACCCCCGCTTCTGAAGGGTACCGCGTCAAGCAGGTTGCGTCTCTTTCTCTTTGAGGAATCTGTATTAGGAACGCGAAGTCGGACGGCCCACCAATCGTCCCCAAAGCGAGTGCTCGGAGCAATATCCAGGACGAACTCACCCGACCTTACTCCTCCGGTGTCAGTGTACTCCAAGCCAGCATAGAGAAGGTTCACAAAGACATTAAGAAGCGAGTCATTGCCAATGACGTAAGCGCGGCTCATCTCCGGACTGAATCGAAAAGTGATTCTCTGCGTGCTGTAGGTCTGCGTCAATGCATCAAGTGCACGAACTGCTGTCGACACTAGGTCAACTGGTTTTCTTGGGACCTGAGCGAGTCGCTCTCCGAAGCTCAGCAGCCTGACATTGCTGATCAGCTGCTCCGAGAGAGTGACAGCCTTCCGGGCATCATCAATCAGTTCAGCTTCCTTCTGCTCTTCGAGTCTGCCTTGGCCAAGCAGCTCCAGAGCCGTGAACGTCATTTGATTGTAGTTCGTTATGTCATGCATGAGGAGATCTGCGTAGAGGCCGGCTCGCCTCTGCGAATCCTCGACATCAGACATGGCTCTCATGTAGAGGAGCGCGAGTAGCGCTGGTCCGACCAGTAGGCCCACAAGGATGAACAACTCCGAAACCCACCAGCCGGCTGTCCACGTCGCGTAGTAGCTCTTCAGCATGTTCGGCACTACCCATATCGTGAGAAAGCCCGTCACGTAGGTTTCGAAGGATAACGATGCGCCTGATTGGCTGGACAGCAGGAAGACGAGATATGCTATGAGGAACATGATTACGAGATTCGATCCCAGCAAAGCTATTTCAGGGGCAGGACTCTCGTGAAGCGAGATGGGAATGAACGCCTGATAGACTGCCTCTCCAAGGAAGACCACGAGAAAGAGTGCTACAACTACTGCGAAGAGCTTCATGCCGTTATTCTCGGAAGTTTCCTGTTCTGCTTGATCACCCGACCATAGCCCGACCAAGCAAAGCAGAGGGATAGTCAGTAGGCTGGCGTTCAGGTAAGGGACGAGCACTTCCTGCTCGATGACGAATGCAGGCGTGAAAGCCACAAGCACCGAGACGGCGCCGACAGTGCCCCATAGGCCGAAGAGTAGGAGAAGCGGGTACAGGCTCTTGCGAAACCTGACCTTAGAATACGTGTAGATCAGATAGGACATCATAGCGCACAGTGAGCCTGCGCCGAAATGGATAATCGCATACGCCAAGTAGTCCGGAAATGTCACAGTAGTTCCTTCCAAGATGATGCCTGCAGACGTGGTGAGAAGCACGGGCAGATAGGTCATCGTCACCAGCAGGCCATAGAGCGTGTACACTGTTCGTTTCCTTAGGCCAGTTCTTTTCAAGAACGGTATCCCAACGGACATGCCGAGAAGCAAGAACGCGGCCAAGTACACGTTCTCTGCGTAGACCCATGACATGCCAGGATTGTAGACCGTGTACCCCAGGAGTGAGAGTGCTATGACTGACAGAATGGCCCCTGCTGTAAAGTAGCCTCGGTCATAGGCTACCTCCCGATTCTTGCCTGTGATTATTCTCAGGCTTGCCACGGAGTAGCAGGTGATCCCCACTATGACACAGGCTACCGCGCCTATTCCTAGGTAGTCCACTTCGAGTGCGGGCAAAACGAAATACCAGACCCCTGCGCGGAACAAGGTCGGTGCAAGAATAATGGCACACGCAAGAGATATCCGTTTCACGCGCGACATGTGGACACTCGGTTCGGAACAGATGGTCGTCACCAACAATAGCAGGCCCACGAGTGCCAGTTCAAGGGCGGAGCCTGTGGAGGCCCATACCGGCCTAGGCACTTCTGGCCACTCGCTGATCGTCAGAACGTACATTGCATTGTCAATATGGATCAGCATCGGAAGAACTAGAGCAGACGCAAGTAGTGCGTGGCCCAGACTGGTGCGCTTCTGGAGTGCCACAAACGCGACAGCCGCTGGAATCGCGGACCAGCAGGCTATGAGTGACTCGACTCCTAGTCTTGTTGCAGGCGAGTAGGAAACGAGAGTCGCCCCAGCTATGGTGGCGATGGTGGCAATCAGCGCGCCGGGGACTAGGATGGCGACCTTTGCCATATCGCGCCGAAGACCTGACAGCATTGTCACTCACTCATCATCCGCAGTCTGCAGGTTAGTATAGAAGGCTTTCTTGGACAGCCTCAAGGCGATAGGGGGTTCTGCAGTGACGGTGGTACCTAACCGGTACCGGGGATGAGCGCCCTAAGAGCAGGCGTCGCCGCGCCCGCAATTATCGATAGGCCTGATGTCATCTTCTTGACGAGATAACTTACGTTGCGGATGACTTCGATTGGCATCGTCTTTCCCTCCACGACTCTGCCAGATGAGTCTTCGATGAACACCTGCAGCGTCTGAATCCCAATCTCGCGTGGCTCAAGGGTGACCCAAAGCGCCACACTGTTCTTGAGAACTGTTGCTAGCACGTGAGCGACATCAATGCCTGTTTCGCTGACAAGCGGTATCGGTTCTGTTGGTATCGCGAAGTCTCCTCTTCCCTCCGCTGACACCTTCAGTCTGAGGTCATTGGGTTCAAGTCCCGAAACCCCGATCCGGACCGTGTAGTCTCTCGCTTGAGCTGCGTTGTTGAAGAGGACAAGCAAGAAATGGCACTCACCGTCCTTCACGCAGACCTCCTCGGCGGCGGCATCGATGTAGACCGGGTCTTGTGCCATGATTGGGATGTTGTCGACCAGTTCTAGTTGCAGTCTATCAACCAGGTCGAAGAACGCGGGAGTGGTCGATTCAATGAGGTGTAGAACGCGGAATATGTCGTGCGTGTTGAAGTACTGTCTTCCTCCGATTTTGGCTCCCTTGTCGGGATGATAATGCTCTGTGTCCAAAG
>Ga0316620_10000220_pt1 | contig 22665 bp, 13 predicted proteins | sample OWC_Aug_M1_C1_D5_FD_207651 | JGI IMG/M metagenome (GOLD analysis project Ga0316620, IMG submission 207651) | Wetland soil microbial communities from Old Woman Creek delta, Ohio, United States - OWC_Aug_M1_C1_D5_B | ecosystem: Environmental > Terrestrial > Soil > Wetlands | place: USA: Ohio...
CTGGCCAGGGCGACCCAGTCGCCGACGGCCACGGGCCCGGCCTCGCTCGAGGGCTCGAGAGTGCCGGGGAGGGTGGTGCGCAGCACACGCCCGTCCGCCACGACGGCGGCGCCGAGGCCACGTTGCGAGGTGACGATGCGACCCGGCTCGAGGCCGAGGTCGAGATAGGGTCGAGCGAGGGACTGCAGACGGTCGTTCCAGCCGAATGTCGTCAGGTTCACTGTCGGTCTCCTGAGGTGCTGGGCACGGCTCCGCGTGCCCGGTTGACAGATGAGGCTCCGGGCCGCACGGGTTTGGAGTGCTCTCTGGCCAGGCCGCAGCGGCCCGACCCTCGACCACTCCTCAGGAGACAACCTCTACGGCGAACGTCGTCATAATAGTTGGAGAGGATACCAGAAACCTGGAAGCCCCGGCGAAGGATTCGCGGCGCGGCATGCCACGTACTGAGGGGAAGCATGCCCAACCTGGTGGTCTGTCGCAGGCAGCTCATTGTTTCAACACGTCGGCTCCAGCCGGCGGACAAGGAGGCAACCATGCATGACCTGGCGCGTCACCGTGAGGTCCTGGGGATGGCCATCCCTCTGGCCCTGCTACTCGCCACGGCGATCGGGGCCGGCTCTCTCGCCCACGCCGGGGACGGGGAATGGACGGTGCGGCTCGAACCGCTGTACATGCAGGCCAGCGGCAACGACCCGCACGTCCTGACCATCCACGAGCTCGACGCTGACGGGGCTCCCGAGGCCGACGACGCTCGGGCCATCAGCCTCAGCACCGACAGCGGCCTCGCCTACCGCGGCGAGCTCCTCTACTCCAGAGACCGTTGGGGCCTGGGCCTCGACTTCCTCTGGTTCAACTCCAAGCAGAGCGTTGCCGACCAGGCAGGCGCCGCCGAGGGACCGTCAGGCACGATCGACGAGGTCGTCTTCGAGCTGCCGGGCCAGGCGTTCAGCTCTACCGACCCGAGCCAGGTTCTCTACTACCGCGTGCTTGAGGACACCGAGTTCGCGATGTGGACAGCGGACCTGTACGCCAGGAGAACCCTGGCTGAGGGCAGCGCGAGCGGGATCGACGTGCGCTTCGGCCTCAGGTGCGGCGACTTCGACAACGACTACCGGGCAGTCGCCGGCGTTGGGGACGTGGCCGGCGCTCGGCTCGACGCCTCGTCCAACTACGGCCTCATGATGGGTCCGCTGGTCGGCCTGAGCGGGGAGTACCGGGTCGGCAAGAGCGAGCTCAGCGGGCACCTCAGTCAGTCCGTGATCTTCGGCGACGCCCAGCTGACCGTGGGATCCAGCCAGTACTCCGGCTCGGCCGATGCGCCGTCGATTTACGCCGTCGACACGTTCCGGAAGGACGAGGACGTCGCCATCCCGATCACGGATCTCGGCATCAGGTGGGTGTACGAGGTCAGCTCGCTTCTCGCCCTCGGTGTCGGCCTCGACAGCGCGGTGTGGTGGGACGTGCCGGTTCCGCCCGGCATCACGCCGGGTCAGGAGGGCGCCCTGCGCGAGAACACCATCGTCTTTTCCGGCGCGGTGGCGACCCTCGCCCTGACGTTCTAGCCAGCCCTCTGGATGGTGACCGGGTTGTACCAATGGTGCCTGGCACCACAGCATACTGTCTCTGCCGACTGATGGGTATGGCGGGCAACGACGTCACGAACCTGCTGCTGACCGGGAGGCCGGGGATCGGAAAGTCCACGGCCCTGCAGAGGACTCTGCCGCTGCTGACCGACCTGCGCGTGTCTGGCTTCGTGACCGAGGAGATTCGGGAGGGCGGGCAACGGGTCGGCTTCAGGGCCGCCTCGCTGACCGGAGTGGCCAGGGTGATGGCCCGCCGCGGCCTGGTCTCCCCCCATCGAGTCGGTAACTACGGGGTGGACGTTCTGGCCCTCGACGACGTGCTCCTCGCCGCCCTCGAGGAGGGCGTTGCTGCCGACGTGTTCCTGGTCGATGAGATCGGCAAGATGGAGCTCGCCTCAGCTCGCTTCGTGGCTGCCGTCATCAAGCTCCTGGCTGATCCCAGGCCGCTGGTGGCTACCATCGCCCAACGCGGTTCGGGTCTGATTGCGGATGCTGTCCGCCGCCCCGACGTGGAGGTGTGGCAGGTGGACTACGCCAGCCGAGACGACCTGCCGGGGCGCGTCGCTGCATGGATCCGGGGTCGGCGCAGTTCGTGAAAGGCGCTGCGGGCGGCCCGGCCCGGCCTCAGGCGAGGTGACGTCGGGCTCCGCGCGCCCTCGTGCCGGGTCGCCGATCCGGGCCCCGGGGAACGTACCCCCTGGAAAAGCAGGCCGCCCCGGGGATTTCCCCGGGGCGGCCAAGGTGAAGGTCGTGAAGAGCGGCGCGCTACTGGGCGTTGCCCACCCGGTCGATCTCGGCCACCGTTCGGGTCACGATGGTCACGGTCTGACCCCAGTTGCCATCCAGGGTGCGGAACCGGGTGCTGGTCGTGATGGTGTCGGTGGAGTCGACCCACTCCAGGAAGAGGCAGCTGTGGCCGCCGCCGTTGATCGAGAGGTAGTCACCCTGCCTGGGCACGTAGGTCTTGCTGGTGACCTGGGAGCGGGTGTAGAGCCGGCCGCGGTCCTCGAACCAGGCCTTCATGTTGTCGGTGCCGATGTTGCCGTAGGGGGTCATGAAGCCTTCCTTGTACAGCTCCCAGGAGGCGAACTCGGAGCACCACAGGTTGCCGGTGCCGTACTTGAAGCCGTCGGTCTTGCCGAGCTCGAGGGCGCCGAAGTGGATGGCGGCGTTGTCGGAGTGACCGACGTGCTCCAGCTTGCGCTCGGTGATCATGGCGGCGCAGCCGAGGGCGCTCTCGTCCGGGGAGTCCAGCCAGCGGTCCGCGTCCCAGTCCAGGATCTCCATGCCGGAGTGGACGACGATCACGCGGTCGATGAGGATGCCGTCACCGGACGGGGTCACCAAGCTGATCTCGTCCCAGTTGTCCTGCGGCATGTCCTCGAGGTAGTCGCGCAACGCTTCCAGATCCCAGGTCAGGGCCCAGCCGCCCGGGAAGGAGTGGTCCGACCCCTCCTCGTAGCCCCACAGGCGCAGCTCGTAGGGGTCGCTGCCATCGTCGTCGCCCTGACGCTGCCCGAAGCGGGCGTAGATGTAGTCGGTGTTGCTGCCCGCCGACGAGCTCTCCCCGTCGACGTAGATGCGGATGTAGTTGGTGCCGACCAGCGGGCCGGTGTTGGCCTTCATGGTCTTGCTCTCGTCCGCCGGGACTCCCTGACCTTCCATGTAGTCGGGCTCGGCCATGGCCGGCTCGAGGAACGCCGGCTCCAGACCCTCGGCCAGAAGCTCGACGTCGCGCGCACCCTTGGACTGCTCCTCCAGCTCCAGGTCGACCAGGTCCAGCCCGTCGTCCACATACGTAGCGGAGAGGGTCTGCGCCTGGGCCGCGCACGACCCGGCGAGGATCAGGGAGAGGGTCCAGCTGAGCAGGTTGGTCTTCGTGGTTTTCATCTCGTGCTCCTTTGCTCGTTCTCGGTTTGGCGTCGTGGAACGGTGAGCTGCTTCGCCGTCCCGCTGGTTTCCCCGTCAATGTGGGTCCCCAGCGGCGCACGGGGAATGTCCCCACGCGACAACGCGATGCCTGCGGGCGACACCAAATTGACCCGCGTCACAGAATCCAGGGTTGGCGGAGGAGGAGGGAACCTGCGCGCCGGCTCGAATTCCCTGCAGGCCTCAGGCCGGCCCGAAGCTCGAGCCCGGTCGGCCCGAGACGGTCCTCAGATGAACATCGCGATCTCGGACCACAGCTCGGCCAACGGCCGGCGCAGCCCGCGGCGGCGACGCAGGTCCTCGTCGCTGCGGCAACGCTGGCAGTTGCGCTGGCTGACCAGGAGGCCGACAGGTTCCAGGTTCACTGATCTCGCGGATGTTGCGGAACTTCTACGAGCCGGCTGGCAAGCCAAAGCCCACAAGACACGACAAACATGGACCTGGTTCCATTCATGTGGCACTCATCGGCACCCATGTACGCGCACCCCCTTCGCCACCATGCCCGACACGCATCAGCCCGGACCCTGTCCGGCAGCAGTACGGCAGCACCTGGCTGACCTGCGTCGATCGCTCTCGAGTAGCGGCCGACAATGCAACAATGGTGGACGAGCCACTCGTCCAGGCCCTCTCCCGACCGTCTTGACAAAGGAGAGGGGGCGGGAAGCAGGAGGTCTCGGCATGGCATGGAAGGACCGCGCGCGGGAGGCGCTCTGGCAGGCTATGGCTGGGGCGAGCTGGTCCGGCATGAACCGGCGCCTGCTTCTCCTGTCGAGGGACCGGCTGGGGTATCGGTCGGTCATGTTTCCCGTGTTGATCCTGTTCCTGCCGCACGTCGTGATGATCCTGGGCATGTTCTTCTCGGGTCCGCTGGCGCTGGTGATGTGGGCGATGGGCCGGGAGCTCCCGGATGCCTCCTGGCTCCTGTTCCCCTTCTTGACGGCTTTCAGCGTCCCCTTCCTCATCTTCATCCCGGTGATCCTGGGGCGGCGGGCGACCGTGCTGGATCGCCACCGGCGCGAGGTCCGCGAGGTGCGCGGCCTGGCCCTGCCCCTCCTGCCCATGCTGCCGGTGATGCGCCGGCGGCACGCGTGGGACGTTTTCAGCGAGGTCCTGCTGCGGCTGGAGTGGCGATCGTCGGGCAAGAACAGCTCGACCCAGGTCTACAGCGTGAGCCTGGCGCGCGCCGGTGGCGACCCCGTGCTGGTGGTGGATGCCCTGCGCTTTCTCACCGGCCGCCGCCTCGCCGAGCGGGTGGCGTCCTTTGCGGACCTGCCGCTGCGGGATGAGACCGGGGCGGAGCACGTGGTGCGAAGGGCCGACGCGCTGGACCGCCCCCTGACGGACCAGGGACCGCCGGCGGAGCCGGAGCCGAGCCTGCCCCGACGCTGGCAGGTGGTGAAGGACGACGTCTGCAGCTGGGAGGCCGAGCTGCCCGCGCCCGCGTTCAGCCATTGGCGCAAGCTCGGCCAGGCCGCGCTGCTGGCCGCCGCGGCTGTGGCCCTGTGGCAGAGCCGGCCGCCGGATCCGGGGCCGCCCCCTGCCCCGACCGTGGCCGAGGCACCCCGCCCGGACTGGAGGCCGCCCTCACCTTGGCCCGGGCGGATCCAGTCGGCCGAGCGCCTCCTCATGACGGGCGCGGGCCTGGTGTGCGGAGCGACCGCGCTGGGGCTGGCGCTGGTCTGGTTATGGCGCCTGGGGACCTGGCCGCGCGGATACCGTGTCACGGTGGAGGGCGGTGGTCTGGAGGTGCTGCGGCTCGGCCCGCTGGGCCGGCGGCGCGTACGCTTCGGCCGCGAGGAGCTGGAGGAGCTGCGCCTGAGCAGGCGCGGCGGGCGTGACTGCCTGACCGCGATCAGCGACTCGAAAGCCCTGCACTTCGCCCAGGGCCTGGAGCAATCCGAGGCGCGCCAGCTGCGGCAGGCGCTGGTCTGGCAGATTCGGTCGCGGGCGACCGTGGCGGGCTGAGGTCGGATGGCGGCCCGAGCATCGCGGTTGGTCCGCCGCGAATCGGTGCCATTGGCACCACCTCATCCGCATCTGGCACCAATCCGCGAACCTCCCGGCTCACCAGTCTTCGGGGTGGTCGACGAGCTCGACCCAGGTCCCGTTGGCCCACACCAGGTCCTGGTCGAAGCTCACGCGCAACGTGGCCTGGAGGTCGCGTAGCCGGGCCGCCTCCCAGCGTCCGTCCCGACCCGGGCTGCCGATCGCGTAGGAATCCGGTGATCCGGGGTCTCCCGACGAGCCCCACGCCTCGAATCTCAGCGGGTGGCCCCAGGCGTCGAGCCGCGGCGCCGTGGCGACGTAGTCAGGCTCGAGGAGGGACGCGAGCGAGTCGAGCGAGTCGGCGGCCGGGTACTGCTCGGAGTCCACCCGGTAGGCCTCGACCGCGGCGGCCAGGTACATGAGCGAACGACGGGTCAGCTTCTCCCGCGTGCGCTGCCGCATGGCCTGAATGTTGATCGCCGCCAGGGTCACGCCGAGCGCGAATGTCACCAGCACGACCGCCTGGACCGGCCACGGCTGCAGCTGGGCGCGCCAGCTGAGCCCGCGCAGGGCGGCGAGGGCCTCGCGCTCTGAGGGCTCGAGCTCCTCGGCTGTGCGGCCCGAGAAGAGAGCGCGGGCCCCCGGTTTGGCCAGGTAGAGCACGACTACGAGCCCGACCGCGGTGCCGACCGGGAAGAGCGGCAGAGCGAGGACCGCGAGCAGCAGCTGCAGCCGACGGCCCCAGCCGCGCAAACGCCACAGCCCGCATGTGCAGGCGACGGCGAGGCCGGCCAGGGCGAGGAGCAGCCCGCCGAGGGCGATCGCCAGGGAGGCGTAGTCGATCAGGCCGCGCACGACCATCCACCCCCCCACCCAAAGCAGCCCCTGGCCGACGACGGCGTTGATCACGGCCAGGGCGGTGACGAGCGTGGTGCGGGTCATGGCTTGCGCGATTGGCGCGTTCGGCGTTGGGTCGCTCATGGCCAGCATGGTGGCGTCACGCCAGGTCGGGGTCAAGGGGTATTCGGCCGGAGGAACGGCGTGCTCTCCCGCCTCCTCGAGCTCCACGGCGACACGCCAGACGACACAGGTGTCACCTGGGTGCCTCCAGATTCATGCGGATCGTGGAAGTCGATGATCCGCTCCTGGCGCGCGGAGGGAGCACGAAGACACATCAGAAATGGACACCGCACTAATTCGATCATCGGCTCGCGGACGAGCGATGATGGCGGACTGCGACGCGGGCAAGCGCCGCCGGCGCGATCAGCTGTCCCTGAACTGGGCCACGAAGGCCACCACCATCAGCGCTACCACCGAACCCGAGACCCACGGGTTGACGGAGATGCTTCAAGCCGTGTGGCAGCCAGCGGTGACACTGTAGAGGTAGCCGCCGCTGAAGCCGGCAACCGAGGCCACGGCCCACCACAGCGGCCGGCGCCGGTACCAGGGCCGTCTGCGCGACGGCTCGGGACCACCACTCGTCCTGGTTTCGTCCACCGTTCCCTCCGCCCCGGCGCACGCCGGGCAGGCTCAGCATACACAACACGCGCTGCGCGACAGACAATCCCTGCACGGACCGGGACTGGGATGCGCCAGGCGCGGGGGCCATGAGAGAGCAGACCGGCCGATGAAGAAGCTTATCCAATGGGTGCGAGGCTCACGTTTGTCGTGGATTCTCCATCCTTACCCGGAGATGAAGGTCGATTTCGTCGACGAGTCGCGCCGCCTCCACATCGGTCCGGACCCTGACCGCACCCCGGCACAACCAAGACGCAGGGACGGCGCGGCATCTTTCACCTGGTCCCGGCTGCACCCGCTTCGTCAACATCCACGACAGGCGCGAGCCTGGCACTCATTCCACTCATTCGCCGAGGTAGTCCACCGCGACGCTGGCCAGGGCGCGGACTCCCGTGATCAGGGCGCCCTCGTCCACGGAGAAGCGCGGCGAGTGATTGGCAGCGACCTTCGCGGGGTCGGCGTCCCTCGGCGTGATGCCGAGAAAGAAGAAGAGCCCTGGCACCTTCTGTTGGTAGAGGGAGAAGTCCTCCGAGACTGTCATCGCCGGCGCCGTGGGGTTGAACTCCGTTGCCGCCACGCGCTGCAGCGAGGCGGTCATCCGGGCGGTCAGTGCCGGGTCGTTGAAGGTGATCGGGTTGCCGAAGTCGATCCGCACCTCCGCCGTGGCTCCTGCCGCCTCGGCGATCTTCGTCGCGGTCCGGCGGATCCGCTCGTGGATCTCCGTGCGCATCTCGGCGTCAAAGGTCCGGATCGTGCCGCCCATCCGCACTTGATCGGGAACGATGTTGGTTCGGTTGCCGCCCTCGATCGTGCCGATGCTCACGACGGCAGGCGCCGTCGTCAGGTCGGCCTGGCGGCTGACGATCGTCTGCAGGCCCAGGACGATCTGCGACGCCACCACGATGGGATCGACGCCGTCCCACGGCAGGCCGCCGTGCGTCTGGCGTCCGCGCACCGTGATGCTGAGCGTGTCGGCGCCGGCCATGATGCCGCCGGGGCGGAAGCGGATGCCGCCCGCGACGAAGGGGAAGACGTGCAGGCCGAAGATCGCGTCCACTTTCGGGTTGTCCAGCGCCCCCTCCTTCAACATCAGCCCGGCGCCGCCCTCCTCGTTGCCGGGCGCCCCTTCCTCGGCGGGCTGGAAGAGGACGACGACCGTGCCCGGCAGATCCGCCCTCAGGCCGGCAAGCACCTGCGCCGCACCCATCAGCATCGCCATGTGAGCGTCGTGACCGCAGGCGTGCATGACGCCGACCTCGCGACCGTCGTACTCCGCCCTTGCCGTGGACTTGAACGGGAGGTCGGTTTCTTCGGTGACGGGCAGCGCGTCCATGTCGGAGCGGAGCGCGACAACCGGTCCGGGCCCGCCACCGCGCAGGATGCCGACGACGCCGGTGTGGGCGACTCCCGTCCTGACATCGAAGCCGAGGGAGCGGAGATGGTCGGCCACGATCTTCGACGTCCGGGACTCCCTGTTGCCAAGCTCGGGATGCTCGTGGAAGTCGCGGCGCCACTCGATGACCTTTGGCATCACCTGGAGTGCCGCCTCGTCAAGACGGCCGTGCAGCGATGCGAGGGCCTGTGCGTCGAGGTGGCTGGACCCGCTCAGCGCGACGGCGGCGAGCGTGGAGAGCGTGGCGGCGATCTTGTTCACGAAGGTCCTCCAGCCTCGATGCCCGGATCGAACGCAAGCTCCTAGTGTAGTCGCGGTATCCCCTCATCGTGAAACCAACGTCGCGGCAACAGTGGTCCACGGGGCGACGCTTCAATGGGTGCAAGCTCATGTTTGTCGTGGATTCTCCATCCCTGCCCGGAGATGAAGGTCGATCCCGTCGACCAGTCGCGCCGCCTCCGCATCGGGTTGGACCCTGACCGCACCCCGGCACAAACAAGACACAGGGACGGCGCGGCATCCACCTGGTCCCGGCTGCAGCCGCTTCGTCAATATGCACGACGAACATGAACCTCATTCCTCGCGCCGACCGGTACGGAGCGACTAGCGTAGCGCCGCGTCCCAGGCAGTGAGGGCGCCGCTGGCAAAGCCGTCGCAGAAGAGATCGGGGGCGGGCACGTCGAAGGTCGAGCTGATGATCTGCGGCAGTCCCGCGCCGAGGTAGAAGAGCCAGCGGTAGGGCTCCGTCCAGAAACCGCCGCTCGGGCAGTTCCAGATGTAGGTGTCCTCGATCCACAGGGTGCCCGTGAGGTCGTTGCTGACGAAGAAGATCGCACCGCCACCCTCGGGGGCGACGTTGTCGTGAAAGCGCGAGCCGCAGATCGTCAGGTTGAAGAGGTTTCCGTCGTTGTAGATGGCCCCGCCGCTGCCACCGCCGGGAGTGCCCGGCCGGGCCGGGTTGGCGCCCCACCCGGTCGCCACGTTGTAGCTGAACACGCTGTTGAGCACGGTGTACGAGACGCCGATCGCGCTCAGGGCGCCGCCGTTGGAGCACGAGTTGCCGCGGTCGGACTCGCCGCCGAAGCTGCTGTTGACGACGTACAGCGGCAGGTCGTTGTACTGGTCGAAGGCGCGGATCGCCGCACCGCCCACGTCCGGCCCGACGGGGTCGCAGCTGTTGCCCTCGAATCGGCAGCTGACCACCTTGAGCCGTCCGCCGCGGCTGAAGATGGCGCCGCCGCCGTCAGTGTCACCCTGGCCGCCCTGCGCGGCAAGCCTGCGACCATTGACGAAACGCAGGTTCTGCACCGTCAGCCGCGGGTGGTCCTGGTTGTCGCAGTGATCCGTGGTCCACACCAGATCGGGGTCACAGGTGTTCATGTACAGGATGCGCCGCTGGTTGGCGCCATCCAGGGTGACCAGGCCGCCGCCGTCGATCACGATCTCCGGGCCGGTGTTGTTGAAGATGAGGGCGGTCTCGGTGAGCGTGATGGTCACCGGCTCGGGGCCGCAGTCGAAGGTGATGATGCCGCCCTCGGCCACCGCCGCCACGAAGGCCGCCGAGGTGCAGCTGGCCGGCGTGCCCGTGCCGACCACGCGGTCAGGGCTCGAGGTGTCGACCGCCTGCGCCTCGGGCGGGACCACACATCCGCCGCAGGTGCGCCCGCAGCCGGCATCGGCAGCGAACGCCCTCACGAGCATCGCCAGGACGACACCGAGCGTGAGGCGTGAGCCGTTCATCGTCTTCCCCCGATCCGAATGCGGTTTCGGTCACCATCGATCGTATCAGGGCGGCCCATCCATCCGCCCGCCGAGCCGGCGGCCACGCGACGCCTCTCCGCGCTGCTCCTCACAGGTTCATGCAGGTCGTTGAGGTTGATGATCCCCTCCTGGCGCGCGGAGGGAGCACGAGGATACGGTCAGAATGGGTCTGGCACCCATGTGCACCTGTCTGCTTCGAAAATGGGCCTCGCACCCTCGCTGCCTATCTTCATCCTTCGTGGTGACGAAGTCCCGTCATGACCAGCTGGCACCCATCCAGACTTCAGGGCCCAGGATCGTCGGAATCGTCTGACCCGGCAGGGATGCGGATGCGGGGCCGGCGTCGCGACAACAGCGGAAAAACGGGCCACCCTTAAAGTTCAAAGGGCGCAGCGCCAGGCGACCCAGGGCCAGCCCCCAGGCGCCGCGGGACGGGCAGATGCGCCGGCCAGGTTGGCCGGAGAAGTTCCGTGCCTCGGATCACTCGAGCTTGTAGATCACGCCGCGGTTGGAGTCTCCGCCATAGAAGGTCATCCCATAGAGCGTGGAACCGGACAGGGTCAAGCTGCCGTACGGGCCCCGTCCGTCACTGCCGCCGCCGGCGAATTCGTGCAACAACGTGAAGCCGCTGCCGTTGGTCTCGATCGAGAACACGACGCCATTGCTGGAATCCCCGCCGTTGACCGTCATCCCATAGAGAGTGGAGCCGGACGGGGTCAGGCTCCCGTACGGGTTTGCCCCGCCGCTGCCGCCGCCGGCGAATTCGTGCAACAACGTGAAGCCGCTGCCGCTGGTCTCAACCTTGAACACGACGCCAATGTTGGAGTCCCCGCCGTTGACCGTCATGCCATAGAGCGTGGACCCGGACAGGTTCAGGCTGCTGTAGGCTGGGCCATATCCGTCACTACCGCCCCCAGCAAACTCGTGCAGGAGAGTAAAGGCGCTGCCGTTGGTCCCGATCGAGAAGATCACGCCCATATTGGCGTCCCCGCCGCCATATGTCATCCCATAGAGCGTAGACCCGGACAGGGTCAGGCTCCCGAACGGACCGTTACCATCACTCGCGCCGCCGGCAAACTCGTGCAGGAGGGTAAAGGCGCTGCCGTCGGTTCCGATCGAGAACACCACGCCCATGTTGGCGTCCCCGCCTTGGGATGTCATCCCGTAGAGCGTGGACCCGGACAGGGTCAGGTCGCTGCCGTACGGGCCCCGTCCGTCACTGCCGCCGCCGGCGAATTCGTGCAACAACGTGAAGCCGCTGCCGTTGGTCTCGATCGAGAAGATCACGCCCATGTCGAAGTCCCCGCCGCCATGTGTCATCCCGTAGAGCGTGGACCCGGACAGGGCCAGGCTGCCGAACGGTTGGCTTCCATCGCTGCCCCCGCCGGCAAACTCGCGCAGCAGGGTGAAACCGCTGCCGTCGGTCCCGATTGAGAACACAACGCCTAGGTTCGAGTCCCCGCCGCCATATGTCATTCCGTAGAACGTAGACCCGGACAGGGTCAGACTCCCGTACGGGCCGTCTCCATCACTTGCGCCGCCGGCAAACTCATGGAGCAGGGCGAAGGTGCGGCAAGCGTCCTCAGGATGGAGCGGCGCCACGTCGCACATCGAGAACCAGACGCTGAACCACGTCCCGCAGTCGAGCACGTCGCCGTTGATGGTGATCTTGACCTGCTGCCCGACCGCCAGGGCTGCGCTCGTGCTCTGGGTCACGCCGGTCACCGTCCAACCGTTGCTGGTCAGGTTGGAGACGCCGTACCCGGCCGAGATCGCCGTGTTCGCCTGCAGTACCACCTCGACCGTGCGCCCCACCGGCGGGCACCCGCTGCCGCAGTTGGTGCACACCAAGGACACCAGGTCGAGCCTCGGGTCGATCAGGTTGCGGTCGGGCGAGAGCACCAGCTGGATCACGCTGCTGTCGGGATCGACGCGCAGGCCAATGAGCCCGGTCAGCGGCCGGATCTGGCCATTCGCTGGCCGCTCGCGGTCCCCGGCCAGGACCAAGGTCGGGAGCCCGGCCAGCAGCACCAACACGACCACCACCGCTGCGAAGCGACTCATGCTCCTCATGCCCTCCTCCTTCTCGCTCCTGGCGCGAACCTGCGCACCAGTGCCTGCGCTCAACCGCCCAGGGCCGCCCGCCGTCAGGGCGGGAACGACCCGGCGAACCCGTGCGTCACCCGCGGCAGGGTCTCGTGGCGTTCCAGCTTCGGCTCTTGCCACGGCTTGCGCGCCTGCTCCTCCGTGCGCTCCATGATCCCTCCCGGCGCGACCGGCCCAACTGAAAGTCATGCATACCGAGCCATCGACAGAACGGCCTGCCCGGTCAGGTGTCAATGGTGGCCCATCCGTGCCAGGTCAGACACTTCCGACAGTTTCATCGCTGTTCGCCAGTGCCTTGGGAAGTTGCCGCCGCGAGAGCGCGGTCAAGCGCCTCGTGTTGCTCCGCGAGCGTCGGGTCTTCGCAGCGAGGCCATTCGCGCCCATCGGCTGACCGCGTCGGGGTCCGCGCCGAGCCCGTGATCGAGCTCCCTCTGCGTGGCGTCGCTCGCCATCCTCGCACCTCCGGCCTGCGTCGCTCCACTGCGACCGATTGACAGGGTTCCGTGCGGGGCTATTGTGTCAGGAGGACCGTTCCGTGAAGGAGTCGCGATGAGACAACGAGGTTTCCTGCCGCCGTGGTTCGTGCTGCTCGCCCTTCTCCTCCCGTCGACAGGAACCCCTGCGGCGGCCCAGGAGTGGGAAGAGGCCTTCGAGTCCTACGTGCGCTACATCGGCAACCACCCCCATGACGACGAGAGCTCCATCACCGAGCGCATCAACGGCGTGGCCAACTCCTCCGACGCCTGGTACTTCACTCAGGAGTACAGCGACCTGTGGAAGGTCCCGGTGTGGATCGACCTCGACGACATCCCCGCCGTTGCCGGAGTCGTCTACTTCGACGTGGCCACCGACCCCGACTACAGCCAGTACGGCTACAACCACTTTGGGGACCTTGAGTTCCACCGCAACTACCTGCTCATCCCGCTGGAGGGCGCCGATCCGCTTGCGATCGGCTTCGTGTACGACAACCCCTCGACCGGCATGTTGGAGTGGGTTGGCCGCGCGCCGCTCGTCAGGGTCAACGGCGACTGGGACGGCTCCTGGTGCGCCGTGCACCCCACGACGGAGCACCTCTACATTAGCCGCACCTGGAGCGACCTCAAGTGGCTTGCCCGCTATCGGATCGACTGGCAGAAGCTGGAACAGAGCCCGGCGGTCATCGAGATGACCTACCTCGACGACGTGCGACTGCGCGACGAGAACGGCAACGAGCTGACGATCCAGCACGTGCAGGGCGGCGACTTCTCCGAGAGCGGTCGGCTCCTCTTCCTCGTTTCCGGCGGTGCCTCGACCGACGAGTCGGACTGCATGATCCACGTCTTCGACACCACCACCTGGCGCCGCGTCGCCTCCTCGCTCCAGGACCCCGGCGCCCTCTTCCGTTACGAGTGCCACTCCGGCTGCTCGTGGTGCGACGAGTCTCAGGGAATCACGGTGTGGGACCTCGACGACGGCCGTGCGCCCAACATCCGCGGCCAGCTCCACGTGATCCAGGTCGACCCCGACGCCGACACCGATGATCTCTACTTCCACCACTACACCGGCAGCGTCTTTGTCGACGGCTCCAACTCTGGCGAGGAGGACGGCACGGCATGGAGGCCCTACAACACCCTCGCCGAGGCGCTCGGGCTGGCTTGGAACGGCGCCACGATCGTCGTCCGCGCCGGTGCCGTCGCGGAGCCCAGCACCGTCTCTGTGGACAAGATCGTGCGGTTGCAGGCGGAGGGTGGCAGGGCCGTGGTCGGACCGGGCGGGCAAGTGGCCCTGCAGGGCGACGGTGAGGTGAGGGTACTCTCCCAGGGCGAGCTCAAGCTCCGCCAACCCTAGCCCGGATATCTCACCGCGCTGCTGCTGCGGGCGCCTATCTGCCCGCCATGGCGGCGCTTCTCGGTCGGTGGCGCCAGCGACTTGCAGTCGAGCACGCCTCGGCGCCGCCTCCCTGCGAATCACCACCCTGGCAGGCATCTCGATGCCCTCGCGACGCACCCCGATGAGACATCCGGGCTAGCGCTCCGTGCTCCGTCCCTGCCGACTGCGGGGAACCGTTTGCCACCCGACGCAAGCCCCGCCCCGAAAAGGGAAAGGAGGTTCCTTTCGTCCCTTCGAGCGCACCACCGGCTCAGGTTCAGATTCGACCCGAGATTGGCTCGACACTGCGGGTTCGGCAACCTGCGAGAGTGGACGCACGCATCACGCCGGCCTCGAGCGCGACCCACGCCCTCAACCGGCGTGTTGCACGCGAGCTGCGGGCGCACCTCCCATGACCCCGACCTCGCGCTCAGGTCACGACGCGGCTTCGAGATCCGGCGCGGTCCGGCGGTCTCGCCACCGGTCGTGACTCTGACAGATCCACCGGCTTGAGTTGGACACTTTGCCGGGGTGCTGCAAGCTGCTTGGGTTACCCTGGAATGGATGGCCGGCACGGTGGTGCGAGCAGCCCTGGTCACAGCCCTGGCGTTGACGTCTGTCTCTGGCAGTGCTCAGAACAGGGACGGCGTGCTCGTGCTGCGGGTCGAAGCTTCGGGGCTGCTGGCGTTGGACGGGATTCGGGAGGGCTATGGGCGGGTTTCGTGGCGGCGCGAGGCGACGCCACCGGCCTACCCAGCGGCGGCCCACGGAGTGTTCAGCTCGCCCTTCGAGGTGCGACGGGTCGACGTCGAGGAGCGCCTGCGTGGCGCGGTCACGCTCGTGGCGATGCGCTGCCGGGAGCTGGTCGAGGTTCCTCTGCCGCCGAGCGGCTCGGGGCTCGACCCGGGGATGCTGGCGGTGGCCGGCGCGCCCGCCGTGACCGGCGCATCCGCCTCTGCTGCCAGCGCCGACCTTGCCCTGCGCGCCTCCCGGGAACGGGCCCGCGGCGAGCCGGTCCTGGCAGCCTGGCACGTGTTCCAGCACGCGACGCAACGGATCGAGGATAGCCAGCCCGAGGCTGCACTGCCGCTGGTCGACGAGGCGCTGCGTGACCTCGGCATGGGGCGCGACCCGACCCTGGTGGCATTGGCCGCGGCCCACATCGGGGAGGTCTTCGCTCAACGACTGCAGCCGGACCGCGCGATCACCTACCACCTGCGGGCGCTCCGGCTGCTCGCTGGCTGGAGCGCGCCGGGGCCGCAGACCGCGGCCAGCGTCAACCGTCTGGGAACCGTGAGCGTGCAGATCGCGAGGCTCGACGCTGGCGATCGCATTCTCAGGCGAGCGCTGGAGATCCACGATCGGGTGTCGGCGCACAGCCCGGATGTTGCAGGCATCGTCAACAACCTCGGGCTCCTGGCCTGGATGCGGGGCGATCTTGACGGTGGAGACCGGAGGCTGCGTGCGGCGCTCGCGGTCCGCAATCGGCTGGACCCGGACAGCCTGGTCGTCGCGGCCACCCACAACAACATCGGCCTGCTAGCGTGGGAGCGAGGCGACCTGAGCCGAGCCGAGCAGCACCTCAGGCGCGACATCGAGATCAGCGAGCGGCTCGACCCAGGGAGGCCGGACCTGGCTACGACCCTCAACAACCTCGGGATCGTGGCGGCCGAGCGTGGCGACCTGGCCGCGGCCGAGAGCTACCATCAGCGGGCGCTGGCGATCCGCGAGCGCTTCTTCCCGGGATCGGCCGATGTCGCCATGAGCTTGGGCAACCTCGGCTCCCTGGCCCTGGCGCGCGGCGACCTGGCCGCCGCCGAGAGCTACCTGCGGCGCGACCTCGCCATGAGCCGGCAGATCGCCGAGGCGAGCGACGCAGTCGGGGCCTGCCTCGGCAACCTCGGCATAATCGCCCTGGAACGCGACGATCTGGCAGAGGCCGAAGAGTGCTTTCGTCAGGATCTCGAGATTCGGAACCAGATCTCCCCGAACAGCCTCAAGGTCGCCGATGTCCTGGACAACCTCGCTGACGTGGCCCTGGAGCGCGGCGACCTCCAGCTCGCTGAGGACCACATCCACCGCTCTCTCGCCATGACCGAGAGGATCGCCCCGGACAGCCTCGCTGTCGCGCTCCGGCTGGCCCGGGTCTGCCAGCTCTGCATGGCGCGCCAGGACTACGGTTGTGCCGAGCAGACAGCGCGGCGCGCGCTCGCCATTCGCCAGCGGCTCGCGCCGGGGAGTCGCTGGGTCGCCGAGTCGCAGCACGACCTGGGCGTCGTCCTTCGCCGCACCGGGCGAGTGGAGGAGGCAGTGACGGCCGTGGGAAGCGCGCTCGACACCCTCGATGAGCAGCTCCTCAGGCTGGGCGGCACCGAGAGGGCCCGCTCCGGGTTCCGGGCCATGTACATGGATTTCTATCGCGAGTACCTCGATCTCCTGGTCGCCACCGGGAGGCTGGACGAGGCCTTTCGCACCCTCGAGCGCTCCCGGGCGGGCGAGTTCCTGAGAACCCTGGCTGAACGGGAGGTGGTCTTCGCGGCCGACATCCCGGAGGACCTGGACAGGAAGCGGCGCGTGGTTCGGGTCTCGTACGAGCGGGCTCTGGAGGAGCTCCAGGTCCTGTCCCCGGAGGTGGAACGGCAGGAGCTCGAGGCTCTGGCCGACAGGCTCGCAACGCTGCGCCAGGAGATGGCCGAGATCCGCGAATCCATCCGCACCCACAATCCCAGGCTTCACGCCCTGCAGTACCCCGAGCCGCTCGACACCGCGGCTGCCGCGGCGGCGCTCGACCAGGGGACCCTGTTGCTCGCCTACGACGTGGGTGCGGAGCGAACCGTCCTGTTCACCCTCGAGCGGGGCGCTGCCGTCCAGGTCACGGAGATTGCCGTGGGCGAGGCCGAGCTCAGGGCCCAGGTCGAGTCCCTGCGGCTCGCCATCGGGCGAGCTCCATTTGGGCTCGGCGCGGAAGGTGTCAGGGCGGTGCAGGAGCGGGGAACGCAGCTCTACCAGCTCCTGGTGGCGCCCGCGGGTCGCGCCCTCGACCGGGCCGAGAGACTCCTGTTCGTCCTCGACGGACCGCTCCACCTCCTCCCGCTCGCCGCCCTCGGTCTGCCGGGCGAGGGCGGTGGGGCAGGCGCTCGAAGAGGCCAGCACTACCTGGTCGAGAGCTGGCCGCTCCACCTCGTGGCCTCGGCCACGGTGTACGACCAGCTCCGCCGAGGGCGCGAAGGTCGGACGAGGCTGGCCGAGGCCCGCCTCGTCGCCTTCGGCGATCCACTGTACGAGCTGGTCGACTCGTCGGTCGAACTCGCAGAGGCGCCGGCGGACGCGCTGCAGGGCCGGCTCCAGGCCCTCCCCTGGAGCCGGACCGAGGTTCTGGCCCTGGCAGCGGTGTGGGGCGACCGGGCCTCGGTCGCTCTCGGCGCAGAGGCCACTGAAGAGCGGGTCAAGCTCGCCACCGACGCGAGGGTGCTGCACATCGCGGCCCATGGCCTGATCGAACCCATCGCCCCGCTCGACTCGGCGATCGCCCTGACGCCGCCTGCCCCTGGATGCACGAGCTGCGACAACGGGCTACTCCAGGCGTGGGAGATCCTCGAGCAGGTGCGGCTCGACGCCGATCTCGTCAGCCTCTCGGCATGCCGGACGGCGCTCGGCGAGGAGCTCGCGGGCGAGGGCATGGTGGGTCTGACCCGTGCCTTTCAGTACGCTGGCGCGCGGACCGTTCTGGCATCGCTGTGGAGCGTGGCCGACGCCAGCACGGCAGAGCTGATGGCGCGCTTCTATGCCCACCTCAAGGCCGGCCAGTCCAAGGACGAGGCCTTGCGCGACGCCCAGGTCGAGCTGCTCACCGGGCCGATTCGCTCGCTCGGCTCAGCCGAACCGTTGGAGCTCGACGCCTCGCATCCGTTCCACTGGGCTGCATTCGAGCTCTTCGGCGACAGGCTCTAGGCAGGGGGATAGGAAGTTCCCTTCGTACCTTCGAGCGCACCACCGGCTCAAGCTCAGATTCGACCCGAGATTGGCTCGACACCGCGGGTTCGGCAGCCTGGGAGAGTGCTCGCACGCATCACGCCGGCCTCGAGCGCGACCCACGCCCTCAACCGGCGCACCGGGCCGGCGCCCTGCCAGTCCATTCGCTCCAAGCTGATCGGCGGCCGCATGATGGAGCGCGCCAGACGCTCCCCCGGCGGTCTGCACCGCCGCCACCATGCCCGGCTGCAGCTCGGGCTCGACACCGGCCGCCGCCATCAGCTCGCGCACCGTGCCCCACGCTGCGCGGGCGAGCTTCCCGAGCAGGCGCGCGCGAAGGGCTGCTGGCCTGACGGGTCGCACCAGCGGACGAGGGCCGCAGCATCTTGGGGATGGTCAGCACCCACTGCGCGTGGCAGACCTCCCCCAGCAGCTCGTCCAGGTACCCGCCCCAGAAAGCCCACGCTGCGGTGTGCCTCGCCCGGGTTCACGGCACCACGACGCTCCACGCTGAGGTGTCGCCAGACTCGAAACCATCCGCGAACAGGGTCTGCTCGACCGTGTCGGTGTCGGTGGCGCTGTTGTCGGCCGGGTTCCGCTCGGCCACGCCGGCAGGAACCTCCACGGTGACACTGTTGGCCAGGGCGCCGGCGGCGCCCGGGTCGAGGGTGGCGGTGGCGGTGTAGGTCACCGAGCCGCCAGCCGGCAGGCCAACCGTGTCGGAGATGTCCCCTGAGCCGCTCGCGGTGCAGCTCGCGCCGCCCGCCCCGCTGCAGGTCCAGCTCACCCCCGTCAGCTCGGCCGGGAAGCTGTCCGCCACGGTGGCCCCGGGCGCGTCGCTCGGTCCCGGGTTGGCGCCGACAATGGTGTAGCTCAGCGTCAGACCCGGCACCGCGGTAGCCGAGCCGTCGTCTTTGCTGATCTGGAGGTCGGCCTCGGGGGTGAGCAGGTCGGCGTCCGCGGCGGCGTTGTTGCCTGGGTCGGGGTCCGCGAACCGGCTCGGCTCTGCGCCGCGGCCGGGCGGCAGGACCAGGGCCGTGGTGACCAGCACTCCGGTTGCGGCCGGGTCGACCGTGGCGGTGGCGGTGAAGGTCACCGAGGAGTCGGCCGGCAGCTCGACCGTCTCGTCGATGTCACCCAGACCGGATGGGTTGGCGCATACCCCGCCACCGGTGCCCACACAGGTCCAGCTGACTCCGATCAGCTCGGCCGGGAAGCTGTCCGCCACCGCGGCCCCGGGCGCGTCGCTGGGTCCCGAGTTGGCGGCGACGACGGTGTAGGTCACCTGCTCGCCCGGCACCGCCGTGGCCTGACCGTCGTCGTTGGTGATGGCGAGGTCCGCGGTGGGCGTCAGGGTGTCGACGTCGGTGCCGGTGTTGTTGCCGCAATCCGGGTCGACAATGCCTGGCCTCGGGCTGGCGACGGCCGTATTGATGAGCGCGCCGGTCGCCGCCGGGTCAACGATGCCGGTGGCCGTGAAGGTCACCGTGCCGCCAACCGGCAGGTCCACCAGCTGGTCGATGTCGCCGCTCCCGGCAGGGCTGCCGCACGTGGCCCCGCCCGTCGCGACGCACGTCCAGTCGACCGCGGCCAGCGCCGCCGGGAAACGGTCGCAGACCTGGGCGTCGAACGCGTCGTCCGGTCCCTGGTTCGAGACCACGATGGTGTAGGTGACGGGCTCGCCGGGTGGCACGCTGTCCTGGCCGTCGCTCGTCGTGACGGTGAGGTCCACCGATCCGTCGATGAGCTCGAAGACCCAATCCCTCCTTTCCACCGGATCTGTTTCGAGCGCCGCGAAGAACAGGCGTCCGCGCCACTCGGTCAGGAAGTACCCCATCCGACTCTTCGGCAAGATCACCGGCGGTAGGAGGCCCGAGAGGTCCTCCCAGGTGCCGCTCGCGAAGTCGGCCCAGGTGCGCCAGCGCGCCAGGAGAGGGGACATCGGGCTCTTGTTCGTGCCGGTGCCGTACCACCAGCCGTTGTGGAGCTCGACGTCCTGCATTTCGGCCGACCACGCGCTCCCAGCGTGGTAGGTCGTGTACACACCGGCGACGAAGTCGTGGATCTCGAACACGCGGGGTGCGAACGGGGGGGAGCTCACCCCTTGTCCGTACGAGTCGACGACGTAGACCACGCCGTCCACGATGCTCAGCGACCTCGTGTAGCAGCCATCTAAGGAGGTCCCGGGGGGGCAGCCCGCCAACACCAGGGTTCCCTCATCGACGTTGTTGAAGCGGAACAGGACCTTGTCGCCCGCATCGGGATAGGGCGCCGTGACCCCGTAGAGATAGCCGTCCTCCGCGTTGTACTCCAGGTCGTGTGGCCGCTCCAGCACGACCCCTGCGACAACGGTCTTCTCGCTGTAAATCGTGCCGGCGTCGAGGCTCGTGAACGACACCACCCGGTCGTTGCCAGAATCCGGGACAAAGTAGCGTGGCGGATCCAGTGCGGCCCAGGCGATCGAGTGCTGGCCGTTGAGCGGTGTTGGCGCCAGCGGAGCGGCGGCCAGCCAGCTCGCGCCTCCGATCGGCCGGTACACGAAGCGGGAGTGGCCCAGGTCGGAGACCACCTCGTACCCGTTGACGAAGTCGATGCTGGTGATCGAGTCGATCTCGACGGCCTCTACGACTACATCTTCGACGTAAGTGCAGATCCAGGGCTCGGACTCGGGTGTGTAGAGGCCGGCGGCCCAGGCCAACGACGCGACCTCGCACGCGGTCAAGGCGCCGTCGTAGATCTTCACCGATGCGATGTCGCCCTGGAAGTACCGGCTGTTGGCGTTGCCGTTGCCGCCGATGTACGTCGTGCCGGGGTGCAGGAGGTCGAGATCCGGCCCGATCTTCGGGGCCGGGCACGATCTCAGGTGGCCGTTGACGTACAGGCGCAGGCTCGACCCGTCAGAGGTGGCAGCGACGTGGTACCAGGTGTCCCCCGCGATCGTCTGATTCACGACAGCCATGCTGCGAACCTGCAAGCCGTCGTCCTGGTGGATCAGCGCCCACCTCCCCGCGGGGGAGATCGTGTCGGCCTCAGGGCAGATCCCGAGCAGGACGTCGTCGTTCCAGCCAGCCAGGTCGTTGGTCACCAGGGTCCGGGAGGTTCCCGCGGCGCAGGCCGGGGTCGGGCGCACGATCGCCACGATCGACCACGCCGGCAGTGGATCGGGTGGAGTGACGTCCCACACGACCGGGTCACTCCGGTTGCCGTCGAAGTAGGTCGGATCCGGCGACTGATCGGCGAGGAGCGTGGGGAGGGCCAGAGAGGACGATGGGAGGACGAGGGCCACCAGGGTCAACGCGCCGAGGGTGCCGAGGCGCACTGCAGTCCGACTCAGCCAAGCGTCGCTGTGCCTCTGCATTTCAACATCCCCTCTCTCCTGTCCGGCCCGGAGGCCGTAGCGCGCCCGGGGCGTGACGGCCGACCACAGTCGCAGCCCGCGCCGAGGTCGAGGACCGTTGCGTCCGCGACAGAGGCGCCCGGCGCACCCAGAGGAGCGCGAGGAGGAGCGAGCGGTTCGTCCGCGCGACGGCGGCGGACCACGACCGTGCTTCCGTGATCACCTCCTTGCCGAGAGCTGCTCGGAGGCCTTGTGCGATGACTTGTCCTGACCTCATCCTACCACCGCGAGCGGGTCGCTGCGCGGGGACGGATCGCGCCAGGACGAATCTGACCGAGGGGGGTAGTCGTCGCGCCATGGGAAATCTGGGTGCGTGGCCCGCTACTCCGTTGTTCTGCTTTGGAATTGGGCCTCGGGCCATCGGCGCCCGTTCTCATCCTTCGTGGTGACGAAGTCCCGTCATGACCAACTGGCACTCAGGCAGGCGCTGATCTTTGTCAGGACTGCCTGACCTGGCGCCGCTTGTCATCGACGAGATTCTCAGGCACCTCGAGCGCAAGCAGGCCGAGCGCTAGCGGGCCCCGCCGGGGTGCGGCTGGTCTCCAAGCCGCGTCGTGACCTGAGCGCGAGGTCGGTGTGGGGAGGGGTGTGCTCGATGCCTGGGCTCGAAAGCACATGTTGCCAAGGTGGGACATGTTCGAGGCCCGCTTCGCGCCCTGGGGCACTCCGCCAAGGCTGCGAACCCAGAGTGCCGCACCACCTCGACCCCGATTTCGATCCCTCAACCGGGTGCTACGCTCGAAGTGTGGAAGACGAACTTCCTATCCCTCATTGCGCCCACTGGCAACGCAGCAATGCAAAGGGTGGCACTCATCATAAAATGCCAAAATTGTCGGCTCTGGCACCTATACTTCAGGTACTGTCCCATTGAGTGTGTAGAAGGCAGGAGCCATCCTGTGAGTGACAAGACCCCAGCTGCGGAATGCAGCGGAAAGGAAACACAGGATGGCCAGGAAGAGGATGAAGGCTGAAGACCGACTTGGCAAGGTGCTGGTGGAGGATCAGCCGGATCAGCTGCGGGGATTGGTGACGAGGGTTGTGCATGAGGTGATGTCCGAGGAGGTGGAAGCTCTGCTGGGGGCTGCGAGGTACGAGCGGACCGCAGAGAGGACTGGCTGGCGCAACGGGACTCGACATCGCCGCTGGGACACGCGGGTAGGGACGGTTGATTT
>Ga0316620_10000221_pt1 | contig 22625 bp, 24 predicted proteins | sample OWC_Aug_M1_C1_D5_FD_207651 | JGI IMG/M metagenome (GOLD analysis project Ga0316620, IMG submission 207651) | Wetland soil microbial communities from Old Woman Creek delta, Ohio, United States - OWC_Aug_M1_C1_D5_B | ecosystem: Environmental > Terrestrial > Soil > Wetlands | place: USA: Ohio...
GCTCGAAGGCCAATAATCCGCCAGCCAGGCTCAACCAGCCTCACCCCGAATTTCCCCCAGGTAGCCTAATTCTGCCAGGGCAGCCAACACTTTCTGTGCCGCGCCTGGCTTGATGGCAACGGTAGTGGGACCCAGTGGCTCTCCCAGGAACCGGCTGGCGCGAGATTTGCGCAAGGCTTGCAACACCTCAGCCGAGGTCACCCTGAGGATCACCAATCTCTCCAGCCGGGCTTCACTGCCTCCTTTATCCCAGCGTTCCAGGGCTTTTACCAGGCTGGGAGGCACAGCTTTCGAATGCCGGTTCAGTAAAGCCAGCAGCTGGCTCACCGTGAGACCCTGCTGGCGGGCACGGGTGAGCGAGCCTGCACTCACCTGGTAGAGGTATTCATCCGGGGTTTCCTTTTCCCAGTCACAGAAGCGCGCCAGCTGGTAGCGCACCCGGCGGGGTACCCACCTGCGGGCGCTGATGTGCGCATCAGAACGAGCAATGAGTAGCTCCTCTTCCACTGGTAGACCCTTGGGAACCCTGTTATTGAGCAGGGCGCGTGACCAGGCTGATAAACGGAAGGCAGTCACGTCCTGGTCTGAGCCTGGGCCAGCCAGGTCAAGGATTCCCAGCCAGTGTAGCGGACCGGTAAGGATGTAGCGGACCAGGCGGCCATCCACTTCATCCCAATGGTCAAAACCCCGCAGGTACTGCCCGGTAGTCTCATCACGGATGAACCAGGAATCATAATCCCCTGCGGGACGTTGGAAGTCGGGGCTATGTTGTTTAATGGCCGCGATGAATGAGTCCAGGTTCCACCAGGTGTCTGCTGGTATGGTCTTCAAATAGCCTAACACCACCTGGCGGGTGTGCAACGGGTCGTTCAACCAATTACCTTCAAAGCTCAAGTTGGGTAACAGGCTCAGCTCATTAATTTTATTGCTCTGCTTCCAGGAGCGGGTAAGCATCAGCAGGGCTTCCCCACGGGGTAATTCCAGGAATTGACCCACCGGTTCAGGTATGGGCATGCCGGCGTCGTCCAGTAAACCTGAAGCAGACAACGGGGAAACCAGTACCCTTGGGGTGAGCTCTTCTCCGGCCTGCGTGGTAAATGGATTACCCAAACTGATCCCCAGCCGTAAGGCTGCCAGCAGGGTGCAGGCATGGTCAAGGATACGGTCGTCTGCCAGTGAAACGGCGGCGTATTCCAGCGCAGATGCGCGCCGGCCTAACAGAACCGTATCCGTCACGGCTGCCTGAGGGATGCAGTTCAATAGATCATCCGGGATATATGCAAACTCTTGCGGTCCGGTGGGGGAATCGAAAAATGCCATGGCAATGAACCCACGATACCATAATGCCTCCACCGGAGAAATTGGTTGTTTATGGGGCTGCTCACGATCGCGCTTTGCCACCCCCATCTCGCGTAATTCGCCATACGTACGCGTGAATTGTGCCCATGGAAGCCTGCCGGCATGCTGGACAAGGTCATCCAGTGCCTCCCTCGCCTCCTCAGGGAGACTGCCCACCATCCTCTCCACCCTGATTGGATCAGATAGCTCACCGGCCAGGTGCCGCAATACTTCTTGAGGCTCCTGTTCTATAATCTCAAGCCCCCATAGCTCAGCAATAATACGTAAGTGCCCCAGGTCGCGACCCTGTAGGCTTTCAGCCAAATCCGGCATTATCTCCCACCATCCAGATTAGATCATTAATTCCAGTGCGCTCGGAACGACCTCCACGGTGACATTCCGTACATCTGTGCCAAATCCTGCAATCACTTCTCCATCCGCATGGATCGCCAGTGGTCTCTCAGAACGTACCGAAAATTTGTGCAACTGGCCCAACTTAACTTGCTTGAATCGCCCATGCGTACCCTTCATCACCTCTGGTATCAAGCGCAGCATCATCAGCTTGGACACACGCGTGACGGAAGCATAGTTCAAAATCCCATCTGAGATCAGCGATCCGGGGGCAACCAGGAAACCTCCACCTTCTCGGGGACCATTGCACACCACCAGCATGATGATCTCCTCATCCCAGTTTTCCTGGTCTGTTACGACGTGCATCATCGGGGCATCGAGGTTGAGGAAGATGGTCTGGAGGACTGCCACGAGGTACATCAAAAATCCCCTTATATGGGTCAGGCGGCGTGAGCGGATGGTAACGATCGCATCGAAACCCATTCCAAAGGTATTATCGAAATATTCACGCATCCCACTGCCGGTCTCGAAAACACCCAGGTCGATGGGCATAGGGACACCAACATAGATACGTTTGAGGGCCTCAGCCAGATTGGCGGGGATACCAAGGGTATGGGCGAAGTCGTTCCCGGAACCCAGCGGGATAATCCCAAGGCGAGGCCTCACTTCCTTGGGCACCTGCATCAATCCGTTGATCACTTCATGCACGGTGCCGTCTCCGCCTGCGGCGATGACTAAATTGCAGCCTGCCTCAGCAGCTTGCTGCGCCAAAAGGGTGGCATGGGTGGGGTAGACAGTACCCGCCCAATCGGCCCCACCGAACTCTTCCACCAAGGGTCGCAAGTCGCCAACCGTCCGCCAGGCACGACCCAAATCTGCACTCGGATTGACAATCAGTTTCGTCTTATGACCAGCCATGGATCACTCCTGTAAGATTATCATGCAGATTTAATCAGCATCATGGGACGGTGTAAGTAGCACGTAAATTATCCTGGGCATCGAAGAGAGAGATCAACTTGCCAGTGCGCCAGATTGGTGAGCTCAAACCCCAAAACAGGTCAGCCACCGAGTCTTGCCCGGTGCGCGTGTACAAGTTGATCGTACCACCCTTATATAAGGTCAGCCGGGGGAAGAGATATTCCTTCCCGGCGCCATCTTCGAGACGCCATCCCGATAGGGAGAGATCGCCATTCCCGGTACGATTGAGCACCACGTGCTCGATATCCAGGTCACCCGCGCCAATCACCGTACCGATCACCACCTGGGGTTCCTGGCCAGGCTCGGTAGCCGTAGATGTGATCGTTGGTCCGAAGGTCGGTGTCGCAGATGGCCGTGGCGTCCGTGAGGCCACGACTGTAGGGACAGTTGGTGTGTCAGTGACTTTCGGCAGGGGTGCGGTGGGAATATAAATAATCTGGCCAGCGTACAGGCTGTCGGGATCAGTCAGGTTATTAGCGATCAATAAATCTTCAACGCTCAGGTTGAACTGGATCGCCAGGGCACCGAGCGAATCGCCTTCCTTCACCTGGTAAACCAGCATCCTGGCGGTGGGGGTAACCTGGATCGTCCCAATGACCAGAACACCTGTATCTGTGGGAGGTTTGGTTCCTGGTAGATCGGGGTTTTGAGAGGCGTCCGCTCCGGTTGGAGTGACGATGATCACGACGGGCGTGCTCCCAGCTGGCAACGTGGGGTGATTCCGTTGCCACACCTGCAGCACGACAATCACCGTTATCCCAGAGATAAGGACGTTGAGCAAGATGATGTAAAACAGACGCTTGACTTGCCTCATTCAATCCTCACGCTCGAAATCATAGCATAAGCGACCATTTGGCACAATGGCAGGCAGGCATGATAGAATTTTCCCGATCGTTAAAGATCATAATCCTCTTAGCTACTCTTCAGGAGGCACCGATGCAGCCGGAAACCATCCGAGAAATGATCCATTTCATCCTGCTCGCCAAGCAGGCAAGTTATGTAGGTGGTGGAAAGAAGCTATTGCCATACCGCCTTGGATCCCACGACCTGCAATACTTCATGGAAGATTGGGCGTATCATGATAGTTACCTGGGGGAGAGTGATTTCATAGGCGAGGAAATCGTGTACCACCATGCTAAAGTTGTGTGGGGCATGAATTACTTCGGCCAAATCCTGCACCCGGAGAAGATCACCTCTGCGCAAGCGGGGATGGTAATCCAGGTGAGCCTGTCAGCCATGTACCAATCCGGCCGGTTCCTGGGTGGATTTCAATATACCGTGGGGGAATATGCTTATACCGACACAAATGATGGCGACGAGCTGGCTTTTACGGGCAAAGAATGGATCACCCTGGACGGTGAGGTGGTATATCAGCTGGTATACCATGGGGGGGTGGTAAAAGATCAGACCGGCCTCGCCTGACAGGTCACTTCCCACCTTCCACTGGATAACCTGCCTCCACCCAGGCGCTGAAGCCACCGAGGATGGGGGTGACTTTCGAAAATCCCTGGTTAATTAACAAGAATGCCGCACGGGCACTCGATTCTTCCGCTATTCAGGTACAGTAGGGGATGATCCAGGCGGATGGATCAAGCTCCCCCATCCGGGCACTCAGGTCTGACAATGAGATCAGCACGGCCCCAGGGATGTGCGAGCCTGCATACGAGCTGCTATCGCGCACGTCCAGAAAGATGGCAGTCCCTGCGTCGAAAGCGGCTTTGGCATCCGCTAATGAGACTCGAGGCACATCCTCAACCGAGGCCAGGGTCGGGCTGGCAGGAACAGCATTCGGCCGGTTTTGCCAGGCAAATGCCAGGCCTGCCAATAATAATAGGGCTCCACTTACCAACAAGATCCATGGAAATAGTTTCTTGCGTTTTTTATCCAAGCGGTATACCTTTCTGATTGTCTGATTTTTGCTCGTAAGCGGTTATTTTACCCTCGATTCCATTGATTCACTGGTGAATTGAGGGCTGGCAGGACCAAATTAATAAAATATCTTGGTAAATGCCAATAATCACCAATAATTTCAAATTCTATAAAGATTATTCTTACCTAAAATAGTAATAGGCCATTATCGCTAAAATAACCGGGCGGGAAATTCTTATTTACATGATGTTTGATTGTCATCTGTACGAGTGATTGTCCATTTATTGGTGCCTGCGGCAAGTGACCGGTGCGGATCTTGAGTAACCAAACTCTTACATAGCTTCGCCGGATATTTCGAGGTACTTCGCAGATGCACAAAATCCTCAGCAAAACTCTGATCATCCTGGGACTAAGCCTGGCACTCACTGCGTGCAACAGCGGATCTACCCCCGTTAATAGCCAGCCTGCCAATGCCCCGTCTGGCGGCCTGGCAACACTGCCGGTCAACACAGCTATCAGCCTGCCAACTAAGACGTCGCTTCCACCAACGGCCATGGTGGTGACACCCACGCTGCCAGCGACTGCTGCAGCAGTAGGACCAACCCAATTGCCCCCACCACCGGCAGGCTTGCCCGAAGCCGTTTTACCAGCCAGCCAGCCCCTTTCCAGGCTGGTGGCCTTTGCCTGGAATAACCTGGGCATGCACTGCTACCAGGCAGATTATTCACAGCTCCTGATCTTACCTCCATACAATGTCCTCTGCACCCAGGTGGTGAGCCGGGGTGATGAGCCGCGCATCACGACCAATGGATTGACGGCGAAATATTACCTGCCCCAAGAGAGTGCACCAGCTGCGCACACAAATTTCTGGGATTACGTCGCGGCATATGGCTGGAACCTTCTATCCGGGATTGGATTGACCGGCAAGGGTATCACGGGGACCCTGGATGCCGCAGCTGATCATTTCATTGCCACCGGGGTGCCCGTAGTGGATGTCAACGACGATGGCGTCTGGGATCCCTATCCATTTTTCGTGGTGCAGGTGCAGGATAACACCGGGAATACCCTGGTCGAGACGGTAAATGTGGCTCCTGCATCTACCGAGATGAGCTGTTACTTATGCCATATCGCCAGTGATACGCAAGGAGTTTTCGCCAGTATCCTGCATGCCCATGATAGCCTGTCGAACACCGGTTTGGTACAGCTGGCAACGGATGGAAAACCAATCCTGTGTAATTCCTGCCATGCTGACCCGGCCATGGGGGTTACTCAAAATAAGGATAGCCAGACCACCCTTTCGGGAGCCATGCATACCTTCCATGCCGATAAATTGACCGCCAGCCAGGTGCCTCCAAATGCCTGCCAGGCGTGCCACCCAGGGCCCCAGACACAATGCCTGCGTGACGTTATGGCATCGCAGGGCATCACATGTACGGATTGTCACGGCGGGATGAGCGAAGTGGGTGACCCTGCGCGGACGCCCTGGGTTAACCTGCCCACGTGCAGCAGCTGCCATACCCAGGCGCTCACCAAATCGACCTCCACCCATATCGAGAACCCCAACCAGGTGCTGACGCAGGCAGCGGAGGCACTCTATCAGAACAGCAAGGCTCACGGTGGGGGCGGTATCTACTGCCCTGCCTGCCATGGCTCACCCCATGCCATCTACCCGACAATCACCGCCAGGGATAATGAGCAATCGATACGTTTACAAGGACATGCTGGTCCAATTGTAGAATGCGAGGTGTGTCACACAGAGAGGCCTGAGGAAGCTTTCTGGCATATTGGCGGTGGCGATTAGTCGCTACCGATACAGAGGGGGAAACATTGGGCGTGGGGAGCCGTCCCACGCCCAGTCTATTTAATCTACTTAGCCTGGCAAGAGGATCTGACCTCTTGCCGGATTATTCGTTTACTCGCCCGATTCGACAGTATCTTGCTCAGGCAGGGTCACCTCGAAGCCTCGTTCTGCCAGCTGTCCCAACAGCTCCTCGGGTGACTTGTACCACTGGCCCCACTTACGAGAGATATGCTCCGTCCAGCTGTAGTTATCGTAGGTGAAGGTTTCCTGCCTCTCACCTTCCAGGCGGATCTTAATCCTTGGCTTGCTATAGTAATGTTGCGCCAGGTAACCTTCATCCATCTGCTTCATGGCCTGGTCAATCTCAGCTTCAGTAAATTCAGGATATTTATCTTCGAAAAACGAAAAACTGATTGGATAACGTGGCCGGGTGGGAGGGTTCTCCGCAGGATAGCCCATCACCAGCTGGACCAGAGGAAATACGCGTGGAGGCAGTTTATATTTCCTGGCGATTTTATCGGCGATATAGGGCGCGTTACCCAGGAAACAGCTGGCCATGCCCAGGCTTTCGGCGGCAATGACCATATTCTCACCCATCAGGGAGGCATCCTGGATGCCGAAAAACAACATTGAGAGGTCATTGGTCACCTTCTGCCAGTTGCGCTTTGCCATGATCAGCTCCATGCGATGCAGGTCAACGCAGATGGTGAAGAGCAAAGGTGCACCAAAAGGCACTCCTTTCGTGCGGGTTAATAACAGGCTGCATAACTGGGCGGCAAACGGAGCTTGCTGCCCGGCTCGCACCACGGTTTGGATCACTTCTTCGGTGGGCATCTCGGGTGTAAATTTACGGATAGATTTCCGGTTCATCATTGCTTCGACGATTGGATTGGATATCATGAACGATTGCTCCTTGAGATTGGTATCGAAAGGATATTATATGACGTTCTGTAACCATCTATCATCATGTTTTGACAATGCTGGCAGATTAACCACACGGGAATATCTCCACCTGAATTAAGAAATATTTATCTCTTAATCCGATTGAGCGTTTACTACGTATAGTTAGCAAATATCAACCAGTATGGTGGATAGAAAGGTTGATAGAAACATGTTGTATATCGATTGAAAGGAGTAAATCATGTTTAGTCACAATCACAGACTTTTAAAGGCTGGTACAGCAGTATTTCTGGCGTTGCTGGTTTTAGCTCTGCCATTGAGTAGTGTTTTTGCAGCCAGTCCGGGCACCATGGGTCAGCCCAACCAATCCTGCGAGGACCAAACTACCCGACCAGGGATGTCGGCCAGTGCACCAGGCTCAGCCTTTAATCCGGATGGGAAAGCTGGCACGGTCTATGCGGGTGAACAACCGCAAAACTCTGTCAATCCCAAATCCGTATCCCAGTACGATGTTGCTTGTTTCCAGGTTTCACAGCCGTAGTCAGGACCACTGAGGGGGGTAAATTAGAGAAATCGCCAGCCACGGCTGTAAGCGTGGCTGGTTTTGTTATTACACACAATTCATGGTATTGGGAAATGCCAAGATGGCTAGATCCAGGCACTGCTTATTCGAGACACCTTCCAGTTTCGAAGCCGACTGCCTTGATGATAAGGAAATTTATTTTATTAACTACCAGAAGCAGCCTCCGCCACCCAGATGCCCGGATAATCGAGCACGAAACCTGATGGATTTACTCTCAGGTCAGCCACGAAACGACCCCCACCACTTTCGTAGCGATACAGGTTCTCCTCTACATGGGTGTATTGCTGGGGGAGTGGTTCAAGCGTAAAACCGGGGAATTTCAACCAGGCAGCCGTGACCTGAGCCTGGACACCGATCGACAGGCCCAGCCTGCGGATGGGAAGCAGGTTGGTCGAGGGGCTAAAATTGAGGTCCAGGTCGAGGCAGCCATAGACCTGAGGTTGCTCTAAATCATTCAAATACCAGTGTTGTTGTGAATCAACCACCAGATTGAGGAGCACCATGGAACCTCCAAGCCAGCCCCTAACGTTGGCTGAAAGAGTGCGCCAGGTGGCGTCACAGGTGATGGTATAGTCCAGGCGGCTGGGCAGGCTTTCGTGAGTGAATACCGCGATCCCGTTTAATTGCCACTGAGCGTCGTGGGAGGATAGCCGGCAATATTCATGACCCGGCAGGAAGATACTGCGCCATAAAACGGTTTGAATCATTGCCATCATTTCACTCTGGTCAAATACTCTGATTTAATTCAATCCACGATGAAAAGCTTTACACCGGTCTGGGTGGAAGACCGGTGTGCTTCAGCATGGTCAGCTACCTGGTAACTCATCCCTGGCTTCAACACGAACTCCCGGCCATCCTCCAGCTGGGTGTGGAGCTCCCCTTCCAGGCACAACAGGATGTGACCCTTCTGGCACCAATGGTCAGCCTGATAACCCGGGCTGTATTCAACCAGGCGGACACGGATGGTATCAAATTGCTGTGTGCGCCAGTGAGCTTTACCCCTTTCGCCGGCATGCTCGGTGATCGGGATTTGTGACCAATCGGTGGTGCCGAAGGGAATGTTTTCCATCTTCATCGTTGCTCTCCTGATGGGTTTCTGACGATCTTCACCGCCAGGTCGAAGCGAAATGGCGGGACAGGTACGGTGAGGATGCCCATCCGGCTGGTGAGGTCCATCTTCTCCCTCCACTCGCTTGATTGCGGGTCATACCAGCTCACGGTGTATTCGCCATCCGCCAGCCCATCCACGACAATATGTAAATTCTCCACCAGCGCTGGTTGATAAGCTGATGCGCCACCTTGACTGTTTTGCGCGGCAATCGCAGCCTGGGCGGTGTATTCATCATTCCGCAACCACAGCATGGTCTTTTCACCACGCAATCCCAGCCCATCGACCAGCTTCTCCGTAGTAGGAGCTGCAGATAGGACCAGGGGAGTGAAAGGACGATAGTGGGTGAGGTCTTCACCTTCGAGGAAGCCTGACAGCGAATTAAAGTGCTTCCACAGTTCGTTCTTCTCGATGTAATTATCCCACCACCAGTACATGCCGCTCCCCGCATAACCACTGAAGGTGGTGGCCCAAATCCCATTATGCAGGTGGATGCCGGTCTTTTCGATATCATCCCCATAATCGATGGCTGAGTAGGCGAACTCACCCAGTAAAATCGGCTTATCGGGTGATGCCTGCGCCTGGGCCTGATAGTCTTGCACCACCCTGCCTGCCAGGTCGCGCTCAGGTCCCAGCAATGGATTGGTATATTCGTGGCGCTGGACGATATCTAATTCGGGCAGCTGCCAGACAGGTGACCAGCTGCGGACAGCGAAGCTATTGGTGGTCAGGTGCTGGTTCACATCCCTTTGGCGCAGGTAGGCGGTCATCTCCTGAAGCCAGGGGACGAGTGCCTCGTCTGAGATGGGGGTGAGGTCCACTTCGTTGAACCACTCCCAGGCCAGCAAGTCGGGTGAGTAGCCCCAGCGGTTCACGATGTAGCTCAGCCGGCGTTGGAAATAAGACCTGGCAAGCGGATCGGTGACGAACTGCTCCGGGCTGTCGAGCGGCCCACCCAGGGCGGCGTTGTAGGGATTGTGATCCCATTCTGAGTTCGCCACCAGACTGAATGGCCCATGGTTAACCAGCACCAGGATGATCTTCACCCCACGTGCCCCCGCCAGGCTGAAGACCTGGTCCAACATCCAGGCTTCGTACTGGCGTCCATCATAGTCCCCCAGCCCGGTATCCTTCCACTCAATGCCAAACGACCAGGCGGCCATCCACAGGCGGATGGTATTCCCGCCATTGGCCGAAAAATGGTCCAACCATTGCTTGTATTGATCGATAGGATCGGAACATCCCCTGCACCAGGCCATATTCAACCCGATGGGGAAAAAGAAATCGCCGTTATCGTAGGCCAGGTAATTGGGGTTCTCGGGATGGATGCGGATGAATCCCGGCTTGGTGGAAGGGATGACTTCGAATGTGATTGCCTGGCTGTACAACCCTAAAGCTGGAGCGCAAGCGACTGCCGTCCACAGGCCTGTCTCAGTGGGTGTGAACCTGGCTTGCCAACCTGGTCTACCTGCCGCCTGCCTGGTTTCCTGGTCATAGCCCTGGTACCAAAAAGCGCCTGCTTCCAGTACTTTACCCGACGGAGAAGTGAATTGTACGCGTAAATCGATTTCGCCCGGGTCGTACGGGTTGGATACCGGCAGGTCGGTTTGCAGGTCCAGCTCAAGCATGCCGTACCGCTCCACGGTCGTTTCCTGCGGTGCAGTAATAGCTAAGGTGTACTGGCTCGAAAGTGAAGGTGACGGTCGTTGCGTAGCCGCTGCAGGCTCATTTTGCGGGGCGACTGGCACTGATAACCTGTCGAACAGGAGCTCGGCCGGTATGTCTGGCTGTTCTAAACCTAGCTTCCCGCAGGCACCCAACAGCACCAACGGGATAAGCAGTAGGATTAGTTTGTTGTCTTTAAAGAAATGATACATCTGGAGCCAGGAGGCTTTGGATTCATGCGCTTACCATCCAATAGGTAGATATTACGCCTATCGATTTATATCAATTACGCGATGATTTTGCTAAATGATCTCAACGGTAAAGGAGGGTGCATTCTCTTTGCTGATTATCGCGCTTTTTTATTCAATTGCGAAGGTATTCCACTGGATAAGGTAGGCCAAATTTTTTATTCACTCTCCAGGCATCGGCTTTGGGTGGAGGTGGGAGGCCTGATACACACCCAACGTCCCTCCCCCTGGGAGGGTGAGGTGTGCCAGGCGGCCCCAGGATTGCTCCTGGATAGGCGTGCACTGGAGGGCGTGTCTTTCCATCTCCTGGATAAAGGCTTCGATATCATCACAGATCAGGTAGAATGCCTGCCGGTCACACTCATCGGCCGGGTGGATCGCCACTTCCGAGGGTGGCAATCCGAAGATCAGCCACCCATCGCCCACATCCACATGGGTCAAGCGAAGCACGTCGCGGAAGAAAATCCTGTCAGCTTGAGGATCTTTGCTAAAAATGAGGGTGTGTGCACCGGTAATCATATACTTCCGTATTATCAAACTTCGATCGGTTAAGTAGATGTCTCAAGTGCTGACAGGGGATCCAGTCCTATAAGTCTGCATTTTCAGAAGGCCTTATTCTGGCTGGGCGGTGCGAGTAATTTTAATCACGATGCCTGAGGCAGTGGGGTCGGGGCAGCGCACGAACTCCGTCGTCACCCCGTCGGGATCGATCACCTTTTCGTATGGAGTGCCCCTGTATCGCCATAACAGCTCCCCCCCGTTTTCGAGGGCACGCACCATCCCGGTCATGCTATCCACCAGCCAGGGGCATAATTGACCCAGGTCGTCGGGGTAGCGAAATTTCTGTCCCTGGTGCAGGCGCCCGTACATCCAGGCGCAAATCCCCTCCCGGGCAAAATCCGGGTAGGACCCATCGGTGTGAAGCTGCCCGGCATTGCCTTCAAAGATCTCCAACTCGATGACATAATCTTTCATGCTATTCTCCTGATCGCCTTATGGTTTGAATGCGCAGCACTGATTCTTAGTGCCCGCTTCGATTTCGCCTTGTACTATTCTCCCGGTGAGAGAACACCATAGAGATTGATCTTTCCACCACCTGGTAATGCGAGAATATATCCAGAAGGATTGAAGGTAATACTGTTTACACCGCCTGGGATGGTACGGAGCAATACAAGTGGCTCAACTTGCCAGAACTGCAACTCTCCCACCCAGCCTACTACCAGTATGCTACCATCCGGTGAAAAAGCCATACTATTTATCCAGCTGTTAGGGCCTTTAAGTTCTGATAATTCCTTGCCTGTTTTGACCTCCCACAATCTTAGGACATAATCCCGACCGCCCGATGCTAAAATATCCCCACTCGGGCTAAACGCGATACTATTGATTATGTCGCAGGCGCAATCTATCGTTTTGAATGCTAATCCGGCTTCATAATCCCATAGGCGTATCCGCCCACCTGCCGTGACGACCATTTTCCCATCGGGACTGAATGCCATATCGTCAATGCCCCTCAATTCATACCAGGCATTTAGAAGCTCCCCTGTTTGTACATCCCATAATCGTACACGACCATCGTTTCCACCGGAGACGATTAGTTTTCCATCAGGGCTGATGGCGATCGCACGCAGTCCCCGGTTTGCGCCTAAATGAGCAGGTATTATTCTGGTTTTCAATGTGTCCAAATCCAAAAGGAAAATTTGGCCACCTCCACCTACGACCAAATACTTCCCATTCGGATCAAAGAAGAGCTTCTCCACCATACCAGCATTTAGTTTATACAGCACTTCACCTGACCTTAATTCAAACAGATAAACATTGCCATCCCAGTTGCCAAACGCTATTTTATTGCCATCAGGGCTAAAGTCGATACTGATGACCCGGGCTGTGTCTGTATAAACATTTATCAGACCGAATTGTCTTAATTCACTGGAATTTCTTACCGTTATAAGCTCTAGATCATCTAACCGATCTCCGGGAGGGCTACCGGCTGGTTCTGTCGCATACGGTAATACTATATGTTCTAAAGGAACTGGATAAGGATAAGCTCCGGTTGCTTGAAGAATAGGCTCCGGATAGGGTGTTGCAGCGGTTGTGGTTCTTGCATTTGTAGTAATGTTTATAGGTAAGGTTGAGGTCGCTTCTACGGTAGCAGTGTGGGGCGCTTTTGTTTCTGTATAGAAGGGAGGAATTCCAGTAGGTATAGGTTCTATGTTACACGCCGAAAACATAGTCCAGAATAAACAGAGGCAAAGCAATTTTACTCGAGGAGGCAATTTTCTCTTCCTGCTTTGTGACTCGTCCACTCAACTTCAAGCCTGTCATTACAATCTAGCTAAAATCATTATATATAATTTCAGACCTTCAAGCAACAGACCGGCTATCCGAGGGTTGTGGGTTACCTGTTATATGGCTAAATCATTCCCCATCACGTTATAATTGCCCGTATGGACCTCTTCACCCACGCTCATGAGCAACGCATGCGCAACGAGGCACCCCTGGCCGCGCGCATGCGCCCGCGCACCTTGGAGGAATTCGTCGGGCAGGAAGATATCCTCGGCCCGGGCAAGCTCCTGCGCCGGGCGATCGAGGCTGACCGCCTGTTCTCTTCCATCATCCTGTGGGGCCCGCCTGGCTCGGGCAAGACCACCCTGGCGATGGTGATTGCCAACCTGACCAAGTCACACTTCGACACCCTCTCGGCCGTACTGGCGGGAAAAGCCGAGTTGAGAGAGGTGCTGGAGGCAGCCACCGAACGGCGCAAGCTCTACCAGACCAAGACCATCCTGTTCGTGGACGAAGTGCATCGCTGGAACAAGGCCCAACAGGATGCCTTGCTACCACACGTCGAAAATGGCACCGTCACCTTCATTGGCGCCACCACCGAAAACCCCTACTTCGAGGTCATCGGGGCGCTCGTTTCACGCTCGCGCGTCTTCCAGCTGCGCCCCCTGGCCGACCAGGACGTGCACCTGCTGCTCGAGCGCGCCATCACCGACAAAGAGCGCGGCTATGGTGACCGCAAGATTGATGCAGATGATGATGCTCTCGAACACCTCATCCACGTGGCTGGTGGTGATGCCCGGAATGCCTTGAATGCCCTCGAGCTGGCGGTTGAATCCACTCCGCCCGACGCGCAAGGGGTGATCCATATCACCATGACCGTCGCCCAGGATTCAATCCAACGCCGGGCCGTGCTGTATGATAAAGATGGGGATGCCCACTACGACACCATCTCTGCCTTCATCAAATCGGTGCGAGGCTCAGACCCTGACGCTGCCCTGTACTGGCTGGCAAAGATGCTCTATGCCGGTGAGGATCCACGCTTCATCCTGCGCCGGCTGATCATCCTGGCGGGTGAGGACATTGGGTTGGGCGACCCGATGGGGCTGGTTGTGGCCAGCTCCGCAGCCCAGGCCTTCGACTACATCGGCCTGCCCGAAGGCGTCTACCCGATCGTGGAAGCCACCCTCTACCTGGCCACGGCGCCAAAATCCAACACCGCCACCTCCTACTTTAAAGCCTTCGAGCTGATTGAGCAAGAAGGCACCGGGGATGTACCCCAGCACTTGCAGGATAGCAACCGCGACGCAGTGGCACTCGGGCATGGCAAAGGATACCAGTATCCACACGAATCTCCCGAGCATTTCCTGCCCCAGCAATACCTGCCCAAGCCCTTGCTCGGCACGTACTTTTATGCCCCCTCCAGCCAGGGCTACGAGGCCGATGTTGCCGAGCGCTTGAAACGCTGGCGAGAAGCCCAGCGCAAAGCTCTGGGGATTACCAGGACGGAGGAGATCCCCGAGCTGACCCAGGAAGCCATCCTGGAGATCAAGCGCAAGCATAAACCCACCTAGAGGCTACCCCTATGCCCATTTTTCTGCTCATCCGCCACGGTGAGACGAACTTCAATAAGAAAATGCACATCGCCGGGCGTTTGCCCAACGTGCATTTAACCAAAAAAGGCCAGGTGCAAGCCCAGTCTCTAGCGGATGCACTTTCCAAAGCACCCATCAAAGCCATCTACGCCAGCCCCCTCGAGCGTACCATGGAGACGGCTTCACCCCTGGCCCAGGCCCTCAAGCTAGAGATCACCCCCCTGCCCGACCTGTTGGAAACCAACTGTGGGGAATGGCAGGGCCAATCGGTGAAAAAACTGCGCCGCAAGAAGGAATGGCAGTTGGTGCAACAGCATCCTTCCCTGTTCCACTTCCCTTCCGGTGAATCAATCGCCGAGTGCCAGCACCGCATGGTCCAGGCAATAGAATCGATCCGCCTCAAGTACGCTCCCCAAGACCTGGTGGCGTGTATCAGCCACGCTGACCCCATCAAGCAGGTCATTGCCTACTACCTGGGCTTACCCCTGGATAATTTCCAACGCCTGAGCATAGATGTGGGGTCGGTCACCATCCTGCAAGTGGGTGAGATGGGCAGCCGCCTGGTCACCTTGAATTACCACCCAACGATCGATTGGGAGGCATTTAAGCCTCCTGAACCGAAAAAGCCACGTCGAGTCGTGCAACCCTGATGTATTCCTAAGCTGAAGACGGATAAAATGTTGGTATACTTTACCCATGAGCGCTATTGATATCGACCTCCGTCCGGTTGACCACATCTCCATTGACGCCCTTGGGCAGCCAGGCAAGCGCATATTTTACCTGCAAGGCTGGCAGGGTGAGCGTACCATTACCCTGATCATCGAAAAACTCCAGCTCCAGACCCTGGCCGTTGGCATCGAGCAATTCCTGGCCGAGGTCCAGGAAAAGGTGACCGACTTGAAGGAAGCCTCGGCTGAGTACGAAGAGGAAATGATGCATATCCACCCGCCGCTTGACCCGCTTTTCCGAGTGGGTGAGTTCGGGCTGGGTTATGATTCGGAGAATGACCTGATGGTCCTGGTGGCGCGCGAGTTAATGCCTGAAGGCACCCCACCCGAAGAAGGTGGCGTGGTGCGCTTCTGGTGCACGCGTGACCAGCTGAGAGCACTGGCACGCTGGGGGATCGAGGTGGCTTCGCGGGGGAGGCCGATCTGCCCGCAATGTGGCGAGCCAATGGATCCGGAAGGGCATTTCTGCCCCAAGAAAAATGGGCATAAGCACTAACTCGCCAGTACTGCACAATTCCATAATTGTCGGGGAATGAAGGCAGGGGATAAAGGCTTGCATGTCTGAGATTGATGTACCAAAAGTGCTAGATGTGCTCCAATCGGGTGAGATCACCATCAAAGGCGAATTTGTGTGGGGCTCCAATTACACATTCCTGGCGGAGGTGAGCAAGAATGGTGACACACTCAAGGGAGTGTACAAGCCCAGCCGCGGCGAACGTCCTTTGTGGGATTTCCCACCCACCAGCCTGGCGCGCCGCGAGGCGGCTGCATTTCGGGTGAGTGAAGCCCTGGGATGGGAGCTGGTGCCTCCCACCGTGTACCGCAAGAAAGCTCCCATCGGTCCCGGCTCTTTGCAGCTATACATCGAGCATGACCCCGAGATCCATTACTTCAACCTCGAAGAAGCTGACCGTCAAAGCTTGAGACCGGTGGTTATTTTTGACCTGTTGGTGAACAACGCTGATCGAAAGGGAAGCCACCTGTTGTTCGATGCATCGCACCATTTATGGCTGATCGACCACGGGATCTGCTTCCACAGCGAGGATAAACTACGCACGGTCATCTGGGATTTCGCCGGTGAGCCCATCCCCCAAAATTTAATTGCTGGCTTGCGGACTTTCCTGAAAGCACTTGCTCCTGGCACGGACCTTTCAAGGGAGCTGCAGGCCTTGCTCAAACCGGAAGAGGTGAGTGCTTTGACCAGGCGGGCAGAAAGACTGATCGGGCTGCAATGTTTCCCCGAGCCAGAACCCGACCAGCGTTCTTTTCCCTGGCCACCCATTTAAACCATGACAGAATATAAATTGGCATTTCTAGGCTTCGGTAATGTTGGGCAGGCACTGGCGCGCTTATTGCTCAGCAAGCGAGAGCAACTCCAGAACGCATATGACCTGGCCTTTTCGGTCACGGGCATAGCCACCAGCCGGCATGGCATGGCAATCGACCCGAGGGGGATGGCGCTCGAGTCTGCCCTGGAGCTGATGCGCACGAAAGCCAGGCTGGAAGCACTATCGACCATTTCACCCACCCCTGGCCCGGAGGAGTTCATCCGTAACTGCGGAACAGACGTGCTCTTCGAGAGTATCCCCGTCAACTACACGGACGGGCAGCCAGCCGTGGATTACCTGCGCCTGGCCTTACAAACCGGGATGCACGCCATCAGCGCCAACAAGGGCCCGGTGGTTCACGCCTACCAGGAGCTCACCCAGCTGGCACACGCACAGGGGCGCAAGTACTATTTCGAATCAGCCGTCATGGATGGCGCCCCAATCTTCTCCCTGTTCCGGGCAAGCCTGCCAGCCATCCACCTGCAGCGCTTCACCGGCATCTTGAATTCGACCACCAACCTGGTGCTCACCCGCATGGAAGGCGGTGAGAGCCTGGAGCAGGCCATTGCCTATGCGCAATCCATCGGCATTGCTGAGACTGACCCATCCGGAGACATCGATGGCTGGGATGCCGCCGTGAAGACGGCTGCCCTGGTCACGGTATTGATGGATGCCCCCCTCAAGCCCTTCCAGGTGGAACGCACAGGCATCCGCGGCCTGACCTCGAGCAGCATTCAAGACGCACTCAAGCTGGGAAAACGCTGGAAGCTGGTATGCACTGCCAGGCGTGAGGGTGAAGAGGTGTTCGCGCGGGTGAAACCCGAGCTGGTGGGTCCCGACTCCCCGCTTTATGGTGTGAACGGCACCTCCAGCATCGTCACATTCGAGACGGATGTCTTGCCTGCTCTCTCCATCGTGGAGGGTAATCCAGGGACAGACACCACTGCCTACGGCTTGCTGGCAGATTTTATCAATGCCACCCGCCAGGGCTAATCCTTAATAAACGCATTATTCAATCTTAGGAGGGAGCATGTTCTACGGCATTTATACCGCCAACTTCGGTGCAGAGACTACCCCGCGTACTATGGTAGAGCTGGCAAAAGAAGCCGAAGAAGCTGGATGGGACGGTTTCTTCATCTGGGACCACATGGTCTACAGCCTCACCCAGAAATTGCCCCTGTATGATCCCTGGGTAGCCCTGGCAGGTATCGCCATGAATACGCAACACATTCGCATCGGCACGACGGTCACGCCTGTGGCACGCCGCCGGCCGTGGAAGCTGGCACGCGAGACGGTCACCCTGGATCACCTATCCGGTGGCAGGCTGATCTTAAGCGTGGGTGTGGGTGACCCCGACGAGGCAGATTACGGCACATTTGGTGAGCCCACCGACCGCAAGGTACGCGCCGCCATGCTGGACGAGGGCCTGCAGGTGCTGACGGGGTTATGGAGCGGCAATCCATATAAGTTCCAGGGCCAGTACTACCGGGTAAAGAAATGCACTTTCCTGCCGAAGCCGGTACAGTCACCTCGCATCCCCATTTGGGTGGGTGGTTTTTGGCCACACAAGCGCCCATTCCGCCGCGCCGCCCGTTGGGATGGCGCATTCCCGCTCAACACTGGTGGTCCATACACACCACCGCCGGACATGGTGAGAGAAATCCGGGCCTACATCCTGGAGCATCGCCAGAACCCAGCACCCTTTGACATGGTGATCATGGGCACCACCCCAGGTGACGACCCCAAGAAAGCCAGGAAGAAACTGGCCGCGTATCAAGGTTCAGGCCTCACCTGGTGGCTGGAAAGCTTATACCGCTGGCGTAACTCATTGGAGGGGATGCGCAGGCGCATCCGCCAGGGTCCGCCCCGGATCGAACAATAAAAAGGTTTGGAACAACCTGCCAGGAGACACTAACATGCCTATTGGACATTTTTATGCCGGCATTGCTGCCCTGATCTGGAAACCTGAAACGAATCAGTATTTGCTGCTGCGCCGTTCAGGCCAGAAAGACTATGCCCCGGGCGTCTGGGAGTGTGTCACCGGGCGGGTTGACCAGGGAGAAGGTTTTGAAGATGCTTTGCACCGCGAGGTGCGTGAAGAATTGGGCGCCGAGGTGGAAGTGGAACATATCGTGGGAACCACGCATTTCTATCAAGGCACCCCCGATCCGGATCACGAGCTCATTGGAGTGATCTACCTGTGCACTTTACCCGATGCGGGGTCAATCCGCCTCGACGATGAGCACTCGGAGTACCGCTGGCTGGATGCCCAGCAAGCGCTCGACCTGCTCACTGCCCCTGACCCAAGCACTCAATGGGCCAGGCGAGTGATCCAACGGGTTAATATTGTCATACCCATGCTTCCGGATCAGCTGGTGAATTTTCAAAGAGATGCGGGTTTTGAGCTGGGTTAAAACACCTGGAAACTACGCTGAAATCCAAATACTCCGATCCCCTTTTACATGGCGATCTGTTCTTGCCGGGCAAATCACCCGCCATTGCAAAGTACAATGGCGATATCAAGATTCGAGGCGATTAATTTCTCACCAGCCAGGCTTCAAGATCATACAGCTCGAGAAACTGTAGCGAAGGAATCCGTCAAGCGCGTTTATTCCCCGAAGAGATTCCTATAGGCAGCTTCGTCACTGGGGAACTCTGGACCCAATCCCACCAGATCCGGCAGTCGCGTGGGGTCTTCAATAACCCTGGCGAAAGCACGTTCTCTGCGGGCGGCCGCCTCGGGCCCGGGTTCATACATCAGCCTGGTCATCCAATCTGTCAACCGGTGGATTGTTTCAAAGTAGCGGTCATGCTCGGCTGCGTATTGGTGCCCGGCCAGGTTCCAGTCCTTTTCGGTGAGCAGCAGGTCGCGCATCACACGCACGTCGCGCAAAGCGAGTGATAGGCCACAGCCAAAAGATGGGTCGTTGAATGAGGCTGCATCGCCGATCAAGGCGATTCCATTGTTATAGGGATGGGGAACCCAGGTATCTGCCGCGTCGAATGAAGCTAAAGGACCAGCTGCTGCGGCTTGATCAAACCATTCGCCCGGCGCGCCGGCAGAGATGGCTAAGGATATAAATTCGTCGATATCCTTTTGGCCACTGAGACGGCGCCGGCCTTCCAGCTGGTGAAAACCGGTATAACTCCGAAAGCGCGAATTCCCAAGTGGTACCAGGACGGTATATTCATGCTTCAGCGGATTGATATAGTAATGGACAGTATCATCCGGTGCATCGATTCCCAGCATAAACAGGCCCATGATGACCAGGCGGCCCTGGTCTCGCTGTGTTGCAAAGCCAGCCCAGCTCCGGCATAGAGAGCTACGGCCATCGGCACCAATGACCAACCTGGATTCATACGCCCTCTCGTTTCCATCCTCCCGGGTGAAGATGAGGGGGTTGGCACCCGGCTTAACATCAATGACCGTGGCTCCCCGGTGAATCACCGCACCGGAATGGCCTGCGGCCTTGAGTAACTCTTCCTGCATCTCTGGATGAAAAAAGTGCAGCGAGCCTGTCTTGTGCGGGGTAGTGGCTACCACGTCGCGCCTGACAGTCGGGAGACCGTTTAGCACCTGGTTGATCCGATAACGCGCTTCATGCCCGCAGGTGCGTCTCAATAAGTCGTATATACCCAAGCCGTGTACCTCTGCCACGCCCCATGGATGAACATATTCCCCCCTCACACGATCGCGGAATACTTTCTCGCGTTCTAATATCAAGACACGCTTACCTTGTCCGGCTAACGACATCCCCAGGGTCGAGCCTGCGACCCCTCCTCCGATGATAATTACGTCATATTGCAGTGTCATAATTTACACTCCTGGCATAGAAATCGTTATAGCCTCCTACTATGCATCAGTATGGAACTATTTACGAACGGTCGGTTGGAAAAATACTCTTATCCCCTTGAGTAATACGGATAATTATTATCTATATTACCATATTTTAGCTGGGAATGGAATTGTGCAAATAAAAAATGCCTGAAGTATTATCAGGCATTTGAAAGAGCGAGCAAGAGCGAGCAGTCTACCTGCTTATGAAATTTTCCTGCGCCAAAATAAAGGCTGTACCTCTTCGCTTTCAGTCACTTCGAGATGCGTAGCCTTGATGGTCGCTTCCAATAAATTGACCATGCGGATGCGTTCGAATTTGGGCTCATTGAGCGGATTGTAGAGGATCGGCTTTTTAACAATGACCAACCCGGCTTCGTGGATCACTACCGGGTAAAACGGCAGGCGCAGGCTGGTAGCCTGGTGGTAGAGCTCGCCCAGGCGTAAAAATCCCCGTTTGAATGGCCGGATCCCGGTCAGAGGGTCCTGGTCAGCCTTGGGATCCTCCGGAACGACCAATAAAAATTTCCCCTGCTGCAGCAGCTTCAGGCTGGTTTCGAACGTCTCCACCTGGGCTTCGTGACTGACCGGGACGGGTATGCAGCCGAGCCCCAATAAAAGTGGACTGGAAATCTTGCAGATGGCGCGTGCAATCTTGAGGCTGAGAGGGGGTCGAATCCTCAAGGTCTTCTCAACAAAATCCTTACGCACAGATTCCGGACCTTCGACTTTATCCACCGTGGCGCCCAGCACCCACGGATATAAACGCATCGGCAGTGACGAGCAGAGCCCCACCGGACCTATGGCACCCATGTGGTTGGCGACGATGACCCCTGGCCCGGCCTCGAGATTATCCTCCCCGGTTAATTCACCATCCCACATGAACATTTCGAGGATACTGACGATCAGATGATAAGCCCAATCATTCAGCATGCATTCTCCTTAGCAGCTCATTCCCGCACGTCCGGAAAGTCGTAGAACATCGGTCGTGAGGATACTTGCAGAGACATGACGTTAAGGATGTATTTTATGTCCGAATCGAATGAGCCCCTGAACCTTCTGCCTGAGGTCTTGACCACCAGGCTGCGATCGATTTTGTGTTTGCCAACTTTTCGAAGCTTAAGTGTCAGCCAATAATCCACCGTAAGGTTGACGCGTGGATCGATCCCACCAATCTCGGCCAGCGCATCGCGCCGGACCGCCATATTGTTCCCCGGTAACGCCTTATTGAAATACAGGATTGCCCTGACTGATTTATCGATGAATGGACCCACATCATAAAATGCCAGTTTCCCCCCCACCGCCACGATTTTGGTTGAGCCAGTGAAATTGGTCAAGATCCTGGCCAGCCAATCAGGCGGCACCCGGCAATCTGCATCCGTGAATGCGATAAACTCTGTTTGGCTCTCCTCGATCCCTTTGCGGATTGCATGCACATAACCTTTCCTTAGCTCCCTGACCACCCTGACTCCTTTTTCCAGGGCAATCCTGGCGGTAAGGTCGGTTGAATTATTATCCACCACCAAGATTTCGTATTTATCCCGGTCAATAGTCTGGTTGATGAGGGAATCAAGGCAGCCGGCAATCAAATCCTGTTCGTTATATGCAGGCACGATGACCGTAACCAGCTTATTCATCCGACCCCTCCTTATTAGTTAACCCCAAGTAAGTAAATAGTTCTTCTCCATTGATTATATTCCTCCAATAAATATCCAGAGTATAATTCTCCAATAATATTTTGCTGAGCATGAAAACTGGCAAAAACGATATGGACACACCCGTAGAGCATGTTTATCTCCCGACCAATGGCATCCGCTTGCAAGTGACCCAGGCTGGATCGCGCTATGGGCCCCTGGTGCTGCTGTTGCATGGCTTCCCGGAATTCTGGTACGGCTGGCGACGACAGGTCAAACCGTTGGTAGAGGCCGGCTTTCGTGTCTGGGCACCCGACCAGCGCGGATATAACCTGAGCGATAAACCGCGGGATCTCGCAGCTTTCCGCCTGGATGAGCTGGCGA
>Ga0316620_10000222_pt1 | contig 22619 bp, 18 predicted proteins | sample OWC_Aug_M1_C1_D5_FD_207651 | JGI IMG/M metagenome (GOLD analysis project Ga0316620, IMG submission 207651) | Wetland soil microbial communities from Old Woman Creek delta, Ohio, United States - OWC_Aug_M1_C1_D5_B | ecosystem: Environmental > Terrestrial > Soil > Wetlands | place: USA: Ohio...
TGCGCCTCTGCGGTCAACTTGCGGGCCGCGACCGTCACCTTGCCGCCCTTCGGCGTGTACTTCACGGCATTGTCGATGAGATTCACGAGGATCTGCGCGAGCCGGTCGCGGTCCGCCAAGACGGGTGGCACGTCCTCGGGAACGGCCGTGACGATTCGAATACCCTTCGCGTCCGCCTGCGGCGCGAGGAGTGCCACGCACTGCTTGACCGTATCGGCGCACGAGACGGGTCGAAGATGGAGCTCCGTGCGCTGCAGCTCGATGTTGGAAAGCTCCAGCAGATCGTTGAGCAGTCGGCCCAACCGCTCCGAGTGCTTGTGGATGATCTCCAGGAACTTCCTGGCATTTTCGCCGTCCGCCAGGCCGCCGCTGAGGAGGGTCTCTGCGTAGCCGCGGATGGCCGTCAACGGCGTCCGCAACTCGTGGGATACGTTGAGGACAAACTCCATGCGAATCTCCTCCAGGCGTTTGATCTGCGTGATGTCCCGAAGTGCCACGACGGTACCCTGCATCCCACCCGCAGCGTCGCGCATCGCGACGGCCGTCCCGGCCAGGGTGCGCCGCCGGGGATACGCCAGCGTGATCTCGGCGGCGGGACCGGTGTCGGCGCCGGCGGCAGCTCGTGCGAGGTCGTCCAGTTCGTGGCTGCGGATCACCTCCAGGGGCGTCTGGCCCAACGCCGTCTCGCGGTCCAGACCGAAGAGCTTCTCAGCGGCCGGGTTGAGCAGGGAGATCTTCCCGCTCGCGTCCAGCACCAAGAGACCCTCGCCCATGTTCTCCATGATCGTCCGCGAGCGACGCCCCTCCTCCTCCAGACGTTGCAATGTGTCCTTGAGATTCGCCGCCATGACGTTCAGCGCCGAGGCGAGATCGCCCAGCTCGTCGTGCGAGGTGACGGGGAGCCGGTCCGGCATCGGGCCCTGCGAAACGCCGCGGGCGAATGCAACCATCCGTCGCAACTGTCGCGCGATGCCGCGAGCCCAGAGGACGGCAATCGCCAGGGCGGCCAAGAGGGAGAGGGACGCAATCCCCAGGAAGTTCCGACGAAACTCTCCTGCCCCCTGCGACACTTCCCCCAGCGGAACCGACAACCGCAGCACAAGCGGACTGCCCATCGGGACCGTGACGCGGCGGGCGAAGTACACCAGGTCGTGACCGACGCTCCGGCTCGCTCGCACCGCCCAGCCGGAGCCACTCAAGAGGGCCTCGGAGACCTCGGGGCGGTCCCGGTGATTTTCCATGACCCGCGACGGTTCTTCGGAGTCGGCAAGCACCGTTCCGTCCACCGTGATCGCGGTCACCCGAGCTTTGGTCCGGCCCGCGACCCCTCGCGCCCACGCGTCGCCGAACACGGTGCTTTCCACGGTCTCGGGGGCCAAGAGGGTGGTGAGAGCCTCCAGTCGGGCGACAACCTGATTGATGAGGGATACGCGTTCGCGGTGGGCGAGATACAGGCCGACCAGCGTCAAACTGAGAGTAATGAGCAGGCAGACGGTCAGGACGGACTTTGTGGCAATCGTCAGGCGCATATCAGCCAATTCCCAATGACCAAATCTCAATGACCAATCGGAGGTACGGCCGGCACAAAACGCTGCGGCAATTGGCTATTGGGTATTGCTCATTGGTCATTTTCGTCTCGGCATTTGTACCCCGTGCCGCGCACGGTCAGGATGAGCGTCGGCTGTCGGGGTGTGTCCTCGACTTTCTCGCGCAGGCGACGGATGTGGACGTCCACCGTGCGCGGCTCCACGAAACGGTCCTGACCCCAGACCTGGTCGAGCAATTGCGTTCGCGTGAAGACGCGGCCGCGGTGACGGAGGAAGAACTCCAGCAGCCGAAACTCCATGGCAGACAGCTCGATGGGCTGGTCGTCCTTGGTGACTTCGTGACGGGCCGGGTCCAGCCGGAGACCGCCGATACTGACCGGGGCTTCGCTCGGACCCACAGGCGTGGCCGCCCGGCGCAGGACCGCCTTGACGCGGGCCACCAGCTCGCGCGGACTGAAGGGCTTAGGAACGTAGTCGTCTGCGCCGATCTCCAGCCCGACGATCCGGTCCACTTCTTCGGCCCGTGCGGTCAGCATGATGATCGGAATCGCCTGGGTCGCCGCCTGAGCGCGCAGGCGGCGACACAGCTCCAGCCCGTCCATCCCGGGCAGCATGAGGTCCAGGATGATGAGGTCCGGGTGATCGCGGACGATCAGCTCCAGAGCGTGCTTGCCGTCGGACACCGTTCGGGCCGCCAACCCCTCCCGCTCCAGGTGGTACTTCACGAGATCGGCGATGTCCGCCTCGTCTTCCACGATCAGGATCGTGCCCATCGCGTCCCCCGAGCGTATCCGGTGCGTGCATGCGGCACTGTAAACCCGTATCCTGGAGAATACCAGAACGGCCCGCGTGTGCAAGTAGCACGCGTCTATTACAGGATGATGACGGGCGTGTGCCGGCGTGCTTCGGTCGTCCGGCGAGCGCGACGACCACGTTGCCCGCGGCGCCGATTCTGCACGGTAGCGGCGGAGCGGAGGTGCAGCGGGTCGATGCCGCGGAGGACACCCAGGCTGCGGTGGACGGGACGCCCCGGGTCATCGTGGCAGCCGAGGTGATCCAGGACGCCAACGACAAGCAGCAACTGGTCCCGCTGTTGGCCCAGGTAGGCGCGAACTGTGGCCAGGACCCGGCCGCCGCCTCGGCAGGTGTGGGACCCCGGGGCCCCTTGTACCGTCAGTCGCGCGCGGGACGACCGGGGCTTAATCCTGCGCACGAACACCCGTGCTCGCTCGAAGCCGGACCGCGCCGGCGACCCCCGAGCGCGCGGCCTCACATCCGGATCACGGCCTTGAGGATGTCGGGTCCCCGCCGCTCGGCGCGGACGAATGCCTCCGCGGCCTGCTCAAGGGAAAACTCGTGCGTGACCAGGGACGCCACGTCCACCAGGCCACGACGCGCCAGATCGATGGCCCGGTCGAACGTGTTCTTCATGCGCCGAACGAAGCGCACCGTGAGTCCCTTCCGCATGGCGGTGATCCCCGGGATAGCCACCTGGTCTTGCTTCCAGTACCCCAACAGCACCAGTGTGCCGCCCGGCCGGAGCGCCTGGATGGCCTGCACCGTGGCCGACTCGCTCCCGGCGGCCTCGAACGCCACGTCCGCCCCGTATCCGCCCGTTTGACCTTTGATCTCCCGCACCACGTCGTGGGCAGCCGGATCGAGCGTAGTGCTCCCGCCGAAGCGCGTCGCGGCGGCCCGGCGGTGCGCCAGCGGCTCTGTCGCGCACACGAGCCGCGCTCCGGCCAACTGTGCCACTCGCGCGATCATGAGCCCGATGGGTCCGCAGCCGAAGACGGCGACGGCGTCGCCGACCGACAGGTGACCGAGGTCGACGGCGTGGATCGCGACGGCGAGCGGCTCCAGGACAACCGTGGCCGCCGGAGACCATTCGGCCGGAACAGGGAGCAGGAGGCGACTTGGGTGCGTGATGTACTGCTGGAGCGCCCCGTGGTGGGGCGGGCTCCCGAAGAAGCGCAGCCGCTCGCAGAAGTTGGGGTCGCCGGCCAGGCAGAAACGGCACTCGCCGCAGGGGATCGCCGGATCCACGGCCACCGCGGTCCCGGGGGCCGGCCCATCCGCGCCCGGCCCCAGCGCGTCGACCACCCCCGCTACTTCGTGCCCGAGGATGTGCCCGGCGCCGAATTCGAGCTCGCCAATCCGGCCCTGAGCGTAGTACTGGAGGTCCGAACCGCAGATCCCTACCGCCGTGATCCGGACCAAGGCCTCATCGGCTGCCGGCACCGGTATCGCGGCGTCGTCCAGCTTCAATACATACGGTGCCATCACCCTCGCGACTCGCATAGGAACCTCGTTGGTGTGTTCGGGACCTCATTCTAGGTCGAATCCAGAAAAAGCAGCACTCTTTCTTTGTGCGCCTTCGCTCCATGGCGAGGTGCTCTTATCGCGCTTGCATCCGTCGCCTATTCCCGCGCAAGCGCGCTCTCCAGAGCTGTGAGGTCAGCATGCCGCAGAGCATGAGGGTGCAGCCTGCGAGCGCGCGGGGGCTCAGGGTCTCGCCCAGGACGATCCCGCCGCCGATGGCGGCGAAGACCGCTTCCAGGCTCAGGATGACGGCGGCATGGGCAGGCTTGGCCCTCTGCTGCGCCACCACCTGTAGGGTGTAGGCCACCCCCACGGACAGGACGCCGCCGTAAAGGATGGGGATCGCCGCCGACCAATAGTCGCGCACGGCGTGGTGCTCGACGGCGACGGAAGTGATCAGACTGAGAACGGCACAGGTGGCGAACTGCAGAAGGGCGATCCTCAGCGGGTCCTGCCGGGGGGAGAGCCAGCCGATGAGATGCACGTGGCCGGCCCAGAAGATTGCGCCGATGAATACCAGGACGTCGCCCGGTGAGACGGTGAACGGCCCGACGACGCTCAGGAGGTACAGTCCGGCAGCCGCCAGCCCGGCGCCGATCCACGTCCCGGCATGCGTCCTGTGCCCGAGCGCGACGCCGAGGATGGGAACCAGGACCACGTAGAGTCCCGTGATGAAGCCGGCGTTGCCCGCCGTGGTGTAGACCAGGGCGACCTGCTGGAAGGAGGCACCGCAGAAGAGGACGAGGCCGGCCAGCAGGCCGCCGCCGAGGCTGGGCCGGGAGAACAAGGCGGGGTGAAGTGGCGACGCGCGGTCGTCGCGGATGCCGTTCCTGAACAGGAAAGGAAGGAGCACGAGACAGCCCAAAGCAAACCGCACGCCGTTGAATCCGAACGGGCCGACGTACTCCATGCCCACGCGCTGGGCCACGAAGGCGAACCCCCAGATGACGGCCGCGAGAAGAAGCAGGCCGTCGGTTCGCAGCGTCCGGCTGCTCGTGCCCATCCGTGCCATCGAATGATCTCTCGCTTCCCGCCGACGTGGAGCCCGAGGTTCTTCGGATTGCCCGAGTTCTCAACGCGAACGGCCTCGGGTGATCTCCGAGGCCGTTCGGCTATTTGGTCGTATCTGGAATCAGCGAAATCTGCGTAATCTGTGGATGGATCCGCTCAGCTCTTCACGGCGAAATCTAGGTCCAGGACTTTCAGCCGCTCCGGCGTGGGGGTGCCGTCGCGCGTCCAGCCGCGTAAATCGTAGAACTCGTCGAGCATTGTATTGAGCTCGTCGGGCGGGCAGCACATCCCTTTCGAGGGGCCCTCGGGGATCGGCTCGTGCTGGACGCGCCACGGAAGGGTATCGTCCTTGCGCGAGATCCCCTCGCGGCAATTGAAGGCACGCTCCAGGTTGACGATCCGCTCGCCAATCCGGTCCAGCTCGGCCAGATCCAGGCCCCAGCCCGTGGCCGCGTTCACCATCCGGACGTAGTTGTCGTTGAGGAACACTCCGTATCCCCCTCGCTCGGTCGTGAACCGGCACATGATCAGCGAGTCACCCACGGCGGCGAAGTTCTGGCTGCGGACGGCGAAGGCCGCCTTGCCCTCCGGGCTCCGGCGATCGAAGTCCGGCGAGTACTGGGGCACAGGCCGGGTGTCGTGGTGGCTCCCGCCGCGGGTGCCGGTTGCGTACCCAATGCTCATCCCCTTGAGGGCGCGCGCCGAATGGCCGGCGATCTCCAACCCCTTGACCGCGTAGAGCAGCTTCTGCGCCTCGGGACCAAGATCGGCCGCGATCCGGGCCGACCCCTCGGCAAGAACGTTGCCATACCCGTCGCGCCGCGCCGTCATCTCGATCAGACGATTGATGGTCCGGTGGTCCCCCCAGCGGAGTGGCATGCCGATTTCGCGTTCCGTGATGAAGCCCTTCTCAAAACACTCCATGGCAAAGGCGATCGTCACGCCCATGGTGATGGTGTCCAGGCCGAGTTGATCGCACAGTTCCTCGGCCTTGATCAGCGACGCGGGGTCCAGGTTGCCGCACATGGGGCCCAGGGCGTAGATGCTCTCGTACTCCGGCATCTTCCACACGGTGCCTGCGTACTCGCCCTGTTTCACCTCAAAGGTCTTGCCGCAGGCCACCGAGCACTTGTTGCAGGTGGTGTCCTTCTGGCGAAACTCCTCCCGGTAGCGCTCGGCGCCCACCTGTTCGGCATCCGGCGAGCACTCCATCCGGTTGTTGAAGAACCCCAAGCCGCCCATGGTGTTGATGCTCTTGACCAGGTTGGGCGTCCCGAAGGTGTGCAGGTTGTACGTCCCTTTCTTCAGCGCCTCATGCATCTCGGCGACCAAACCCTTCAGGGCCTCCGGGTTGGCGAACTCGGGCTTCTGCTTGCCGCGCACGACCAGCGCCTTGACGTTCTTCGATCCCAGCACGGCCGCGAGTCCGCCGCGCGCGGCGATGCCCTCGCGGTTCTTCCAATAGTGGGCAAGGGACGAGAATCGAACGCGGTTCTCACCTGCGGGCCCGATGCTGATGACGTCGCCGTCCTGACCCTCCCGGCCGAGGATCGCCTGGGCTGTCTCCAGCGTTCGCTTGCCCCAGAGATCCTTGGCGGACTTGAGTGTGGCGCCGCTCTCCTCGACCACAACATAGACCGGCTCGGCTGCCACGCCGACCAACACGACGGCGTCGAAACCGGTGTGCCGCTGAGCGCCGGGGAAGCGGCCGCCGTAGGTCGAGTCGAAGAACAAGCCGTTGAGAGGCGACTTGCCCCCCATGCACCCCCGGCTGTTGCCGGGGATCGGGCTGTCGGTCACCGGGCCGGTGCAGACGGCCACCATATTACGCGGGTCGAACGCGTCGATACCTATGGGAATCCGATCGAAGCAGAGCTTCGCCGCGAAACCGTTGCCGCCCAGGTACGACCGGGCGAAGGTCGGGTCCAGCTCTTCTATTCGCTGCGCCCCTGTCCCAACGTCCACCGTGAGAATCCTGCCGCCATACCCGTACATCGCCGTCCCTCCAACAGCCTGGCGCCGCCGTCCCTCCCCGTCGTCAACGACCAGTGTGCGGCCGTTGCAGAGCAGCCCTTAGTTTCTCACGATCACCTTGATCGCCGCCGGGTCCTTGTCCGCCACCGCAAACGCCTCGCCCACCTTCTCCAGGGGAAACTCGTGCGTGATCAGTGACCGAACGTCAACCAATCCCTGCACGACGGGCCGGAGTGCCCACGGCGTCCAAATGGCGCGTTCCTGCTCGGTGTGATGGACAAGGCCGGTCGTGCGGATCTGCAGACCGTCGTCGTGCCAGCGACTGATATTCAGCGTGACGGCCTGAGTGATCCAGCTATACAGGGCCAAGATGCCATTGTGCTTCAGCATGGCCGTGGCCTGGTTCATGCTGGCCTCGGTGCCCGCCGCTTCGACGACAACGTCTGCTCCGCGGCCGCCGGTCAGGTCCAGCACCGCTTTCACGGGATCGACGGTCTTGGCGTTGATGTGGACGTCGCTTCCCAATCGGCGGGCGATGTCCAGCTTGTGCTCGGCCACGTCCACGGCCACTACCTTGTATGCCCCCATGCGTTTGACCGCTTGGGCGATGATCCCGCCGGCGAACCCCATCCCATAGACGACCACCACATCGCCGAGCTGCGCGCCACACGTGAGGCCGGAGTACATGGCGCAGGCGATCGGCTCCCCCAGGGCCGCCAGATCCATATCGAGGCCATCGGGGATCGGCTGAAGGCCGGACACCGGGACGACGTAGTAATCGGCGAAGGTATTGCACCAGCTGAACGCCATCACCTTGTCGCCCGGCCTATATTCCCGGACCTTGGACCCCGCCTCGACCACGGTGCCGCCGCTCTCGTGGCCGATCCAGAGAGGCAGCGTGATCTTTTCGGGAATGTCACCGCGGTACATGGCCTTATCCGAACCGCAGATTCCCGATAGGTGTCCCTTGACGAGGACCTCTTCCGGTCCGACGGTCAACTCCCGTTCGGCAAGCATGATTCGCCCCGGGGCCTGCAACTGTGTGGCTCTCGTCTTCATATCGTTCTCCTTAGATCATCATGCGCCTGGCCGAGGGTCGTCGGGCACCTACCTGCTGCCAGACGTGGAGCGGCTACGCGCGTGCGCCGGGACCTGATCGGACGAACGGCACACCAGGTCTTGACGCCGCACGGGAGTATCTGGAAAAACGCGATCGCTCCGGCCAATGCGCGAGAAGGGAAGCGAAACGAATAGGCAAGATAGGCTACACAGCCAGGCCCTTTCCGGTCAAGCCGGAAAGGGCCTGAAGTCTTCGGAAAAGGATTGGAGGGCGTCACGCAGGGGCAGCCCTGCCAGACTGCAAGCTTTTCCTGGCCCATCGAATGACTGGTGTGAGATACGCAAGGATGGCCGCCGAGACGAAAAGAAGCGCAATGGGCCGGGTGAAAAAGATGGCGAGGCTCCCCCCGGACAGCATGAGGGACTGCCGCAGGGAGTTCTCGGACAGGCGCCCGAGGACCATCGCCAAGACCAAGGGCACGATGGGGTACTTGAGCTTCGTCATCGCGTAGCCGAGCACGGCGAAGCCGAGCATCATCCAGACATCGAATAGGTTGTTGTTCACGGTAAAGGCCCCGACGCTGGCAAAGACCACGATGAACCCCATCAGGATGGTATAGGGTACCCGCAAGATCATGACGAAGAGGGGGATGAGAAAGATGTTCATGAGCACCAGGATGAGGTTGCCGATGAACTTGCTGGAGATGAGGCCCCAGACGAGATCGGCATTGTTCTGGAACAGTAAGGGGCCTGGCCGAATCCCCCACATCATGAACCCTGCGAGCATCACGGCCGTCGTGGGAGATCCCGGAATACCCAAGGCGAGGAGGGGAGCGAAGCCGCTTATCGAGGCCGAGTTGTTGGCGGCTTCGGGCGAAGCGACCCCCTCGATGGCCCCGGTTCCAAACCGCTCCGGATGCCTGGAAAGGCGCTTCTCGGCAAGATAGGCGAGAAACGAGGCCGTCGTGATGCCACCCGCCGGGATCAATCCGACGAAGAAACCGATGAGTCCGCCGCGGAGAATTGCCCAACGCGACGCGACCCACTCATCCCACGTCAAGAAGAGATCCCGGATCCGGATCTTCTGCTTGACGAGGTCGCCCTCCTCCGGGTTCTCGATGCTATTGAAAACCTCCGCCAGTCCGAAGATGCCGCAAATGATCACGACGAAATCGATTCCGCCGAGCAGTTGGGGCACGCCGAAGGCAAAGCGGGGAATCCCCGCCACGATATCGAGCCCGATCGTCGCGATGAAGAGGCCCATCAGTGTGGAGATGACCGACTTGACGGGTTGGTCTCCGCCGAAGACGGTGAGCAGCCCGAAGGACATGAGTGTCAAACCGAAGTACTCCGGCGGCCCGAAGCGGAGGGCGAAGTTCGCCAGGGCCGGCGCGAAGGACATCAACAGCGCGACGGAGATCGTCCCGGCGATCCAGGAGCCGATGGCCGCCACGGACAGGGCTGCTCCGGCCCGACCTTTCAGGGCCATCTGATATCCGTCGACACAAGTCATGACCGTCGAGGATTCCCCTGGGATATTGATAAGGACCGAGGTGATCGTTCCCCCGTAGGCGACGCCATAGTAGATGCCGGCAAACATGATGATCGCCGAGGTGGGGTTCAGCGTGAACGTCATGGGAAGGAGCAGGGCAACGGCCGTCGGCGCCCCGATGCCCGGCAAGACCCCGACGATCTGCCCGATGAAAGCCCCGGCAAGGCAGTACAGGATGTTCGTCGGGGTGAGAGAGATGGAAAAGCCCATCATCAGATTGCTGAGGATATCCATAGCCAGCTGACCCTTTCTACCAGCCCACGATTCCCGTCGGGAGCGGGATGCTCAGCCACTCGCCGAAGACGAAATGAATACCGATTGCTGTTCCGATGGCGGTGAGGCCGCACATGAGCATTGAGTGCTTCCCGATGACTCTCATCGCCGTCGCCGTGAAAAGAGCCAGTCCCACCGAAAAGCCAAGATACGGCAAGAGGAAATAGGCGACGACGATCATGACCAACATCTGGACGCCCAATTTGGTCAGCGGCTTGAAGAAGACCTCGGTTCTGTTCCGCTGCTTGAGGATCTTCATGAGGACGAGGACGGCGCAGCCTGCGATGCCGATGCCCAGCCAGAAGGGCAAGAAGCCAGGGCCGGGGCCGAACTCTGATGAATACGGGAGCTGCGAGGAGAAAAAGACAATCGCAAGCCCGAAAAGCAAGACCGCTACTCCTCCGATGAGATCAGCCATCCACATGCCTGCTTCCCCTTAATACACAAGCCCGCGGCAGGCCACGGACACCCGGTAACTACCGCCGGTCTTCGCGCGACCTGCCGCGGGAAGTGAACCCGCACGATGTAACGACGACCGCTACTTCGTGAGCCCCAAGTCCTTCAGGATGTCCGCAAAGATCTTTTCGTTCTTGGCGACAAACGGCGAAAACTCCTTGCTTCCCATCCAGGTCGGACTCAGCATGTACTTCTTCAAATACCCCTCTTTCCATCCGGAGGAATCGCTCATGCGCTTCATCATGTTCTCATAGAACGCCACGGTCTCCGCCGGAATGCCGGGAGGCGCCGCGATGCCCCGGAAGAAGTCGAACGTAAATTTGTAACCCGCGTCGATGAACGTTGGAACGTCCGGCAGCAGGGTAAGGCGCTTCTCGTTTGCGACGGCCAAGGGCCGGACCATCTTCGCGTCGTATTGCGGCACGAACTCGCTCGGATTGGCCCAGATCATGTCGACGTGGCCGCCGAGCAGCGCCGTGATACATTCGCCGCCGCTATTGAACGGAACGTATCGGAGCTTGATATCCGCCGCCTTCTCGAAGAGGCGATTGGTCATCTGGTCTTCCTGACCCGTGGCCGTCCCGCCGATCGTGACCGCGCCCGGCTTCTGCTTGGCCGCTGCAACAACGTCCTGAATGCTCTTGAGGGGGGAGTCCGTCTTGACGACGATCAACTGTTCATCCGCAGCGAGGCCGGCGATCATGGTGAGATCCCGATAGGTGGCGGCACCCTTTCCCACCACCAATGGACCAGCGACCTGGCCCGAGATGAAGGTCAACAACATGTGATCGTTCCCGCGTGCCTGGGCGACCGAAGTCGTCCCGATAGTCGCGCTCCCTCCCGGCTGATTGACGATGAGGAGCTGAACGGGGGAAAGCTTCTCCGTCTTTATGATGTTGTCAATCGAGCGGGCAAAGACATCGCTCCCGCCGCCCGGCGCGTAGGGGACGACGAACTGGATGGGCTTGGTCGGCTTAAACTCTCCTGCTTGCCCCGGCAAAGCGTACGCGAGTAAAGCGAGCACAGCAACCAAAGCCACATAGGATACCTTTCGTCCGACCCGACTCACTTTCATCACTCTTCCTCCTTCGTTGGTTTTGGAGACCAGGTAATCCGCCACACATCAAACCCGACACTGGAAGGGTAGATCCTTCTCCGCAACCACGCTAGAGCCGGATCTACCTGTCGAGCCCGCCCGCCTTTCGTGTAAGGCGGTCTGAAACCAGCGCCCGCGACGGTGGGAGGGGCCGACGCTAGCAGCGGCGGCGCGGCCCTGTCAAGGAGTATCGGCGGAACGTTCACCCGACTAACCGTGCCCGATCGCCGCCGAAGCCGTTCGCCATGCTCCGCCTCCACGCTGGGATCAGGCATCAAGGGTCACTAAGGGAAGCAGCCTCGTCAACAGGTGCTCGGCTCGAATCGGGTTGTAGATCCCGCAGTGGCAGGGCCGCGTCAGCTCCACGGCCCCCTCCCGCAGGGTCTTCTTCCCTCGCTTGACTTGGACGATCACACGCTCGACCAAATTCGCCGGAACCATGCCGTGACCGCACATCGTCGTGAGCTGGAGGATCTCGTCCGCGGGCAGCTTCTTGTACTGGCCAAAGATTCCCAGCGAGTTCTCCACCGTGTGCTTCGCCAAGTCGCTCTTCCTGCAGCTCTTTTCGGTCTCGTCGTGGACGCCTGTGACCACCACCGACATGCCCAGGTCGGCCTCTTTGAGCTCCTTCAGGATCTCGACCACGTCTTGCGCGTCGGTGAATACGCCGTGGACGATCGAGGTGCTCTGAATATTCTGGAGGATCTCTTCCCGGGACTTGACGTGGCAGTTCCCCGTCACCATGTCCCCGTAGTTGACCGGCTGGTGCTTCAGGAGGATCCCCAGAAACCTCCTCATCCGCTCGGCCGAGCCCTCCTCGTTGAGCCCCTTCGCCGACATGGTAAAGACGATGTAGTCCTGGCTGAGGCTCGCCCGGTCCCCCCTTCGGTGCAGCGTGTGTGTCACCCCGTTCCTCCTCGACGGCCAGTCAGACTTTGGCAAGAGGCCTTCCCAGGCCGACGTTGCTCTTGCCGTTGATGGAGAGGAAACGGTTCCGCCTCAGAATCTCGTTCGCGTAGGGAACGGAGCCGTCCTCGCCGACCCGGGTGATGATATCTCCCGAGAAGACCGTATCGATTTCCTGGGACACTCGGTCCAGAACGTCCAAGACCTGAGGAATCCGCTCGGCGGGAATCATGAACTCCACGATCGCCGACAGCACCTTCTCGTTCAGGACTTCCGGTTTGATGAGCCCCGTGGTCCGGTCCACCATGAGCTTCGTGACCGGATTGTTCTCCTCGAACGCGATGCCCAGGGCCGCCAGAGCCTTGGCCACCCTCTGCACATCGTGGAACCGTGCCCCCACGCCCGGCCGTCCCAGCTCGAAGGCCATGCCGTACATCCCGCGGCGGTACCGGCCGGTGACCTCGTTGGTCTTCATCTCCTCGGTGCCGCGCCCGGGGATGCGGGTCTCCGGATGGATCTTCAGCGGGTCGCTGAAATTCTTCCGCACCGTCCGGGGCCAGACGAGTTCGGGCTGAAACAGGGCCTCCGTCGGGCAGCAACCGCTTCGCAGGCAGACACTGCACTCCACGCACTCGTCCTCGTCTATCACATAGTAGATCCGGGTCGGATTCTTGCGATCGCGCTCGAAGTGCATGATCCCACCCAGCATGGTGCAATAGGACCTGCATTTTCCGCATCCGATGCATTTTTCCGAGTCGATTCTCAATTCCCCATCCCTCCACATGCACGCGCCTGGATCGAGCCCCCCAGCGCGTACAGCCTCGGCCGGTAGGAGAACCCGCGCTCCAGGTCCCTGGCCAGTGCCGCGGCAGAGACCTCCGTGCGATTCTTGACCAGGGACGTCAGCACGCCCGCGCACCGGACGTCCCCCAGCAGGAGAAAGCCGTTGAGGCGGCCGTCCGCATGGATCAGCTTCCGGTACACGGGCTTCTCGCGCTGAACGGACGTGACCTGTTCGCCGCCCTCCCACACACCTGCAGAGATCACCCGGACTCCAAGGATCTCCACGGAATTCATCCGGAGGGCCCCTGAAAAGGTCGCCGGCACGCCCGCCATGTTCAGACCGGCAATCCTGCCACCCTCGGTGGCCGACGGCCAGATCGTGCTCGGCGCGTTCCTCTGCTGGAGAACGTCGATGGGCTCGGCCACGTCCCCCGCGGCGAAGATCGAGGGAACGTTGGTCGCCATGTGGGCATCAACCCTCACCCCTTGGTTCATGGCCAAGCCGGTCTCTTTCAGGCAACCGACATTCGGGTTGACTCCCTTCCCGATGATAGCCAAATCGCAGGAGAGCCGCGTCCCATCGGACAGCGACACACCCTCCAGCCTGTCCCGCCCGTGAAAGGCGGCCACGTCAGCGTGAAAGTGGACGCGGACGCCGTCTCTCTCGAAGGCGCGAAGAAAGAAGTCGGAGGCCGTCCGGTCCAGCATCTGGGAAAGAATCCGGTCCGACGAGATGACCAGGTGAATCTGCTTTTTCTTGCTCGCGAGGGCCTCCAGGCTCTTGACCCCCACCAGACCTCCGCCCACGATCACGACGGCGCCGCGGCAGGACCGAAGGTCTCGCCTGATCGCCTCGGCATCGGTCATCTTCCTGAGAGGGAAAATCCCGGGAAGCCCTTTCCCCTGAACGTCCAGCGTACGGGAGGACGACCCGGTGGCCACGAGGAGGCGATCATAGGGAAGGCGCTTCCCGCTTCCCAAGCGCACGTGCTGCTCGCGGGCGTCCACATCCTCCGCCGTTTCGCCTTTGAGGAGCCGAATCGTGTGCGAGGCATAGAAGGCGCTGGGTGCGAAGACCGTATCCTGCTTGCTTTTCTTCCCGGCGATGAAGAGAGGCAGCATGGCCCGGGAATAGCCGAAGGCCTTCTCGTCCGACACGATGGTGATCTGGCCTTCTGGATCGTGTCGCCGAATCTCCTGGGCTGCCGCGATTCCGGCGACGCTATTGCCGAGGACGACGTATCGAACGGTATGCCTCTGGGACACAGTCGCTGTCATTATTCCGTCCGCGCTCTAACGGGCTCTCCCGGCCTTGAGGCACGCGGCCAGCTCCTCGGCCTGCGCGCGAGGCTCGGGCAAGGCGGGGTCCGCGAGAAGAGTCCCGCCCGTGATCTTCTGCCATTCCGTCTTCATCAGCTCGGCCAGCCATGGGCTACCCCAGAAGGGCAGACGGGTTCCGATCTGCACCGTGAAGCCCAACGACAGCAGGCTGACCGCACAGGCCCATGTCGCGGCGCGGAAGAATTCCGGGAAGGCGACAACGACCGGCAGCGCGCGAGCGCCAGATGCGGCAGTCACGGCATTCAGGAGGGACACCACCGACGGGAACTCGAAGGCGGACCCAAAGGAAGCGATGGGGCGCAGTCCGTCCTTCGCCAGCTCCGCGGCAAACGCCTTCCACTGGGCGCCTTGTCGCCTGGCGAGCTCGGCGCCGAGCGCATCGGCCTGCGATCCCAGGTCGCCCCCCAGCAGAACCAGAGCCCTCTCGGTGACGGCGGCCTCCATCAAGGCCAGGGTCCGCTCGAAGAAGGCCTGCTTGGGATTGGCCTCCCCGAACAGGACGGCCACACCTGCGATCCGGCCCGATTGCAGCGCTTGCTTCAGCTCCTGCTCCCGCGGCAAGGCGGAGGCGCCGTCGGCAATCCCCGACTGGATCGTCCGCGCAGAGGTTCCGTAGAAGGCCGTCTGTGAATGTCGGAGCGCCTGTTCGACCGCCTCGGAGGCGGTCTGGCCGGGAGATTTCTCTCCATCCAAGAGGATGACGGGGATGCCGTACTTCCCAGCCAGCGCCTCGATACCAGGCCACGACGCATTGGGCGCCACGAACAGGGCATCCACGTTCATTCCCAGCGCCAACTCCGGAGACCCGTGATCAACCGCGGCCAAGGTCAAGGGTGACCGGTGTGTCCCCTGCGCGAATAGATTGACGCGTTTTCCCTCGGCGCGCTGCGCTGCCTGTTGGTGGATCGCCTGGATCAGCCCCGTAGGGGCCTGCCCCAGTATCAAGAGATTGACCCCTTCCGGATGGAAGGTGGGCCCCTCCCCGGCGCGACTCAAAAAAGAAGCCGCCTGGCTCAAGAACCCGTAGTGGACGAGGCCCAGGCGGGTCAGGTCCTTCAGCGTCTGCGGCAGATAACCCTTGTGAGAGAAAAAGCTGTTCTGTACGCCGAACGCGTCTTCCCGCCGGACCGGGAGAATCCCCGCCTTCGAAAGGCGCCCCGCGGTCTCCGTGCGCAGCCCGCGGCCGATGTCCGGAAACACGTCGTCTGATCCACCGATTCCCAGGAGCTGCACCGCCCGGGCCGACTCCATTACACCTTCCAAGGTGGCCTGGAACAGGTTCTCCATGACGATCTGGTCCCTGTCGGCCCCACAAACACCCCGACTCGGCTCGTCCCCGAAGGGATTGATCCGGCAGGGACCCTGGAAGCACTTCCGGCAGTTGAGCCCATTGCTGGTGAAGGCACAGAGAGGCAACTGCTGCTCGTAGCGCCCCCAGAGCAGTTCCGCCCCGAGATCACGAGCAGCCTGCAAGAGAGTGGACGTCTCGGCCAAGGCGCTCTTCTTGTGAATTCGGTCCATCGGTTTCAAGCCCTTTCGTCAAAATCAGGATAACTCTGAGCCCGCAATCCGGGACGCTGTCTCAACAGAAAATTGCGCATCGAGACACCGGCCCTCAAGCGGTCGCACGACGGCCGATCCCCACTCTTGTTACGGCTTGCAAAGAGTCTTCGCCGCGACGAAATCCAATCCCGTCAGGCGTCCCGTCTGGAGTTTCACCGTGCCCCGCGCGATCTCTTCCGGATCAAGGCACAGCAGGGCGTGGGTCGGGCAGCTCTCGACGCAGAAAGGAGCGTCCATGCCGGTGCAGCGGTCGCACTTGATCATCTTCCGGAAATGCCTGAAAGGCTGAGGCGCTCCGAAGGGGCAGACCATGACGCACATCCAGCACCCGATGCAGCGCTCATCGCGGAGGAGGACCAGTCCTTCGGGATCCCGATAGAGCGCCTTTGCAGGACAGGCATCCAGACACGGGGCATCTTCGCAATGGCGGCACTGCACAGGAAAGCCGCAATCGGTGTCCGTGTCCTCGACCCGCACCCGGGATAGCGGCGAGGGGGTCTCGTAGATCGCTTCGGGGAGTCGTTTGTTCAAGGAGGACCGATTCAGGGCGCAGGCGATCTCGCAGCTCTTGCAGGCTACGCAGCGTCCGGAGTTGACGAAGATAGACTTCATTACTCTCCCCAGAACACGCCATTGTATCCAGCGGCCCGCGCTCGTGCGCTGCGGGTGAAGGGCGGAGCGTCGTGCGGCAACCTCGGCACGCAGAGAGCAGCCTCTTTCGCGTACAAGTATCAGTACTTCACACTCGCGTATCCTGTCAAGGATGAAGCGCCCGTTGGCGCCTTTTGTGAACGACCTGACGGTGGGACCTCGTACCTGGTATGACGGAAGGCAGTCGGCGTCGTGCCGCAGGGAGAACTCGATGTCAAGTGAGGATCGTTTGTATCCAAAGGCACGTGGCGCTGTTCATCGGCTAGCCCATCCCCGCTGCGCGCTCTGAATTGCGCCAAGGTTTCCAACGGGCCGGGGATGTTCCCGCGAGGATGCATCGGCCTCGTTCCGGACAAAGTCGGCGGGGGGATGACCGGTTGTGTCCACCTTGAGATGGAGCGTGATCGCGCCGCGGGAAGCGCCCAAGGGGATCAGGCCGTCCAGATGGGAGGTGAGTCGCCAGGCCATCAGGGATCGGAAGGCAAAAGGGGAAACTCGTAGGCGGCGGCGTGGTTCAACCTCTCAGATCAGGAGTCCCCAGCAGGCATGGTCGGAGAAGAATCGCGACATACTTCGCTGCGACGGATCTTCCGAAGCGCGATTGAGATCTGCTGATTGACGAACATTTTGTATCCAGATGGCAACGGACGTTATTTTGCTGTTAGCCGACCATTAGAATCATAAATTACATTCTCAATGCGTTCGGATTGACGCTAATGCCAAGTATTTATGCTACAATTTCCATTCATAACCACCTCGCTTATCATCATCGATGTATGCACACCTCTGCCTGTGTAATCACGTTTGAATATTTTGTAGCTCACTATTGTATCCAAATTCACAATATATTATGTTGTATATGATTTCACAATTAACAGATTGTGCTTGACCAATTCGCCCTCTGCCTTAATCATCCGCCATGGCGGTCCCGCGATTCCTTCCCAACGAGGCTTCTCGAGACAAAGAAACAAAATCAAATTGGAGGGGACAATGAGCACAAAGAGCGGACGACACTTTCTCCAGATCCCAGGACCGACGAACGTGCCGGACCGGGTGCTGCGGGCAATCAGCTTCCCGACCATCGATCACCGCGGGCCGGCCTTCGGGCGGCTCGCGCGCGAAATCCTTCACGGCTTGCAGCAGGTCTTCCAAACGCAGGGCACCGTGGTGGTCTACCCCTCGTCGGGAACTGGGGCGTGGGAGGCGGCGCTGGTGAATACGTTGTCCCCCGGCGACAGAGTGTTGATGGTCGAGACGGGACAGTTCGCCGTCTTGTGGAAGGACGTGGCGCGGCGGTTCGGCCTGGAGGTGGACTTCGTGCCCACGGACTGGCGTCGGGGCGCGGATCCCGCGGTGGTGGAGGCGAAGCTCGCCGAGGACACGTCCCGTGCCATCAAGGCCGTCGCGATCGTCCACAACGAGACGTCCACGGCCGTCACCAGCCGCATCGGGGAGATCCGGAAGGCGCTGGATCGGACGGGGCACCCGGCCCTGCTCTTGGTGGACACGATCTCGTCACTGGGCTCCATCGACTACCGGCACGACGAGTGGGGCGTGGATGTGACCGTGGGTTGCTCCCAGAAAGGTTTGATGCTGCCGCCCGGCCTCGGCTTCAACGCCATCAGCCAGAAGGCGCTGGAGGCGACCAAGACCGCACGCCTTCCGCGGTCCTACTGGGATTGGGAGCCGATGCTTCGCGACAACCGGACTGGCTTCTTCCCGTACACCCCGGCGACGAATCTGCTGTTCGGGCTCAAGGAGGCTCTCCAGATGCTCCTCGACGAGGGCCTGCAGAACGTATTCGCCCGCCACGCGCGCCACGCGGAGGCCACGCGCCGAGCCGTCCAGGCGTGGGGATTGGAGACCGTGTGCCAGCATCGGCTCGAGCACAGCAATGCACTCACCGGCGTCCTGATGCCGGCTGGTCACGACGCCGATCGCCTTCGCGCGGTCATCCTCGAGCGGTTCGACCTCTCCCTCGGCACGGGCCTCGGGAAGCTCAAGGGCAAGGCGTTCCGCATCGGACACCTGGGCGACTTCAACGACCTGATGCTCTCCGGGACACTGTGCGGCGTCGAGATGGGGCTTGGCCTCGCGGGGGTGCCGCACACACGGGGCGGCGTAGCGGCCGCACTCGACTACCTGCAGGCGGGTAGCAGTTGCGGCGAGGACGCGGCGGAGGATGCATGGGCGCGTGGGTTCGCCGCCGAGACGGAACGCATGGCGGCGGGCGCCGGGACTCCGTCCAGAGTAAGGTCCTGAAAAACAGAACAACCTCGTTTTGTATCCAAAACTCCTTGACAGCGCGTCCTGGTGGGCTGTAATTTGCCTGCCACGATCGGAGAGAGGCGGACTTTGGATACAAAGGGAACCATATTGTCTCAGTCTGAAAGTACGTCCGTCAGGGAAAGGGCGTACGAGCACCTCAAGGCTTCCATCCTTTCCGGCCGGCTGAACCCCGGGGAGCGCCTGACGGAGGAACACTTAGCCAAAGAGCTTGGGATTAGTCGGACCCCGGTTCGTGAGGCATTGCACAAGCTCGAGTCCGAAGGGCTGATCAAGCCACTGCCCTCGCGGGGGTTCATTGCGTCGCAGGACTCGAAGGAAGATATCGAGGAGCTTTTCGAGATCCGGGCCGTCCTGGAGGGCTACGCACTTCGGGTCATTTGCGGCCGGATCGACGACGCGCTTCTCGAAAGGCTCGAGGAGACCGTGCGGAAGGCGGAAGAGGCGCTCCGCGCGCAGAGCTTGGACGACGTCTTTCACTGGAACACCCGGTTCCACGACGTCCTGCACGAACTGATCGTGGACCGCCACCGTCTGTACCATCAGATGGTCACCATGCGGCAGTACGTGCTGCGGTACCGCAAGAACACGCTGCAGTATCCCGACGGCGGAGAGCGGACGGTGGACGGCCATCGCAAGATCCTGCTCGCCTTGCGGCTTCGCGACCCGGACCTGTGCGAGCGAGTCATGCGGGAGCACATCCAGCAATCGAAGAAGGACGCCTTGCAGTCTTTGTTCAAGGATAACAAGGAGGTGATGTGAAGATGGCAAAGCACATCGAGGTTCGGGTGGACAAGTGCACGGGGTGCAAACTCTGCGAGCTTGCCTGTTCCGCCGTGAAGACGGCCGAGTTCAATCCCCGCAGCTCGCGAATCAAGGTGGTCCTCGTCGACATCCCGGAGATTCCGGTGCCCCTACTGACAGAGGCCTGCGACTACTGCTTCGGCAACCCGGCGTGCGTTTCCGTCTGCCTCCCCGAGGCCATCGTCTGGAAGGACATGGAGGCCCGGCCGCCCCGGCCGAAGGTTTCGGAAGCCAAGGCGATTGCCCACGCGTGGCTCGAATCCGTGAGCCGGTGAGGTGCGGCGTGGCGACGGTTAAGGTCAAGGGCTTCTCGGTAGTTCGGGATGTGTTCGGCGCCGGTCTGGTGGAGGTCGAGGTGGGTCCGCCGGAGACCGTGAAGGAGACTCTCGCGGCGCTGCTCGCGAAGTACGGCGAGCCCCTCCGGAAGGTGCTGGTGGAGCCGGACACCGGGGAGCTGACCCCGCTGTTGCTCGTCTTGAACGGAGAAGCCATTTCGTCGACGCTGGACGTCGACAGGCCCGTAAAGACCGGAGATGAGATCACACTCATCTTCCCGATCGGAGGAGGTTGACCGTGACGAACGGATTCAAGTACGGCGGCTACAAGGGCCAACTGCTTCGAGTGAACCTGAGCAAGAAAGCGGTCACCAAAGAACCTCTGCGCGAGGATTGGGCGCGAGATTTCGTCGGGGGCGCGGGATACTCCGCGCGCCTGCTCTACGACGAGATTCCCGCCAAGTGCGACCCCCTGGGTCCGCAGAACAAGCTCTTCTTCATGACCGGGCCGGTCAACGGAACCATGATCCCGGCCGCCTCCCGATCGACGGCGTGCGCCAAGTCCCCGCTCACGGGCTCTCTCTTCCACAGCATTTTCGGCGGCTACTGGGGGCCAGAGTTGAAGTTTGCCGGCTATGACGGTTTGGTCGTGGAAGGCAAGGCCGACAAGCCCGTGTACCTGTGGATCGACGACGACCGGGTCGAGATCCGGAGCGCCGAGCACCTGTGGGGGAAGAATCCGTTCAAGGCCCAGGAAGTCCTCCGTCAGGAGATCGGCGACGAGAACATCCGGATCGCCACCATCGGCGAGGCGGGCGAGAACGGCGTGGCATACGCCATCATCCTGCTTGACATCCGGGCGGCGGGCCGCGGCGGCATGGGCGCGGTGATGGGCTCCAAGAACCTGAAGGCCATTGCCGTGCGCGGAACGGGAAGCGTCAACGTGCCCAACATGCTGCGCGTCTACAACACCACGCTGCGGCTCAACCAGATCGTGGCCACCAACCCGGCGGTCAAGGGCCTCTCCGAGTACGGCACCCCCCGCAACGTCCTGAGCATGAATGCCGCCGGTATCTTGCCGACTCGAAACTGGCAGACCGAGACGTTCAAGAGAGCCGAAGGGATCAGCGGTGAAACGATGAAGGAGACCGTGGTGAAGGGCCATCGGGCCTGCTTCGCCTGCTCCATCAACTGCACCAAGTACAGCGTGGTCCCCTCGGGCAAGTACAAGTCCATCATCAACGGCCCGGACTACGAGACGGTGTACGGCTTCGGCAGCATCTGCGAGGTGGACGACATCAAGGCCATCTGCAAGGTCGACGAGGTCTGCGACGAGTACGGCATCGACCTGATCCAGGCCTCCATGAGCGTGGCGTGGGCCATGGAGTGCTACGAGAAGGGCATCTTCACCAAGGCGGATACGGGAGGCTTGGACCTGACCTGGGGCAACGCCGACGCCATGATCCACCTCACCGAGATGATCGGCAAGCGGGAAGGCCTCGGCGCTCTCCTGGCGAAGGGAACCCGGGATGCCGCAAAGATCGTCGGCAAGGGAACCGAGCGCTTCGTGATATCCAACAAGGGCGTGGACTGGCCAGGCCACTCGTGCCGGCCGTGGCCCGGCACGGCGGTGGGGTACGCCACCGGCCCGCGAGGCGGGAGCCACCACGACATCCGCCCCACCCTCGAGAAGAGCGGGATGGTGGACCGCACGGTGCTGGAGGGAAAGGGGGCCATGGCCTCCGAGGTGAACCACTGGCTGATCCTGGCCGACTCCGCCGTGGTCTGCCACCTGGGCGAGCCGATCTGGGGCCCGGCGAAGGTGAACGACAACCTGATCGATGCCCTGAACGCCGTCACGGGGTGGAACCTCGACTACCCGCAGGCCCGCAAGATCGCGGAGAGGCAGTGGAACATGATCCGCTGCTTCTCGGCCCGCGAGGGCTTCACCCGAAACGACGACACCCTCCCCATCCGGTTCATGGAGGAGCCCGTGCCGGAAGGACCGATGAAGGGAAGCCTCATCTCCAAGGAGACCCTGGAGGGACTCAAGGACCAGTACTACGAGTACCGGGGCTGGGACAAGAAGACGGGGAACCCCTCGAAGGCGAAGCTGGCCGAGCTGGGGCTGGAGTTCGCTGCCAAGGATGTCTGCTGAGGTTCGTTCCGGCCCGATCAAGGCCACGGGGGCGGGTGAGCCATCACCCGCCCCCGTATTTTCTTCGGCAATCTCCGGTGCGGATTTCGATCGTCCGGCGACCTATTTTCCCTTCCACTGCGGTGCACGTTTCGCCAGGAAGGCCGACACGCCCTCTTTGAAATCCTCGCTCAGGTAGCACATCAGGTACAGGTCGGACGAGTCGTCGATGCGCCCGTGCTCCAGCAGTCGCCGCACACCCTCTTTCACGGAGCGAATGGTGAGCGGCGCATGGCCGGCGATGAGCGCGGCAAGCTCGGCGGCGCGGGATTCGAGACGGTTCGCTTCGACGACCTCGTTGAACAGGCCGATCGCCTTGCCTTCGTCAGCCTCGACGAACCGAGCCGTGAAGAGGATCTCCTTGGCGTGCCCGGGCCCGATGAGGCCAGCGAGCCGTGCGATGTTCTGCGTCGAAAGCGTGTTGCCCAGCGTGCGGGCGATCGGGACGCCGAATTTCGCGTCCTGGGCGGCGATGCGGAGATCGCAGGCCACGGCCATCGCGGCGCCGCCCCCAACACAGTAG
>Ga0316620_10000223_pt1 | contig 22589 bp, 17 predicted proteins | sample OWC_Aug_M1_C1_D5_FD_207651 | JGI IMG/M metagenome (GOLD analysis project Ga0316620, IMG submission 207651) | Wetland soil microbial communities from Old Woman Creek delta, Ohio, United States - OWC_Aug_M1_C1_D5_B | ecosystem: Environmental > Terrestrial > Soil > Wetlands | place: USA: Ohio...
CCGCAGCCGGCGAGCCAGGCGGCGCGGCCGAGGGGAAAAACCCGGGCCGGGATCAGGCCGTAGAGCGCACGGGGGGAAGCCTCCAGGCGAGACGTCACCCTGGCGAGAGGTGATCGAAAGCGCGGGAAACGATCGAGGCGAGTCCGCAGCCAGCAGCCGCCGAGGTAGACCGCGTGGTCGGTGAGGAAGTGGCTGGCAAGGACCAGTCCGAGCAGCGTGATCGCGTGCTGCGGCGAGTCGCTGCGGGCCGCCAGCACACCCATGGCGATCATGAATAGCTCCTCGGGCAGCCAATGGCCAACGAGCCGGATCACGGGGGGTAGCGCGATGGCCAGGAGGAGGGCGTGCGGCTCCAGCCACTGTAGCGCGGCGACGAGCTGTTGCTCCACGCACCGAGTATAGCCGGTCCTCGGAGCCGCCACATCCGGCCCCACAGCGCCCGAAAGGCGAGATACCAGGGCTTTCGGTCAGTTCTCTAGCCCTCGCTCTGAGCGTACGATGCGTAGGGCTCGAGCTTGCCGCGCAGGGCGCTGACGCGCAGCACCAGGTGATGGCCCTCTGGAGTCGACTGGATCCAGTCGACCACCTTGCGCAGGAACCTGCGCCGCTCGCCCGGACTGTAGGCGATCCCGGACTCGGCCAGGAAACCGTCGATCAGTCCCTCCGCCTTGGCGTTGAGCTCGAGCCGCTTCTGTACCTCGCGGAGCAGGGGGTCCTTGAAGCTGTGGACGAGCTCGAGCTGGGTGGAGGGCGCAGTCGGTGCCTGGTCGTCCGCTGCCGGCGGCGGAAGAGGTCCGGTCCTCGGGGCGGTCGCTGGCTCGTGCTCCAGACGCACGGGCTGGTAGGGGAGCGCGTTGGCGTCGAGAATCCGCTCCAGGGCGCGCGCAAGGGCTACCGCGACCGAGAAGAACTTCTTCAGGGACGCGGCGGCGGAAATCGGAACCTGAGCCTCCGAGTAGGCTTTCACCCACCCCGCGAGCTGGGCCAGGAAGGAGGCGATTCTGGCCAGCTTCGAGCCGTCGATCTCGCCCGGTGGGAGCGTGGTCTCGGCCGGCGGAGGTTCCGGTGGGAGGCCGACGCGGATCCCGCTGGTGACGAGAATCGCCTCCACGCACCCAGTGACAGCGGCGATCGAGCGGTGCGCGGCATCGAGAACCTCGGCAGAGCCGGCAGCGACCCTCCAGGCCGCGTGGGCCTGGAGGAACTCCTGGATCTTCTGGGCGTTCAACGTCGCCTTGCGGATCTCGTCCTCGGAGAGCAACGTCGACATGTTTCGCCCCGCCTGCAGGGACCTCCACGGAATCCAGCGTGCGGCAACGACTCCTCGATATTCCCGTCGAGGCTGGATCTCGCTCACCGCGCTGGCACTTCATGATCCTACTACGAAGCCGACCTGGAGTGTTCCCGCGGGCCTGCCTGCTGCGTCAGCCGACGATCGTCACCAGGCCGCGCCGGTGCAGGTTCTGCAGGATGACGCGGTTCTGCAGCGGCGGTCCGGGCAGCTCGCGCAGGACATCTCTGACCTCGCGCTCCGGGCTCACCCGGGACAGCACGAAGCTCTCGGCCGGGTCGCAGTCGAGCCGCATCAGCTCGCGCAGTGAGACCGCGGGCGCGAGCCGCGTGCCGGGCTGGAGGGGGCCGCCGTCCAGCCGGCGCTGGATCTCGGCTTCGACCAGGGTGGCGTGCATGACCGCCTCCTGCTGGCTCGAGTACTTCTCGATCAGCCTCTCGAGGAGACGCAGGGCGTCGAGCAGGCGTTCGCCCTCGAGGAGAACGCGAATCTCGCGGACGAGCTCTGACCACGGGGCGTGGCTTTGGCCAGGGCGAGCGTCGCGCTCCTCGGAGGGAGGATCGACGCGCAGGCTTCTGCTCTCGACGCAGCGGAAGATGAAGGAGAAGACCGAGTGCTCCGGGAGCCGGCACACGAGGGCGATCTGCTCGATGCTGCGGCGGCCGTCGATAGCCGCGACGATGTCTCGCTCCTCGTCGTTGCCAGCCTCGGGGAGCCGCTCCGGAACCGCGACCGGTACGTGCCTGGCGTCCGGCACTAGCGCCCGGGCTCGGGCGCGCTCGTCGCGCTGTCGGGCGCCCTCGAATAGCAGGTGGTCGATGGGAATCCTGACCTCGAGGGTGCTGGGCTTGGGCAGGTCGTCGTCGAGGAAGCGGAAGCTCCCCTCCTCCCAGCACATGAGGTCGAACACGCTCTCCTCGGTTCGCACGCAGATCAGGTAGTCGACGTCCTCGCGGTTCAGGTAACCGAGCTTCACGACGACCTCGCCAAGCATCGCGCCGATCTCGTCCTGCATGGCGATCGCGTGTGCGAGCTGCCCCTCGTTCAAGAATCCCCACCCGACCAGGTAGTAGCCGAGCATGTCGCGCGGGTTGTCCGAGGCCACGGCAGCCACCGCTCCTGCGCGGAGATAGACCTTCTTGGTGCACTCGTTGCCCTCGATGACCAGAGTGCCGGTCTTGCCAGATGAGGCCAGCCACTGGAGGAGGTCTCCGAAGGCCATGGTGCGGAGGTTGCCGGTCACCGACATCGAGCGCTCTCATGCATGCCAGCCCGAATATACCAGGCGCGTGCCGCGTGACACGCCTGCGGAGGCGGCATACTCTTGACCGCGACCCCCGCGCCCTTCAGCGAGACCCGGGGGCGGCAGCGAGGAGATGGGCCATGGCACAGGTCAAACACAGCAAGGGGACGATCGGGATTCTCACCGGAGGCGGCGACGTGCCGGGGCTCAATCCGGCCATCCGTGCGGTCACCGTGCGCGCCATCCGCGAGGGCTACAGGGTGCTCGGCGTCCGCCGCGGCTGGGCCGGGCTGATCGAGATCGACCGCGACGCCAAGCAACTGGACCCCAACCAGGTCATGGAGCTGACCGAAGAGGTGGTGAACAAGGCCGGGCGCACCGGAGGGACCTTCCTCCACACCTCGCGGACTCGTCCCAGCCACGTTCCCCGCGAGAGCCTGCCTCAGCAGCTGCAGCAGAAGTACACCAACGACGTCAACGACGTCACCGAGGAGGTGTTGGCCAACCTGGAGTTCCTCGGGATCGACACCCTGATCCCGGTCGGTGGCGACGACACCCTGTCCTACGGGGTTCACCTGCACAACAAGGGGGTGCCGGTGATCGCCATCCCCAAGACCATGGACAACGACGTGCCGGGGACCGACTACTGCATCGGCTTCTCCACCTGCGTCACCCGTACCATCGAGCTGACGCATGCCCTGCGCACCACCGCCGGCAGTCACGAGCGCTACCTCGTGCTGGAGGTCTTCGGGCGCTACGCCGGTTTCACCGCCCTCCTCCCGACCATGGCCGGTGCGGCCAATCGGTGCGTGATCCCGGAGCACGTCTTCGACATCGAGCGCCTGTGCGAGCTGCTCACCCAGGACCGCGAGAAGAACCCGAGCCGGTATAGCGTGGTCCTGGTCTCCGAGGGCTCCACGTTCAAGGGCATGGAGGAGATGGCGTTCGAGGGCGGCGAGAAGGACATGTTCGGGCACAAGAAGCTGGGCGGAGTTGGCGACCTGGTCTCGCGCCGCCTCAAGGAGCTCTCGCCCAAGTACAACAACGGTCAACGCATCGACGTCATCAACCAGCGTCTCGGCTACCTCGTGCGCTGCGGCGACCCGGACGCGGTCGACTCGATCGCCCCGATGGCCTTCGGCAACCTGGCCATGGACCTGATCCTGGAGGGTAGGACGGGGCGGTTGGTCAACCTGCGCAACGGTCGCTACGACAACGTGCCGGTGGAGGTCGTCACCAGCCGCAAGAAGGTCGTCGACGTGGACAAGTTCTACAACACCGAGCGGCTGCGGCCACTGTACAAGAAGATCGAGGCCCGTCCGCTGTTCATCATGACGAGTGACTTCTAGCCTGCCAGTGCCGCAGGCCCTGGCTGGCTGGAAGGCACCGAGCTCGGGGGCGGGTCTTGCGCGCGTCCCCAAACAGGCTGCAGCTGAAGCGCGCTTCGATTGCCTATCACCTTGGGGGCGCATGAAATTCGCGCTCGCACGTCCGCCCGGCCCTCGGCAACGGGTACGGCTGTCAGGCGCGGTTCAGACGACGGCAATCTCGTCCGGCGTCACGGTCAGGGTCTCCACCCGATCGCCGTGGATGGCGTAGGTGTTCTCGAGCCCCACCGCGCCAACGCCGGGGAAGAACATCTTGGGCTCGACGGCGATCACGTTGCCGGCCTCGAGCTCCTGGCGCTGCCCGGGCGCGATCACCGGGAGCTCGTCCAGCTCGAGCCCCAGCCCGTGGCCGACGAAGCGAACGCGGTGCTCGCCCCAGCCCATGAAGTGGTCGGCCAGCCCGGCCTCGGTTGCGATCGCCAGGCTGCGGTCCCAGAGCTGCTCGGCGGTCACGCCGGGGCGGGCTTCGGCGCGAAACATGGCGTGGATGCTGCGGCACACCTCGTGCGCTTCGTCCAGCTGGCGTGACAGGTGCCCCAACGACAGGATTCGAGTCATGTCGTGAAGGTAGCCGTCGCGGGCCAGGGCCAGGTCGAAGCATACCGGCATGCCCCGTCGGATGGCTCGTGATCCAGCGCCGTAGGGTGCTGCCGCTGAGACCCCCTCGCCGCCGAAGGGTGAGTCCGAGAAGCTGAAGGCGAGGGCGCTCTCTCCGGCCAGGACGTGCACCCACGGGCACTCGAAGCCGATGGCCGAGCGCCAGCGCACGAAACCCTGCGAGCCGTGCCGGCGCTCGGCGCCCTCGGCGACGATCGCGAGCTCGAGCTCGGTCATGCCCTCGCGCAAAGCGTCGACCACCTCGAGGAACGTGGCGTGGGCAGTGGCAGCCGCCGCCCGGATGCGAGCGATCTCGAGCCTGCTCTTCACCGACCGCAGGAGCCGGGTCGAGGGGCCCACGTCGACCATCTCGGCTTGGGGCAGGACCTTGCGGTAGCGCTCGAAGTGGCTCACCGGCAGGATGTCGAGCTCGAGCCCGAGACGTCGCACCGGGCCCAGGGTCACGGGCAGGTCGCGCATGCTCCGGAACGGGCGAACATCCTCGAGCGGGGAGTCGAGCCGAGCCCGCTCGAGCACGCGGCGCACGAGCAGCACCGGCCGGTCCGCGACCGGCACCCAGAGGTGGGCCTGCTGGGCGGTGCCGGCGAAATAGAGGAGGTTGCTGGTCCCGTGGAGCAACGCACCGTCGAGCCCTGCGGCGGCCACCGTGGCCCGCAGGCGCTCGAGGCGCGGGGTGAGCTCGTCCGCGGGGAAGAAGTGCGAGGGTTCCATCGCGGCGCAGTGTACCTGGTCACGGGCCGGGTCGCCCGCCGACGTGCTACACTCAGATTGCGGCTCCCCGGCACCGGCTGGGTCCGGCCGCGCGGCTCCCGACACGCTGCAGGAGCACCATCTGAGGGAGGTGCCCTGATGTGCGCAACGGGAGCGTTTTGCGTGATGGTCGCCAGCCTGCTGGCGGCTCCGGCACAGGTGGCTGGGCAGGCCCAGAGGACGTCCGGCGTGCGGCCCAGCCGCCTGGCCGAGGCGGCGGCCCGGATCGAGCTCGATCGCACGGTCGCCGAGTCCGAGGACGGCCAGATCGTGATCTCGGACGACAACCTGAAGGCCCTCGCCGCCGGCGGAAAGCTCACGACCGGCCAGACCGGGGCGTGGACCGGAGGGCGGGAAGCGGGCGCCGGGGATGACTCCGACGCCGCACGGCTCGACAATCGTAGGAGCTACTGGCGGGAGCGTCATCACCGGCAGCTGGACAAGGTGAGAGCGCTGGAAGACAAGCTGGCCGTCCTCGACCAGCGGGTGGAGCAGCTCAAGGAAGCGTGCTTCAGCACCGGCCGACTGTCGCGGCGTTCCGAGACGGCTCGCGCCAGCCTCGAGAAGGCCCGCCAGGAGCGAGAGGCGCTGGCGGAGCGCCTGGAGGGGGAGCGGGCCGAGCTCGACCACATCATTCGGGAGGCGCGTTTGGAAGGCGCCCAACCGGGCTGGTTTCGGTGACTGGAGGCCCGAGCGCGAAGTTCCTGCGCGCGATCCACCAGGGTCTGCGGCCGGGCCCCTAGCTAACGCCCGTTGATCTCCTCCATCTTGCGGGCGATGAGGAGGGTCATCTCGAGGGCCTGCTCGTAGTTCAGACGGGGGTCGACGTGCGACGCGTAGGCCCGGGACAGCTCCGCCTCGGTGAGGCCGCGAGCGCCGCCGACGCACTCGGTGACGTTGTCGCCCGAGAGCTCGAAGTGCACGCCGCCTTGGCAGCTTCCCATGTGGTGGTGGATCTCGAAGCTCTGCTCGAGCTCGGAGAGGATGTTGTCGAAGCGTCGCGTCTTCAGCCCTGAGGCGGTGGTCTCGGTGTTGCCGTGCATGGGATCGCAGCACCAGAGCACGGTCTTGCCGCGAGCGCGGACGGTCTCGATGAGCCCAGGCAGGATGCCGGCGACCTTGTCGTGACCGAAGCGGTGGATCAGGGTCAGGCGTCCTGGCTCGCCGTGCGGGTCGAGGATGTCGAGCAGCCGCTCGAGCCACTGTGGGTTCATCGAAGGGCCGATCTTGACCGCGATCGGATTGCGGATGCCGCGGAAGTACTCGACGTGGGCGGAGTCGGAGTCGGAGGTCCTCGTGCCGATCCAGGGGAAGTGGGTGGAAAGGTTGTACCAGCCGTCGCGATGCGGCACGCGACGGGTCTGGGCCTGCTCGTAGTCGAGATGGAGACCCTCGTGGCTGGTGAAAAAGTCGACGCGCGTGACCTCGCCCGCCTGGATCCCGGCCAGCGTCTCCATGAAGCGTAACGAGTCGCTGATCGAGCTCACCATGCGGTGATACTCGGCGGCTCGGGGCGAGCAGTCGACGAAGCCCAGGTCCCAGTACTCGGGGTGATGGAGGTCGGCGAAACCGCCCTCGACCAGGGAGCGGATGAAGTTGAGGGTGAGGGCGGCGCGCTCGTAGCCGCGGAGCAGCAGCTCGGGATCCGGGGTGCGCAGCTGGGCGGTGAATCCCGGGCGGTTGATGAGGTCGCCACGGTAGCTGGGGAGGCTGAGGCCGTCGCGAGTCTCGGTTTCGGCCGAGCGCGGTTTGGCGTACTGCCCGGCGATCCTACCCACCCGGATGATGCGGCGCTTGAGGCCGAAGGTGAGGATCAGGCTCATCTGGAGGAGGATCTTGAGCTTGTGGGTAATCACGTCGGGCTGGCAGTGGTCGAAGCTCTCGGCGCAGGCGCCGCCCTGGAGCAGGAAGCGCTCTCCGAGCGCGGCCTCGGCGAGCTGGCGCTTGAGCTCCTCCACCTCCCAGGAGGTGACGAGCGGGGGCAGGGTGGCGAGCTGTGCGACCACCCGCCGCAGCGCCTCCGGGTCGGGGTACTGGGGCTGCTGGGTCGCGACCTTGCGCTGCCACGAGTCGGGTTTCCAGTCGTTCATGTCTCCCCAAATGCGCCAAGGGGAGGTATTCTACACCTCAAAATCGGTTGACACCCACGGGGTCGCGAACGGGAGTCAGAAGGGAAGCGGCGTGAAGGACCAGGTTGTTGGCGTGATCGGCTTGGGCCCGGTGGGAACTATCCTCGGCGCGCACCTGGCGCGGAGCGGAGTCAAGGTCTTCGGCGTCGAGCTGGTCGCGGAACGGTCCCGGCAGGTGGCGACGGACGGCCTCCTGGTGGTCGGTCACACCCAGCTGCACGAGCGGGTGGCCGGGTGCTTCGGGAACATCGCCGAGCTGAGCCGAGTCGAGGGTCTGGGTGCGGTCTTCCTCTGCACCAAGACCTACGCCATCCATAGGGTGATGACTGAATTCGCCAAGCACTCTTGGCCGGAGGAAATGCGAGTGGTGGCGCTCATGAACGGCATCGGGCCAGAGGACGCGATCGGTGAGCACATCGACAAGGACCGCGTCTGTCGGGGCGTGGTCAACTACGCTGGCAACTTGAGCGACGACGGCGCGGCCACCATGCACTGGTTTCACCCGCCCAACCTCATTGGCCCGGCCACCGATCGGGACGGCGAGTGGGCGGCGAAGATGGCCGAGACCCTGAGCGTGGCGGGTCTGGCCACGGTGAACGTGAGCCACGTCGACCTGAAGAAGGCGGCCTTCTACAAGACCATCCTCAACTCGGCGCTGAACGCCCTGTGCGCTGCGCACGGCCTCACCATGAACCAGGCCATGCAGCTCAAGCACACTCGGAGGATGGCGCGCGACCTGCTCCGCGAAGGGCTCGCCGTTGCCGCGATGGTCGGCTACAACTACGGCGAGGACGTCCTGGACCGATGCATGAAGTACCTCGAAGACGGCGGGAACCATTACCCGTCCATGTGGTTCGACCTCAAGCACCGTCGGCCGACCGAGATCGAGTTCATGAACGGCAAGATCGTCGGGATCGGCCGCATGTTCCGCAACGTCGACGTCGACCTGAACCAGTTCTTCACCAGCGCCATCGTGACCCAGGAGATCCGCAACGGCACACGCGCCAGGGACGACGTTCCGGACTATCTGGTCGAGGAGTAGGAGCTGTGCACTATCGGCTGGCGGCTGTCAGCTGACGGCCAGGGAAGGAGGAGAGATGATCGACGTCAGAACCAACCAACGGGTCGTGCACCTCGTGATCAACGCGCCGCCGGTCAACGTACTCGACGCGGCGGTGCTCGCCGAGCTGACCGACCGGCTGCGGGACGCGGCGGCCCGGGAGGATGTGGCGGCAGTGGTGGTCTCGGGCGAGGGCCGCTGTTTCTCGGCCGGGGCCTCGGTCGCCGAGCACAAGCAGGAGCAGGCCGCGTCCATGCTCGGCCACCTGCTCGACGCCTGCGCCGCGCTGGCCGAGCTCCCGGTCCCGACGGTGGCGCTGGTCCACGGCTCCTGCCTGGGCGGCGCCATGGAGCTGATCGAGTTCTGCGACATGGTTGTGGCCGACCCCGAGGCCAAGCTCGGCCAGCCCGAGATCAAGCTGGCCTTCTTCCCGCCCATGGCGAGCTATCGGCTGCCGAGGCTGACCGGGCTCCAGAACGCCGGCTACGCCATCCTCACCGGCGCCACTCTCGGCGCCGAGGAAGCGCTGCGCATGGGCCTCGTCCAGAAGCTGTTGCCCAGGGCCGACTGGGAGCAGGTCGACGGCTGGTTCAACGGGCTCTCGGCGGCGGCGTTGCGAGTCGCCAAGGCGGCACTCGTCCAGGGTGCGGGCGCGTGCCGGCGCGAGGCTCTGGAGGGGCTGAACCGTCTCTTCATGGAGCGCCTGTACCGGCTCGAGGACGTGGCCGAGGGGATCGCCAGCTTCGAGGAGAAGCGCAAGCCGGTGTGGACGCACCGGTAGCCCTACTGGTCCGCTCGCGCTGAGCCGTCGCCCAAGCCGCTCTTGCCGGGAGGCCGGGCATCCGGCAGAATGCGCGCCATGCATCCCGCACACCCAAGCGATGCCGCTCCTGCGACGGCCGTTGGCCACCGCAGCCCGATCACGCAGCGCGTGATCCTCGTCCTCATCCTGCTCGTCACGCTGCTCGTCGCCTACCTCGACCGCGTCAACGTCTCGGTCCTCGTCGCCGACGACGGCTTCCTCACGGCGATGGGCATCAAGGGGCAGCCGGTGCGCGTCGGCCTCCTGATGACCGTGTTCCTCGTCGCCTATGGCTGCGCCAACGTCCTGCTCAGCCCGATCGGCGACCGGCTTGGCCCGCGCCGGGCGATGAGCCTGTCGATCGCGCTCTGGGGCGCCTCGCTGGTTGTCGGTGGGCTGGCCCCGACGTTCACCCTGATGCTGGTCTCGCGCGCGGCGCTCGGCATCGGCGAGGGCATGCACTGGCCGATGCAGTCGAAGTACGTCAAGCACTGGTTCCCGCCGGCGCAGCGCGGCAAGGCGAACTCCGTCTGGCTCGTCGGGCTGATGATCGGGCCGGCGATCGCCATGCCCTTCATTACCTGGATCATCGGCGATCTGGGCTGGCGGCCGACGTTCTTCGTGCTCGCCGCCATGGGCCTCGTGCCGCTCGCGCTGCTCTGGTTCTTCACCGCCGACCATCCGCGCCAGCACCGCTGGGTCAAGCCCGCCGAGCGCGAAGCGATCGAGGCCGGGCTGGCCGCCGAGCTCGCCGCCGAGGCCGGGGCTGGCGCGCAGTCGACCGCGGCGAGCGTGCGGGCCTTCGTCACCAACTATCGCTTCTGGCTGCTGACCGTGTTCTACGCCTGCTTCGCCTCGGTCTGGTGGGGCACCATGACCTGGCTGCCGTCCTACCTCAAGGAGGCGCGCCACTTCGACTGGAAGGCGATGGGCGCCTGGGCCGCTCTGCCCTACCTCCTCGGCACGGTCAACGTGGTCTTCTTCGGCTGGCTGACGGATCGGGTCGGCCGCCGCGCGCCGTTCGGCGCGATCTCGATGCTCGGCGCGGCCGCGGGCATCTACTTCGGCGCCCACGCCCGCGACAGCGCGACCGCGGCGATCCTCATCTCGCTGGGCATCGCCTCGATCGCCATCGGGCTGCCCTCGGTCTGGGCCCTGCTGCAGGAGATCGTCCCCGGCAAGGCGGTCGGCGCCGGGGCCGGCGCGATGAACGGCATCGCCAACGGCTGCTCGGCGCTCGCGCCGGTGGCGATCGGCTTCTTCATCAGCGTCAGCGGAGGGTACATGGGGGGCCTCATGTTCCTCGTCGGCCTGACCCTCGTCGGTTTCGTCTGCATCACCGTCCTCGCCGCCGAGGGGCGCTGAGCCGGCGTGTCGATCGCGGCGGGTGTCAGCGGACCCTGATCCGCACGTCGACCGCCGAGGCTCCGGCGGGGTAAGCGAAGATCGGGTTGAGGTCCATCTCGACCAGGCTCGGGAAGTCGGCCGCCAGGCGCGACACCCGCAGCAACAGCTCCTCGACCGCTGCGAGGTCGACGCCGGGCTCGCCGCGCACCCCCTCGAGGAGCGGGAAGCCCTTGATCGCGCGCATCAGCTCCCTGGCCTCGGGTCGGCTCAGCGGAGCCACGGCAAAGGCCACGTCCTTCATGACCTCGACGAAGATGCCGCCGAGCCCGAACATGACCAGGCTGCCCAGCCCGGGCGACTCGGTGGCGCCGATGATGATCTCGCGGCCGGCCGGCCGCTGCTCCTGGACGATGTACGAGGCGCCCTTGGCGAAGCGGCCGGACATGGCTTTGAAGGCACTCTTGAGCTCGGCCAGGTCGCTGATGCCGAGCGCAACGCCGCCCTCGTCCGACTTGTGGACGACCTCGGCCGAGTCGACCTTGAGCACGCACGGGAAGCCGACCGTCTCGGCGGCCGCGGTCAGGTCCGCGGCGGCCTCGACCCGCGCCACCTTGGGCGCCGGGATGCCGTAGGCGGCGAGCAGGGCGAAGGCCTCGGCCTGGGGCAGGAATGCGTTGCTGCCCCGGTGCCGGGCCACGATCGCTTCGGCCGCGTCCCGTTCCACCTCGAGCTCGGGTGCCGCCTCCCGCTCCCGGTCCCGGAGCGCAGTGTAGCGGCGCATGGCGCCCAGGGCGCGGGCCCCGTCCTCGGCGAACTGGTAGACCGGCAGGTCCGAGGCGCGCAGCTTGTCGATCAGGCCGTACCACGCAGAGTAGGTCTCGACCACGACCACCACCGGCTTCTGCGAGCCTGCGGTGGCCTCTTTGATGCGGCGGGCGATGGCGTCGACGTCGGTGAAGGGCGCGGTGACGAAGAAGACCTCGACCATGTCGACCCCGTCCTCGTGGAGCAGGGTGTCGACGGCCGCGAAGTAGTGGTCGGCGTTGGCCGTTGCGACCACGTCCACCGGGTTGCCGAGGCTGGCCTCGGCGTACAGGGACTCCTTCAGCCGGGCGCGGCCGGCCTCGGACCACTTGGCGAGCACGAGCCCCTGGCTGACCGACTCGTCCACGGCCTGGATGCCGGGTCCGCCGGTGTTGGTGATGATGCCGATGCGGGGGCCGGTGGGCGGGGTCTGGGTGGAGAAGGCGGTCGCCGCCTTGACCATCTGCTCGGTGTCGTGGAACTCGACCACCCCGGCCTTGGTGAACATGGCGGTGGCCATGGCGGCCTGGTCGACCAGGGTCCCGGTGTGGGAGGAGACCGCCACCGAGCCCTCGCGGGTACGCCCGGCCTTGATGGCGAGGATGGGTTTGTGGGGGGTGATCTTCGACGCTACCTCGAGGAACGCCTTGGGGTCCTTGAAGCTTTCGATCTGCATCATGATCGCGCGCGTGCCCTCGTCCTGGCCGTAGTACTCGAGGATCTCGGGCATGGTCAGGTCGCACTCGTTGCCGTAGGAGCAGTACATGCGGTGGCCGAGGCCGACGTTGTGCAGGTGGAGCTTGAGCATCTCGCCCATGCCGCCCCCTTGGGCGATGATCGAGATGTTGCCCGGCTTCATCGGCACGAAGGTGAAGTTGGCGTAGACCGAGACCTCGGGGTCGGCGTTCTGGATGCCCTGCGAGTTGGGGCCGAAGATGCGCATCCCGTAGCGGTGGGCGAGCTCGACCATCTCGCGCTCGCGCTGGATCCCCTCCTCACCCACCTCCTTGAAGCCGGCGGTATGGACGATGGCGAACTTGACGCCTTTCTCGCCGCATTCCCTGATCACGTCCGGGATCAGCTTGTAGCTGACCGAGATGTTGACCAGGTCGATCTCCTCGGGCACGTCGCGGATCGACTGGAAGGCCTTGAAGCAGCGGATGTGGCCGCCCTTGGGGTTGATCGGGAAGATCGGCCCCTTGAAGCCGTAGGTGGACAGGTTCTTGATCACGATGTGGCCGATCGAGTAGGGGTTGTTGGAGGCGCCGATCACGGCCACCGCGCGTGGTTTGAACAGTCCGTCGAGCATCGTCTTCCTCCGTCACCGAGAGAATGGCACTGGAGGCATGATACCCGAGCCTCGGGTCCCCTGCCCGAGCCCGTTGTCGTCGTCGAGCCCGAGCCCGTTCCCGTTTTCGTTCCCGGCATCGGGTTCCACTCACCTCGACTGAGGGCTGATCATGAGTGAGCGATCCTGCCGTCGCGAATGGGAGGGACAGGGGCGACTGGATTGGGAACGGCAACGTTATCGGTAACGGCAACGGGCTCAGGATCGCGTTGGTTGGAGACCGCCGTGCCGGCCTCAGCCGGGGGCGGTCCTGGGCGCCGCGCCCAGGTGGACCACTCGCAGCCGTGCGGGAAGACACCGGCGGGCGTTCGTCGCGCCGAGGCTGCCCCGGTGTATCGTGGGACGATGGCTCGACACCAGTGGTGAGGGAACGACGTGAGAGGCAGGCGCACCCCGACCGCTCGCGACGGGGAGGCCGTAGGAGTCAATGATCCTGTTCCGGGTGTACGTCCTCGAGAATCGCCGAATCTATGAACCTGGCAGCGTCTTGTCGCAACCGGGGCGTACGCGGCGGCACCCTTGACAGTTCAGATGGCGCCTGCTACACGTATCTCCACATGGCCCAACCGAAACGTAGTCCCCCAAGCCCGGGGAGCTGTGCGCACGACCACGCTTCCTGGTCGCCCGCTGTGAACGCTTGTGCGTCCCGGCCATCATGGCCTTTCTTGTTTGCTGCCAATGAAAAGGAGATGTCAGTCATGAGACCTATGCGGATGGTGTGTGAGCTCATTGCCTGCGTCCTCATCGTGATGGTCTGCCCGCTGGCGTGGGGCCAGCTTGACTGCCCGGCTGAATGCTGCGCCAACGAGCTCAACGTGCAGTGCTTCTCGTCGATCCAGGACGCCCTCGATTGCGCAGCAGCCGCCCCCCCGGATGGTTGCCAGTCCAACACAGTGTTCGTGCCGGCTGGGGAATACGACGTGCCCGAGACGCTGACCATCGCGAGCGGTGTGACGCTGCGCGGTGAAGGTAGCGGGATCTCCGTCCTCAGGGCGGCTGGTTCGATCAGCGGCAGTATCCTCACAGCGGCTTCCGGGTCCGGCATTCACCTCAAGGACCTCGAGTTCGATGGGAATGAAAGGAGTTTCGCCATCTCGGGCGTGGAGTTCGAAAACGTCTCTGACTTCTCGATCTCGGGATGCCTCTTTCACAACTTTGGCGTCGACGGTCTCGTGCTCAACGGGACTGGCTCGCCGTCGAACGGTACGATAACCAGGTGCCAATCCCGCTACAACACCGGGGCCGGGTTCCGGGTCTGGCCTGGGAACCCCAACCCCGGGACGTACAGCGAGCTACGCTTCACGGCGTGTGAGGCCATCCAGAACACCGGGGACGGCTTTGCACTCAAGGGAGTTAGCAACGTGGCCCTGACGGCATGCATTGCCGACCACGGGGCAGTACCGCCGCCAGCAGCCGGCACTGCCGGGTTCCTTGTCGACTCGTCCGAGAAGGTGACCCTCGCGGCCGCCATCGCCTCGGGGAACAATAACGGATTCAGTGTCGTTTTCGGGGTTGACGGGCTCTCTTTCTCCGGGTGCATTGCACGCGACAGCATCGCAGATGGCTTCTACATCAGATCCTCGGCGAACGTGGCCTTGGCCGGCTGCCACGCAGAAGGTAACGGCCGCAATGGCGTATCGGTTCGCACCGAATACGGCGATCTCGCGCATCACTTTTCGGTCGTCGGCGGGACAATATCGGAAAACGCCCGACATGGAATCAACCTCGCTGGGGTCAAGTACGGGACGATCTCCGGGGTGACAGTTCTCAACAACTCACAGGATGCCGGTGCCACCTACGATGGCATCCGGATTGCTAACGGCGTTGACACCCCCACGGTTAACTCACAGCACATCACGGTCTCGGGTTGCGTGATCAGCGATGACCGCGATGACCCAGAAGACAAGACACAGAACTACGCAGTACGCACGTTGACGGGGCAGGGGAACATCAGCGTGTTCTCGAATGACGTCGACGGCAACCTCGTTGGTCCCGGCTGCGACTCAACCCACGAAGACCAGTGCCCGGTCTACTTCGAGGATTGTACTTCCTGCGAGAAGAAGCACAACCCGGGCGATGCGACCAGTGGCTGAGCAGTGGGCAAGTGCAGTGGGAAGGAGATCAAACATGCGTACGGTAAGAAACTCCCTCGTAGCAATAGCTGCACTGCTCGCGCTGTTCGCGCCACCAGCCTCCGCGCAGTCGACTTGCACAGGAGGTACTTGCCCAGCCGGGTGCGTGGACTGGAGCATTCTCAACGTGACGGACTTCGGCGCGGCGCCGAATGACTCTGAAGACGACGCACCCGAGATTCAGTGCGCCCTCGACTGCGCAGCAGCCCAGCCCAGGGTTTGCGGGAGCTCGACCGTGTTCATCCCGGCGGGAATCTACTACGTCTCCCAGTTGTGGCCGGCTGGCCCCGGAGCGGCCCTCAAGATTGGCTCGGGCGTCACGCTACTTGGCGAAGGGCCGGGTATCTCAATTCTGAGGCCACATAGTGACGCCACCGGGGGGGTCATACTGGCGAACGTGAACTGGGCTGTCGTCCCAACGTCCTCCAATACCAGTATTCACATCTGCGATATTACCTTCGATGGAAAGAACTATGGGAGCTACCCTGCCAAGAACGTGATGGGCCCGGTCAACTTCGCCATGGTGCAGGATTTCAGCTTCACACGTTGTGAGTTTCTCAATTCGCCGGGCACTTCAGTGGTCACCCAGCAGGGTTCAGCCCGCGGGGTGTTCCAAGATTGCGTTGCCCGCGACAACGGCTCCATAGGGTTCTACGCGCAAAGCCGCAAGGACCAAACTCCAGAAGACACCCACCCCCCAGAAGACCTCGTATACGTCGGGTGTGTCGCGCGCAACAACGGCGGAAATGGGTTTGGCGTGTCGGACGGCGACAGGGTGACCTTCGTTGGCTGCGTGTCAGAAGGAAACGGAACGCAGGGTTTTGCCGTGGACGGTTCCCGGGACGTTTCCTACGTTGACTGCATCGCGCGAGACAACCTCTGGTTCGGCTTCGGTGTCTGGTACACGTCGAATTGGTCAGGCGCGCGACCGCAGCATACGACCTACACGGCCTGCATCGCAGAAGCCAACGGGCTGCTGGGATGGGCCGCGTACCGCCACAGCGGGTTGACCCTGGTCGCATGCCAAGCCTTGGGAAACGGCTGGGATGCGCGCAATCCACCGCCACAAATTCCACCAAACGGAGTCAATAGAAGCCCCGAGGATTGGGGCCATGGCGTCTTTGTGAGCGGGGTCGATACTGCTAGTGATTCGCGCATGGAACGGTACTCGATAGTCGGAGGAACGGTCGCCGACAACTTCGGCCACGGAATCTACTCAAAATCCAGCTTCTACGGGACCATTGCCGGGGTAGTCATCAAGAACAACTCCCAAGGTGGCGGGGGTGTGTTGCCCACATGGGCGTGCCTCCAATGCAACAACGATCAGGAGGTGTGGGGATGCCAGTTCTGGGCACATCCCTGTGACGGTGTTCGCCTCGAGAGGTTTCAAGGCCTCCCCCCCGATTACAAAGTCGCCATCACCCGTAGGGTGCTGATCTCTGGATGCGAGATCACTGACGATCAGGCGACCAAGACGCAGAACTACGCGATCTATGCTAAGGACGGCGAGTGCGAGGCAAGCCACGCCTTCTTCAACAACGTCCGCGGGAACGTCGTCAGTGGCCAAGACTGCCCCGCAGACCCGTACGACTGCCCGATTCAGCTGCCACTTGACGGGGAGCACGCGGACAACCCGGGCAACGAGGACTGGTGCTCGTAGGGGTTGAGCGGCGCGCTCGCGATCGGCTTGCTGGGAGCGACCTCAGCCCATGCTAGACTCGGGATGTCATGATCCTCGAGTACCTCACGGCAGCGTTGGAACGAGCCCACTACGAGATGATCCGCGACGAGCAGCCGTTCTATGGCGAGGTTCCGGGTCTTGACGGCGTGTGGGCGACAGGCACGACTCTCGAGGAGTGTCGGCGCAACTTGTCCAGCGCCGTTGAGGACTGGCTGCTGCTCGGGATCAGCCGCGGCGACCACATCCCACCCCTGGGAGACGCGGTGGTCGAGGTGCCCCGGGTCGCGGTGTGACGCGGCTCGGTCCGACGACTCGCGACGAGCTGATCCGACGCCTCCGCCGCCTGGGCTTCGAGGGACCACTTCAGGGCGGCCGGCACGCCTTCATGGTCCGCGGGGCAACCCGGCTGATCCTGCCCAACCCTCATCGAGCCAGGATCGGTACCGACCTCACCCGACCTTCTCACCGATCTTCTACTACGGGCCGTGATCTGCCGCGATCTGCGGCGCTTGCTTGCGCTTGCTCGTTCAACGTACTGCAGAGTACGCCTCACTCGCTCGCGCTGCGCAAACGCCACATCTCACGGCACCTCACGACCCTCGCGACGAACATCGGTGAGAAGGTCGGGCTAATGGCGCGCGTCCTCAGGCAGGCAGCCGTGAGCCGCGAGCAGTGGTTCGCGGCCGGAGAGTGACCGGCTGAGGCCGTCGGCTCGGAGCAGCCCTTCGTCACGGCCGCCCCTTCACGCTACTGCTGCACACGATGCGGGCGCCGCCTCCGTCTCCGGCACCCGTTCGACGGCACGTGCCGGGCACGGAGCAACGGAGGACCGCAGAGCGGGCCGACGTTGGTTTGTGCCGGGCACTGCACGGGAAGGGCATGACGGGAAGCGAGACGAGCCATTCGCCGACCTGCCCCGTGGCGCGGCGAGAGGCCCACCAGGTCCTCGAGACGCGCTGGCGGGCTGTGAGGCCCGCCAGCCACGGCCACCCCTGCAGGTGACCACTGCCCGTCACACCGGCCCCGGCTCCGGCCCCGTCTCCGCTACCGGCTCCGGCACCGGCAGCGGGGCGGGCGCGGCCCCTATGCCCTGCGCTCCCTGAGCTGCTCGACCAGGGCGTCGAACTGGGTCCGGGCCTGCTCCTCGGAGTACAGGCGGAGGTCGTTGAGGTCGCCGTTGATCACCACGTGGGGCACGCCCAGGCGTCTGGCCAGGCGCAAGTGCATGCCGTAACGGTTGTTGGAGTTGTTGGGGCAGGTCTTGCAGTCGTGGTAGATCACGCCGTCGATCTGGTAGTCGTGGATCATCGATTCCAGGTAACGCTCCTTGAAGGACTCGGCGCGGACGATGAAGAGCTCGGTGTAGGCCCGGGCCATGCCCTCGAAGGGGTCGGGGTGGGCGAGGTCCTCGAAGATCCAGCTGTTGCAGTAGGTGGAGGCGACGACGCAGGTCCGGTTGGTCGCGAACTGCTCGGCGTTCTCGCGCAGCTTGCCCCACACCGGCATGCCCTCCCAGTAGAGGCGGAAGGCCTCGTCGTCGACCGCCCCGACGCCCGCGTCGATGCGCTCCTGGAGCTCGCCGGTCAGGGTCTCGTAGTAGGCCTCGGCGCGCGGGTCGCCGCGCAGCACCACCGCCGGTCCCATGTGAATGGTGCCGTCGAAGAAGGTCAGCGGCGAGGGCCGGTGCTCGGCCTGGCGCAGGACCTTCTTCCAGAGCAGGGTGCAACGGTGTGAGCTTGCCGTCACCTCGCGCAGGCGGTCGATGTCGAAGCGGCTCCCGCTGACCTGCTCCAGGGTCGGGATCAGGGACTTCAGCTGGCCGACGACGGCGGCGACGATGTCCGGGCTGAGGTCGTCAACCGCGCGCGGGGTCTCGATGCCGATCATCGGGACCTGGAACTCGCGCTGGTAGAAGGCGAACCAGTCCTGGACGTCGCGGCACTGGTTGGTGTTGTAGACCAGGACGTCGGGTTTGGGCACGCTCTCCAAGCCGAAGGCCTTGGTCAGCGGCGTGGACTTCTTGAGGTAGGAGCCGATGTCGCTGGTCAGGTAGGAGCAGATTTCCGGCGAGTAGCCGGCCGCGTTGGCGGCCGGGATGAGGTCGGCGGCCATGCGCGAGGAGCCGAGCAGGGCGCCGTGGTTCTCCGGGAAGTAGACCCGGAACCCGAAGGCCCTCAGCAGCTCGGCCGGCCCGACGCTGGTGCACCACGCCACCTTGGCGTCGCCGGTGCGGGCGGCCTGGTCGAGCTCGCCGAAATAGGCGGCCATCAGCTCGCGCATGGGACCGGACGAGCGGATCTTCTTGATGAGCGGCTTGTCCTGGGGCTGCTGGTTCACGGTGCGTCCTCCTCGATGGTGCCAGGGGGCAGCGGGATGAGCATCGGCCGTATCATAGCGCCTCTCTGACAGCACGCAGCGGCAGGCGTCAGGGGAGCGGCAGAGACGGCCGGAGGTGCAGAGGTCGCTCTTGCGGGCCGCCGGCAGCGGGCGACGGGAGCCGGGGACCGCACCGGGCTCCCGGTCCCCGATTTCCGGCAGCTGTCCCCCGTCACCCATTTCCCGGGCTGTGGCGCTGCCCCAGCCGCTGTCCCTGCTGCTGCCCCAGCACCTATCCCACCCAGGGCAGGCGGTCGAGGTCGATGTTGCCGCCGGTGAGGACGATGCCGACCCGGAGGCCCTTGAAGCGGGGCTTGTTCTCGAGGATGGCGGCCAACGGCATGGCGGCGGCCGGCTCGGCGACCTGCTTGAGGCGCTCCCAGAGCAGGCGCATGGCGCGCAGGATGGCGTTCTCCTCGGCCTGGAGCAAGGCCGACAGGCTGCGGGCGAGGATGGCGAAGGGGAGCCTGCCGAGCGACGAGCGCAGGCCGTCGGCCAGGGTGTCGGGGTCGGCCGACGGCAGCATGCGCTCGAGTCGGAGCGACTTGGCGGCCTCGGGGGAGACCAGGGGCTCCACGCCCAGCACCCGCACCCCCTGGTCGTGGGCCATGCTGGCCAGCACCGCGCCGCTGGCCAGGCCGCCTCCACCGACCGGCACCAGGACCATGTCCAACCCCTCGACCTCGTCCAGCAGCTCGAGGACGGCGGTGCCATGCCCGGCGACGGCCGCCGGCGTCTCGAAGGGGTGGACGACCGCGGCCCCGGTGAGGGCGCAGATCTCGGCCAGGGTCGCCTCGCGCGCCTGCAGGGTGGGCTCGCAGTAGGTAATCGCGGCGCCGTAGGCGGAGACCACGGCGCGCCGGCTGCGCGGCACGTCCCTGGGCATCACCAGGTGGGCCGGGATGTCGCACAGACGCGCGGCCAGCGCGATGGCTGCGGCGTGGTTGCCCGAGGAGTGGGCGGCCACGCCCCTGGCCTCGTGGGGCAAGCGGGTGACGGCGTAGTAGGCGCCGCGGAGCTTGAACGAGCCGGTGCGTTGGAGGTGCTCGCACTTGAAGAACAGGCGGGCACCGCACAGGTCGTCGAGGGAGGCCGAGGTCAGCACAGGGGTGCGGTGGGCGATCCCGGTCAGGCGCCGGGCAGCCTCGAGCACGTCGTTCTCGTCGAGCTCGAGGTTGACGCCGGGACGGACAACGACTTCGGCGATCTGGCTCACCGGCCCTCAGCATACCAGCCCTGGAGGCGTTCTCAGGGTCGAGGGCGCTCCAAGATGCGTGCGACCAGGGGGTGCTGCGTCGATCTCCCCGATCGCGCTATCCTGTGCGCCGCATGGGGGCGATGAGGAGATGCTAAAACGCGGAGACCGCCTCGGACACTACCAGGTCGTCGACGTGCTCGGCCAGGGCCAGGCCGCGGTCACCTACCGGGCACGGCACGTCAACCTGGGGACCGAGGTCGCGCTCAAGGTGCCGCACGCGCGCCTGGTCGCGGACACCACCTTCTACTTTCGCTTCCTCAGGGAGGCCGGCCTGGGCAGCCGTCTCGACCACCCGGCCATCGTCCGCGTCCTCGACTCCGGCGAGGTGGACGACCAGCCCTACCTGGCCATGGAGGTGGCCGAGGGCGAGCCGCTGGACGTGGTGCTCAAGCGCGACCGGACCCTGCCGATCCGGCGCGCCCTGCTGGTGGCGCGGGCGGTGGCGGAGGCCCTCGCCTATGCCAGCGCGCGCGGAGTGGTCCACCGCAACCTCAAGCCCGGCCACATCATGCTGCTGCGCGACGAGCAGGTGAAGATCGTCGACTTCGGCGTGGCGCGGGACTACGGCCAGGTCGGCCTGACCGAGTCAGGGGTCATCCTGGGGACGCCGCTCTACGCCGCGCCCGAAGCCAAGGACCCGCGTCGCCTCGACCACCGCTCCGACCTCTACTCGTTGGGCATCATCCTCTTCGAGATGCTCCAGGGTCATCCCCCGTTCCAGGCCCTGTCGCCGGTCGAGGTGGCGATCCTGCACTGCACCGCGGACTTCCCGGCCTACCCCACGCTCAAGGTCAAGATGCCGAAGGCGGTGTGGGACCTGATGGACTGGCTGTGCCGCAAGCAGCCCCAGGAGAGGCCGGTCAAGGGTACCGACGTGGCGGCCGAGATCGACCGCATCCTCGAGCTCGTGTCGCGGCTGAAGAGCTGAGGTCGGGCGCGGGCTTCGCGACTCGGGGTCGAGTCATTCGCCAGTGCCGGGAGTGGTGGCCTACCCGCCCGCCTCGACCATGGCCCGCACCACCGCACACCAGGCGGCGGTCAGGTTGCGGTGGCTGTAGCCGCCGCCGCCGAGGGCGAGGATCCGGCCCTGGCTGTGGCGATCGGCCAGAGCGCACAGGCGGCGCGCGGCGTGAGCGTGCGCGGCCGGGCTTAGCTCGAGGTGGGTGATGGGGTCGGTCGCCAGGCTATCGGCGCCGCACTGCAGGAGCACGAGCTCGGGCCGGGCCGCGTCGACGTGCGCCTCGACCCGCTCCCAGGCGGCCATGAAGAAGTCGTCGCCGGCGCCCGGCGGGAGCGGGATATTGAGCTTGGTGCCTTGGGCCGCGCCGGAGCCGGCCTCATGGGGCCAGCCGCTGCCCGGGTAGAGGAAGCGGCCGTCCTCATGGATGTCGGCGATGCACAGCTCGGGGTCGTCCTCGAAGGAGTAGAACACGCCGTCGCCGTGGTGGGCGTCGATGTCGACGTAGGCGATGCGGCGGATGCCATAGCGCGCGCGCAGCACCTCGATGGCCACGCCGCAGTCGTTGAAGACGCAGAACCCGCCGGCCCGATCCCGGCGCGCGTGGTGGAGGCCGGCGATGGGAACGAAGGCGCGGCGTAGGGTCCCGGCGACGAGCCGGTCGACCGCGTCCAGGACGGATCCGACGACTGCAGCCGAGGCCTCGTAGACGCCCGGGAAGGCTGGGGTGTCGCCGTAGTCGAGGAAACCCTCGCCGGTCGCCGACTGGCGCACGACCTGGTCGACGTAAACCGGGGTGTGGAAGCGCTCGATCTCCTGCCGCTCGGCGCGGCAGGGCGCTAGCACCTGCACCAGCTCGACCAGGTGCTCGCGCTGCATGCCGGACCAGAAGGCGTCCAGCCGGTCGGTGCCGAACGGGTGGCCGTGGCCGAAGCCGTAGCGCGCCAACTCCTCGCCGTAGTAGACGCCGACGAGGGGAAGAATGGGGCTCACGGGACCATTCTACTGAGCGCCGCGGCGCGCAGTCAGGGCGGCGCCGAGGGCGCCGGTGAACTGGGCATGCGGACAGATCGTGACCGGCCGGCCGAGCCGGCTGCCGAGGAGGTCGGCGATGGTCGGGTTGTGGGCGACCACCCCGCCGGTGAGCAGGACCTGGCCCTCGAGGGGGTCCATCTCCAGGATGCGCTGGACCACGGACAGGAAGGCGCCGCGCACGATTTCGGCCACGGCCGCGCCCTGGCGGAGATGGGACAGGATCTCGGTCTTGGCGAAGACCGTGCAGAAGCTCGACAGGCGCGCGGTGCGGTCGGTGGAGCGGGCGAGCCGCTCCATCTCGGGGAGCTCGAGGTCGAGGCGGAGCGCGATCTCCTCGATGAAGGCGCCGGTGCCGGCCGCGCACTTGCG
>Ga0316620_10000224_pt1 | contig 22511 bp, 13 predicted proteins | sample OWC_Aug_M1_C1_D5_FD_207651 | JGI IMG/M metagenome (GOLD analysis project Ga0316620, IMG submission 207651) | Wetland soil microbial communities from Old Woman Creek delta, Ohio, United States - OWC_Aug_M1_C1_D5_B | ecosystem: Environmental > Terrestrial > Soil > Wetlands | place: USA: Ohio...
GACCTCTGCACCTGGTCGCAAAGCTCGTCGGCCGCGAGCCGCCGCGCGTCCCGGCCGGGCCATACGACCTCGGCCCAGTCCAGCAGGTCGAGAGCCTCCCCTCGACACGTCCGCGCAGCTGCCACCACGGCTCCCCCCACCGAGCCGTGGGTGTGGAGGAGCGGGTCCAGCCCGCCCAGCCCGGCGCGCGCGGCCGAGCGGCCGAGCTGGCTCAGGTTCGCGCCCGCACCTGCCACCACGCCATCGGACTCGACCTCCAGCTCGAGCAACGGACCACCGAAGCTCACCAGCGGCGCTCGCAGCCCCTTGTCCGGCGCGACCAGCCGACTTCCCGCACCGAGCACCAGCCACGGCACCCCGTGGCTGGCGAGCAGATCGACGACCTGCTCGACGGCAGAGACTCGCTTGCAGCGGATGACCAGGTCGGCCAGGCCCCCGATCCGGGCTGCGGTCCAGGCGCGGAGGTCGACGCGCTCGTAGACCTCCACGTCACCGCTCGACCTCAGGCTTCGCAGCTGCTCCCTGAGGCTGTCGAGCTGTGACGCGTGAATGCTGATCACGGTTCGCCGATTCCCGGTTGCCACACTGGAATAGCCTAAGGCCAAGGGGTTGTTGCTCCTGATGCCAAGAGCGAACCTCTGGCAACCGCATCATACCTCCTCCTTCCTGCAGCGGACCCGCCGGTCCGCTCTCTTTTTCTTCCCGGCCTCCCCCGACGCGTCGCCTAGCGGCACCCTCCGGGACGATCGCAACGAGCATCGCAGGCCGAGTTGGAGCCGCCACCCAAGCTTGCAGGCATTGTCAGCCCTTCAAGCCCAGCAACTTGATGTAGTAGAGGAGGGCCTGGCGCGAGATCTCGAGCTGGCGGGCGGTGGCGCTGCGGTTGCCGCCGTTGCGGGCCAGGGCCTCGGCCAGGAACTGGCGCTTGAACTCGGTCATCGCCTGCTCCCAGGTGCCCTGGGCGTGCTGGACCGAGGACCGGATGTCGAGGTCCTCTGCCCGCACTGTTCCCCCGCTGCGGCGGACCACCGTACTGCTGACAAGGTGGTACAGCTCGCGCACGTTGCCGGGCCAGTCGTAGGCGGCCAGCGCCTGCTCGGCCTCGCGCGTCCATCGCACCGGCTCGAGCTGGTCCTTGTCGATGATCTGGCGTTCGAAGAGCTGGCGCAGAATCGGGATGTCCTCACGGCGCTCGCGCAGCGGCGGAACATGGATGCGCATCGAGGCGAGACGGTAGTAGAGGTCTTTCCGGAAGCGGCCCTCGTCCACCAACCGCTCGAGGTCGCGGTGGGTGGCGGCGACGATCCTCACGTCCACGTGGAAGACCTGGTCCGATCCCACCGGCCGCACCTCGTACGACTCGAGGAAGCGCAGCAGCTTCACCTGCAGCGGCAGGTCGAGGTCGCCGATCTCGTCCAGGAACAGGGTCCCGCCCTCGGCGGTTCGGACCGTGCCCCGGCGTGGTCGCTCGGCACCGGTAAAGGCGCCTCGCTCGCATCCAAAGAGCTCGTTCTCGATCAGGCTGCCGGGCAGGCCCGGCATGTTCACCGATTCCATCCGCCCACGGCGCCCGGACAGCCGGTGGAGGGCGGCTGCAGCCACGCCCTTGCCTGCGCCCGTCTCCCCGAGCAGCACCACCGGCAGACTGCTGCGCGCGGCCTGTTTGAGCTCCGAGCGCAGCCGTACCGCGGCGGCGCTGATTCCATGGAATCCGGTCTCGGCGACGTCGGGGTCGCTTTCTGCCGCAGGCGAGGGCCCCAGCATGTGCACAAGGTCGCCGAACAGACGCCACCCCGCCTCGGTCGCCGGCTCGCCGCCGAGCGGAACGAGGCAGAGACGGCCGCGCTGGACCGCGCTGCCCGGGCTTCCCTCCCCCGCCCTCCACAGCATGCGATCCTCGCCCGCCAGGCGGACCTCCAGGCCGCTCACCCCAAGCAGGTCGAGCAGGGCGCCTGCCTCATCCCGCCCCAGGGCCGTGACCGCTCCCGCCTCGACCATGGCGGCCAGGGCACTCAGTCCCTCGTCGCTGACCGTGGAGGTGCCCGCCAGACGGCGCGCCCATCCCGTGAGCCCGTGCGCGTGGAGCAGGCGCGCCGCCGTTTGACGCCGCTCAGGGTCGAGCCACGGGCGCGGGCCGGCGAGTCGATCCACCAAGGCGATGGATAGGGCATCGCTCGGACGGAGGCGCCCCGCGCCCGCCAGGCAGGAACGCGCTACATCCGCCCCCTCGCGGGTCGCGGTCCGCAACCAGCGGGCTGCCCGGCACACGCCCCAGCCGTCGTCGGTCGCCGCTTCGCCGCCTTCGCCGGCCAGGGCCTGCACCAGGTCCAGCCAGCGCGCCCCCTCCTCGCCGCCGCGGCCGAGGAACTCGGCGGCGGGCTGGCACCTTCCCTCGAGGAGGGCCGACACGCCGCGCAGAAAGCAGAATGCCTCGTCGATTCTGGGGTCCCAGCGACAGGCTTCGATGGGAAGAGCGGCGACCAGCGCCTGGAACTCGCGCTCGTCGCCGCGGGCGAGGACGAGCCGGGCTCGCTCGGACTGTACGAAGACGTCCTCCGGCCCTTCGCTGGCCTGATCGAGCCAGCGTACGGCGTGAGCCAGGCGCAGTTGATCGAGCGCAGTCACCGCCAGGTTGAACAGCACCGGACGGGTGCGATTGCGAAAGCCCGCGACCTTGAGCAGACGGAACGCCCGCAGGAGGTGGCTCTCGGCCTCCTCCTCGTGGCCTTGGGCCAGGGCCAGAGAACCCAGGTCGAGCTGCATCAGTGCCTGCCGACCGGGCGCCGGCTCGGAGGGGAGCACGCGCCGCAGCAAGCGGTAGGCCGCTTGGTAACGCCCGTCATCGGCCAGGCGCAGGGCCCGGCAGTGCATGAGCCGCCGCCACAGGGCGGGCTGAGTCTGCGCGGTACGAGCTCGCCAGTCGCGATCGGTGAGGAGGTGCGGCGCCTCGATCGACGCGATCGCGATCTCGTACCACTGTCGCAGAGGTCCGCTCAGGGCCTTGAGGGCTTGGCGCGCCACGCGCGAGGCCTGGGACACCTCCTGCTCCTCGGCGCCAGCCGTGCGCAGCACGCGCAGAGCGGCCTCAAGGCTGGCTCGCGGCCAGCGCCGGGCAAAGCGCGCGTCCGGCAGGGCAGGCCGCTGGCCGCGCGGCGGGTCGATCGCCTCGCACCACGTCTCCAGAGGCCGCCGGGCGTCCTCGGGCAGACCGTCCATGGCGCGACGGGCACCGCCCAGGTCGAGCTCGCCCAGGCAGGCCTCGGCCAAGGCGACCTGCAGGTCAGGCCCGAGAGCCTCCGGGGCGACGCAGGCGAGGAGGGCACGGACCGCTGCGTGGTCCAGCCCGTCGAGTGCCGAGCGCGCCCAGTCGACGAGCTCGGCCGAATCCTGGCCAGCAAGCGCGCGGTGTCGGAGACGTCTCGGGTCGCCCTCGGGGAACAGCGCGACGACCTCCGCGTGGAAGGGATCGTGGCGCAGGCTGGTCGGCTCGGGCAGCCTCCAACGACCGTCCCGTTCGACGGCCTGGAGCTCGGCAGTGACCCGCCCCAATGTCACCGGCTCGAGACCCGAGTGGTCGACCAGAAATCCCTCGGGCACGCCGTCTGGGAGCAGCCCGAGCAGCCTCGCCACGCGGGCATGGCCGGACGAGCGGCACGTGGCCTCGCGGCGCTCGCGGAAGAGCTCGCTCGCCGCGCCGGTAAGCGCGGCCCGGTCGGCGGCGTGAAAGGGGTGAAAGCGACCGCGTCGACGCTCGACCTCGTGGTGACAACGGTCGAGGGGCACGCCGGTCACGGCCAGGTGGCGGTGCAGCCGATCGGGGTCGAAGACCGGCGGACGGGGGGGATCCCACCCGGGGGGGAAGCCGCCGATGACGACCGCCGCACAGCCGTGCCGGCTCACCGTCCGCTCCACCGCTGCCAGCTGCTCAGGCTCGAGGGTCCCGGCCACGACCAGGGCGTCCCCCGGATCAGCACTCAACGACCTCAACGCCAGCGTCGCGTCCGCGGAGCTGACCACGAAGCGGGCCCGGCGGTCGCCCTGGACGAGCGCGCACCAGATTGCCGCACCCAGGCGGCAGGCCGTGGCGTCGTCCGGGACCTGCCAGAAAGCCATGTCCCCGGCCTCCGGCAGCGGCGGCAGGTCCCAGCGCACGGCCCATAGGCAGCGGGCAGTGGCCAGGTCGAGCGGCAGAGGCAGCCTGCCGAGGTGGTTGGACAGCGCTGGTTCGAGATAGAAGCCGGGACCCTCCGGCTCCACCTCGAGCTCGTCACGGGAAAGGCCGACCGCCGCGGCGATGGCCGCCAGCGACGCGTCCCGGGTGCGATCGGCCGCGCCTGCACCTCGGCCGAGGCGGGCGATCACTGGCGACAGTGGTCGCGGGAAGCCGGGAATGGCGACCATGGGTCCCGCCGTCGTGCGCATGACCCGAGCCCGACGGAGGGTCGCCGGTGCCAGCCAGAGGTCGAACTCGGCGAGGAGCGAGCAGAGGGCGGTGAGCTGCAGGGCGAGTCGAGCCCGCTCCCGGTGCGCCACGCGCTCGGCCATGACCTGCCCGGCCGGCGTCGGGGCCAACCCGCCGTCGAGCGGAACCGGTACCGGCAGTGCCGGATGCTCGACCAGGAGCGCCTGTGGCCGAGGAACTCTCACCGCGCCACCCCGCTCCAGGCTTGCCAGAAACCGGGAAACGACTTCTGCACGCAGCCACCGTCGTCGAGCTCGAGAGGTCCGGCAGCGAGGGCGGCCACCGCCATGGCCATGGCGATGCGATGGTCACCGGCCGCGCCGACCTTGACCTCCGACGATCGCGAACCTCGATCGAGGGGCCTGGTCACAATGACCGAGTCGCGCTCGACCTCCAGTCCGGCACCGAGGCGACGGAGGTTGTCGACCATGGATGTCAGTCGGTCGCTCTCCTTGTGGCGGAGGTTGTCGAGACCGGACAGACGAGACCCGGCTGGCGCACAGGCGGCGACCACCGCCAGGGCCGGGAACAGGTCGGGCGCGTCTCTCAGGTCGGCGGTGATGGGCCTCACGACCGGTCCGGTCGCCCGCACGCGATCCTGTGCGCCGCTGATCACCATTCCGGCCCCGGACAGAATCGCGCACAGCGCGCGGTCGCCTTGCCGGCTGTCCAGCGAGAGCGGAGTTAGCTCCACGCTGCCGCCGGCCACCGCGGCCGCGCCCAGGAAGAAGGCGGCGGCGGACCAGTCGCCCTCGACCGAGTACGCGGCGCGGCGCAGCGGTTGCGGGCCGACCCGCCATCGCCTGCCCTCCAGGTCGCGGGCCACGTCGCCCCCGAAACAGCGCAGCACGTCTTCGGTGAGGTCGAGGTAGGGGCGGGACGGAACCGGGCCTGCGAGCTCGAGGTCGAGCCCCGCGCGCAGGCACGGCGCCACGAGCAGCAGCGCGCTCACGAACTGGGACGAGGCGCCGGGCGAGATACGCGCACTTCCCCCCTCGAGACGGGCGCCCGTGATCCGAACCGGCAGGAAGCCGCGCGCACTCTCCAGGACCGCACCGAGTTCGACCAAGGCGGCGAGCAAAGGCTGCATCGGCCGCTCCCGGAGACGCCGGCTCCCGTCCACCGTCGCGCTCCCCGGCACCGCGGCCAGGAGGGCGATCACGAAGCGGGCGCCGGTCCCCGAGTCTCCGAGGTCGAGTCGGACCGGCGACGGTGGCGTGGTGCGGGAACCGACCTCGATCGATGTTCTCCACTCCAGCTCCCAGCCCGCAGTCGCGAGGGCGGTGGCCAGGCGGCGCGTGTCATCGCAGTCGAGCGGGTTGTGAACCAGGCCGCCCCCGGCCACGGCGGCAGCCAGTAGAGCCCGGTTGGTGAGGCTCTTCGACGGCGGCACATTGACCCGGGCCTCGACCCCCGCGCACCGGCCGGCGAGCAGGCGCAAGCTCATCGTGGACCGTCCACGCGAAAGCACGCAAGGGCCGGCGGCAGAGGTGACCGCCTTGCCACGACCGGGTCGTGATCTGGTCCCGCACTCGGCTTGGGGAGCATCAGGGCATTGTCGAGATGGAGCCGTCGGGTGTCAAGCCGGCGTCAACCCACTGCCGCGTGCCATCTTCGGCCACCAGGATGGCGTGGCGGGTGGCGAGCCAGGCCGGCACCACCATCGCCAACCGCTCCTCCCGGCCATGCTCCCAGGCGGCGTGGAAGTGGCCCCAGAGCACGACGTCGACTCCTTCGGACCAGGCCAGCTCGGCTGCCCGCTGCAGAGCCTCGGTCGGCATGCGGTAGCGAAACCGGAAGTTGGTGTCGGCGAGCCTGGCCTCTACCGAGCGCACGATCCTCACGGCAACGGCCTGCGGCAGCAGCCGCGCCCACTGCCGAGCGATCCGTGACTTGGACACGGTCGCCCAGAACAGATACTGGAGGTCGCGCCGGTTGATCCGGTCGCCATGGATCAGCCGATAGCGCAGCCTGCCGGCAACGAACTCGTAGCAGCGCCCGCCGAAGTCGACGCGTGAAGCCAGATCGGGCTCGTCGAGGAAGAAGTCCCGGTTCCCCTCCACCAGAACCAGACGCAGCCCGGCGGCGCGGGCTCGAGACCAAGCGCCCAGGATCCGCCGCACCGAGGAGGTCCAGAACTTGGCCATGCCGATCAGGTACTGGCAGGCATCGCCGAGGTAGATGACCTCCCCCACTCCGGCCGCGGCCGCGCATCCGAGCAGGCGCTCCATCTCCTCGACGTCCCCGGGTCGTTGGCCGAGGTGGCAGTCGGCGAGGACCAGGCGCTTCACGGCCGGCATGGTAGCAGGCCGAGGCTATACTTGGAGGCGGCTGGGGAGGCCTCAAGAATGAACACAGTCCCGCGCTCGGCCATGGTTGCGTGCCTGCTCGTCCAAGGCGCTGTCCAGCTCGCCTCCGCAGGCCAGACGACGGAACCGGAAACGACCCGGATGACCCCTGGCGTCCAGCGCCTGTGGGTCGAGGGCGCTGATCCGATCCGTGTCATCGTCCAGGCGAGAGCCTCGGCCGACGCCCTCCTCCCCCCAGCCCCGCGCGGCGTCGAGCAGCCCCGGCAGCGCCTGCTCGCCGTCGAGGAATCGGTCGGCCGGCTCCTCGCCTCCCTGCGGTCCGAGATCGCTCCGACCGAGCTCGTGGTGCATCAGGTCTTTCGGTTCCGTCCCGGAGTCGCCATGACGGTCAGCCGCGCCGCCCTGCTCCGGGTGTTGGCCGATCCCGACGTGGTCCTGGTCGAGGAGGACGAGCTGTGGCGCGCGCACACCGACCGTGGCCTGCCCCTGATCGGCGCCGACGTGCTCCACGACATGGGCATCACCGGCGAGGGCTTTGCCGTGGCCATCATCGACACCGGCATCGATCCCCTCCACCCCACCCTCGGCGCCGGAGCGATCCCCAACGGCAAGGTGGTCTACGGCCTCGACACGGCGGACAACGACACCGATCCCACGGACTGCGAGGGACACGGCACTGCCGTGGCCTCGGTGGCGGCCGGGTTGCCCTACACCTGGGACTCGACCACCCACTTCGCCGGCGGGGCCGCGCCCGGCGCCCAGATCCTCGCCTACAAGGCCAGCTCCGATAGCCAGTGCGGCAACTTCTACTCGAGCGACGTGATCCAGGCGATGGACGACGCCGTGCTCCTCCGCGACACCTACGAGGTCGTCGCCATGAACCTCTCGATCGGCAGCACCGACCACTACATCGGGCCGTGCGACAACCGCGGCTACATCGTCTCCTACGCCAGCGCCGTGGCCGACGCGGTGACGGCGGGCATCGCCGTAGTCATCAGCGCCGGCAACGAGGCCGACAAGGAGGGACTGTCGGCCCCGGCCTGCGTCAGCCGCGCCATCAGCGTCGGCTCGGTGTACGACCAGAACATTGGCATCATCTCCTACTGCGGCGACAACCCGGGGGACGAGTGCTCGCCGTACCTCTGCCAGGACATCAACAAGCAGGCCAAGACGCCGACCTGCTATACCAACTGCAACCTCTACCTCGACCTCTTCGCGCCCTCGGAGATCCTGACCGCGGCCGTGTCTGGCGGAACGGTCACCAACAGCTACGGCGGAACCTCGTTCGCCGCGCCCTACGTCACCGGCGCCATTGCCCTCCTCCACGAGGCCCTCGCCGGCATGAACCCCACTCGGGCGCGCTTCCTGCTCGAGCTCAGCGGCGAGCCGGTGACCGACACCCGCAACGACGTCACCCGCCCGCTTCTCGACCTCGAGGCCGCCATCAGCGACGGCGGGGTCGCGGTCGGCGACGAGACCGATGTCGCCATCGGCAATGCCACCGGCATCCCGGCCAGCTCGACCGCCTTCGTCTCCGCCAACGGCCTGGTCCAGTCGGTGCGGGTGGCGGTCAAGGTCGTCCACGGCCGACCCGAGCAGCTGATGATCACTCTCGAGGGCCCGGATGGGACGCGGGTCGTGCTCCACGACCATCAGTCGGGGACGACACCCGAGGACACCTCCGACTACACCGCCGGCTCCAGTGGCGTGTACGCCCTCTACCCGGACGACCTCGAGCCGGCCGAGAGCCTGGACGGTTTCGTCGGTCATCAGGCCACTGGCACCTGGACCCTGGAGGTGCTCGACGACGACATCACGACTGCGCCCGGAATCCCGCCCCGTCTCGTCGGCTGGGGCCTGCAGGTCGCCGTCGAGGAGGTCGTCACACCCCCGTCGGCGCCGGCCTTCGTGGTGCCCATCGCCGCCCATGGCGCAGGGGTCAACGAGACCTTCTGGGTGTCCGACCTCAGGGTCCTGAATACGTCGGCGTCGGACAGCGCCTCGGTCTGGCTCTACCTCGTGCCGCAAGGCTCGGACGGCACCGTCGACTTCCAGCTGGCCACGCTTTCCGTACCGCCCCGGACCGTGCTCGACCTGCCCGACGTCCTCGCCCTCGAGTTCGCGGCCGACGAGGTCCAGGGCAACCTGCTCTTCGAGACCGAGGCCAGCGGCCTCCTGGTCACCTCGCGCACCTACAACACGGGCGGAGCGTCCGGGACATATGGCCAGTTCATCGGCATGGCCCGCGCCAGCGACGCCATCGGGGTCGGCGACCCGCCGCTGATCCTGCTCCAGCTCGCCGACAACGTAGACTACCGGGCCAACCTGGGCTTTTCCGAGGTCGCTGGCAGCCAGGCCACGGTGGCGGTCAGGATCCACGACGGAGCTACCGGCGATCAGCTCGGCTCCACGGGTCAGTTCACCGTCGCGCCCTTCTCCAACACCCAGGTCAACCGTGTCCTGACCGAGCTCGGCATCTCCTCCAGCGACAGCGCCTTCGCCACAGTCGAGGTCACGGGTGGCAATGGCCGCGTGATCACCTACGCCTCGGTCGTGGACAACTCCACCGGGGACGCCATCTGCGTCCCCGGCGAGCACCCGCGGCAGGCCGACCAGCTCGTGCTCCCGATCGTGGCCAAGGTGGCCGGCGAGGAGGGCACCAACTGGGTCACCGACGTGCGCGCCTACAACGCCGGCCAGACCCAGCTCGACTTGACCTTCGAGTTCCGCCCGCAGCTGGGCAGCGCCGGCAGCACTCTGACTGCGACCGCCACCATCGCCCCCGGTCAGATGCTGGCCAGCAACGACGTGCTGGCCACGCTGTTCGGCCTCGAGGATGCTTCCGGCTCGCTGCGCCTGGCCGCCGCCGAGCCGGCGTCACTGGTGGTCACCTCGCGGACCTACAACCAGACCGAGGACGGCACCTACGGCCAGTTCATCGGCGGTGCGACAACAGGCTTCGGGCCCAGCGATTCGGTGGTCGTCATTCACCTCGACAAGAACGACGCCTATCGCGCCAATGTCGGCATGTGCGAGGTGGGCGGCGGAACCGCCCAGGTGCGCTATGTCCTCAAGAGCGCCACCGGGAGCACGCTCGGAGTCGGCAGCCTGATCCTCGGCGCCTACCAGGTCAAGCAGGTCAACGACATCTACGAGGACCTTGGCGTGGCGGCCAGCGACAACACGCGGGTGGAGTTCTTCATGGACTCCGGTAACGGCGCCTACACCGCGTACGCGTCAATCATCGACAACCGCTCGGGGGACGCCATCTTCGTGCCGGCGATGGCGTATTGAGCGGCGACAGCCCGGTCGTGCCTCTCCCGTCGAGTCAGGCCCTATGCACTCTGTACCCGTGTCTTGGATCGGCGCGCGTCGTTGCCCTCTTCGCTGCATCGTCGAGCTTCGCTCGTACGGCAACGGCAACGCGCTCGGGCTCGGCCAGCTGGTGCGGGACAGGCTCGACGCGGGCTAGTCCGACAGCCACACCAGGAGGCCGATCGCGACCAGGGCAGCGGCGATCGCCAGCGCGATCTTGATCCAGCTGTAGGGGCGTTCGCCCTGGACCTCGCCCGTGCGGGCGTTGACCAGGAAGCGGTAGACCGTGTCGCCGAAGCGGTAGGCGCTGATCCAGACCGGGAGCAGGATGTGCTTGAAGCTGATCCCGTCGTAGCGGGTGGAGACCGAGTGTACCCGCTGGCGGTCGCCGCCGATGTCCTGCTCCACGGTGCGACGGATGCGCTCGGCCATGACTGCCTTGGCCTGCTCGAAGCCCTGCTCGAGGTCGACCTTGTAGCTCTCGGCGCGAAACCCGGCCAGGTAGCCATCGTCGTAAGGCACGAGGCCGTCCAGGTCCCACGGCTCGAGGTGATCGAAGTGAGAGCGGGGCAGGGAGTCGCTGGCCGGCACGAGCACGTCGTCAAAGATGTTCCAGACCACCCCCGAGGCCGCTGTCCAGCGGGTCTTGCGCACCTTCCGGGTCTTGCCCGAGTGGTCGCGTTCGTTCACGAAGTAGTCGTCGCCGCGCTCGCCTCGGTAGAAGGACGTGGTCTTACAGTCGTAGGTCCAAGAGGGCATGTACATGCCCACGATGGCCTTGGCGGTGGAGGCGATGCGCTTCAGCTTCGAGGGCGCGAACCAGCGGCTCCTGACCCAGCTGCGAAAGGCCTCCAGCGCCCGCCCGCGCTCGACCTTGAACGGCAACAGGGCCTGGGGCCGGATGATCCGAGTCGACTGACTGGTGAGCACCACGTTGGTGCCGCAGTAGGCGCACTCGCCCGACGTCACGTTGGCCTCGAGGGTCGACTCAGCGCCGCACTCTTCGCAGCGGACGGTCAGCCGCTCTTCGGTCGCGGCCGCCCCGGCCGACTGCGCCAGCTGCTCGGCGTAGTCATGCTCGCCGATGTCCACCTCGGACTGAGGAATGGCGTTGGAAGCTCCGCAATAGGGGCAGACCAGGGCCGCGCTGCCCGGGCTGAACTCGACCTCTCCGCCACACTGCGCGCAGGGGAACTTCTTGGCCACGGTCAACCTCGCTTGGTCTCACAGGCACGCGTGTAGCTCGACAGCGAGAGCCCCCTGTCGAGGAAACCGAGAAGGTCCACAATGCAGCTCCCCCTCCCGCGGCGGGCAGGAGGGGGAACGATGAGCTGGCACCTGCCGAAACCGGTCTGGCTATCCGTTCTTGCGGGCGAACTCCTCCATGAACTGGGCCAGGGCCTCGACGCCCTCGATCCCCATGGCGTTGTACAGGGAGGCGCGGCAGCCGCCCACGGAGCGGTGGCCCTTGAGCCCGAACATGCGGGCGTCCCGGGCCGCGGCCACGAGCTTGGCCTCGAGCTCCTCCGAGGGCAGGCGAAAGATGACGTTCATGTAGGAGCGGCTGGCCTTCTCCACCGGGCACGTGTAGAAGCCGGCGTGGCTGTCGATCACGCCATAGAGCCGGTCGCCCTTGGCCCGGTTGCGCCGCTCCATGCCGGCCAGACCGCCGTTCTCCTTGACCCACAGCAGCACGTTGCGCAGCATGTAGATCGCGAACACGGGCGGCGTGTTGTAGAGGGACTCCTCCTTCACGTGGGTGGAGTACTTGAGCATCGTGGGCAGAGCGTCATTGGCCTTCTCCAGCCACGACTTGCGAATGATCACGAGGGTCAGGCCGGCAGGGCCCATGTTCTTCTGCGCGCCGCCGTAGATGAGGTGGAAGGCGTTGGCGTCGAAGGGGCGCCAGAGCAGGTCCGACGACATGTCGGCCACCATCGGCACCGCACCGGGGACCGGGAAGTCCTTCCACTGGGTGCCGTAGATGGTGTTGTTGCTGGTCAGGTGGACGTAGGCCGCCTTGGGGTCGACGTCGATCTCCCCGTGGCGCGGGAGGCGCATGAACTTGTCGGCCTCGCTCGAGGCCGCCGCCCGCGCCTTGGCCACGATGTTGGCCTCCTTCATCGCCTTCTTGGCCCACGAGCCGGTGACGATGTAGTCCGCCGACCCGCCCGGCGGGATGAAGTTCATGGGGACCATGGCGAACTGCAGGGAGGCGCCGCCGCCGAGGAAGAGCACCTGGTGGTCGTCGTCCAGCCCGAGCAGCTCCTTGAAGAGGGCCATGGCCTGGTGATGGACCGCGTCGTACTCCTTGGAGCGGTGCGATGTCTCCATCACCGACATGCCCGTTCCCTCCCAGTCCAGCATCTCGGCTCGGGCACGCTCGAGCGCGGGCACGGGCAAGACTGCGGGACCAGCGTAGAAGTTCCAGCTTCGACTCATGGCGACCTCCTCATACCGTGCGCTCGACGAAGCCGTCGAGGATCTCCTCGATGACGTCGCCGATGCGGAGCATGTTCTCATGGCTCGAGGCCCCGATGTGCGGGGTCATGATCACGTTGGGGGCCCCGAGAAGCGGGCAACCCGGGTCCGGCGGGTCCGACAACCAGACATCGCTGGCGTAGGCCCGCACCTTGCCCGAGGAGAGGGCCGAGGCCAGGTCTGCCTCGACGATGCACTTGCCGCGCGCGGTGTTGACGATGACCACGCCGTCCTTCATGCGGGCGATGGAGTCGGCGTTGATCATGCCCCGGGTCTCGTCGGTCAGGGGCACGTGGAGCGAGATGTAGTCGGACTTGGAGTAGACCTCGTCGAGGCTGACCAGCTCGACCACGTCGTGGCCCTTGAGAAAGGGGTCGAACGAGATCGTCCTCATCTCGAATGCCTTGGCTCGGCGGGCCAGCTCGGTGCCGATGTTGCCGCAGCCGATCAGACCGAGGGTCTTGTGCCACAGCTCGGTGCGGTCGAGCTCCTTCTTCAACCACCTGCCCTCGCGCATGGAGACGTGACCGTCGATGAGCCGACTCGGCACGGAGATCATCAGCGCGAAGGCGAGCTCGGCCACCGCCACCGCCGAGGCCGACGCCGTGTTGTAGACCTTGACGCCCTTGGAGCGGGCGTAGTCGCAGTCGATGTTGTCGAGACCGACCCCGCCCCGGATGATGAGCTTGAGGTTGGGTGCCTGGTCGATGTACTGGGCCGTGCACTTGGTCTTCGACCGCACCAGCACGACGTCCACCTCGGGCAACCGGGCCTTGTCCTCGGTGACCTCGCCGAAGCGGGCGATCTTGTCGGGCAGAGTTTCGTCGAACGCGTCCGAGATCAGTATCTTCATCACTACCTCCCCATCGTACAGGTCATCTCACCGGCTCCAGCCGCGTATCAATCGGACAAGGTCCGGACGATCAGCCCCGAGCGGAGCTTGGGTTCGAACCAGGTCGACTTCGGCGGCATGACCAGGCCGGCGTCGGCCACTGCGAAGAGCTGTTCGATGGAGGTGGGATGGAGGGCAAAGGCCACCGCCCACTTCCCCGAGTCCACCAGACGAACCAGCTCCTTCAGCCCCCGGATCCCGCCGACGAAGTCGATGCGCTCGTCGGACCGCGGATCACCAATGGCGAGGACCGGGGCGAGCAGGTTGTCCTGCAGGATAGCCACGTCCAGGCTCCGCACCGGGTCATTGGCCGGGTAGGAGCCGGTCCTCGCGGTCAGGCGGTACCAGTTGCCTCCGAGGTACATGCCGAAGCACCGGCAGCGTTCCGGGCGCATGGGCTCGGCCACGGGCGTCGCCTCGAAGCTGCCACCGATGGCCTCCAGGAAGGCCCTGGGCTTCAGCCCGTTGAGGTCCCGGACGACTCGGTTGTAGTCCATGATCATCATCTGGTCGTGAGGGAAAAGCACGGCCAGGAAGAAGTTGAAGGGTTCGTCCCCGGTGTAGCCGGGATTGGCTTCGCGCCGCATCCGGCAGATGCGCACCCCGGCCGCTGAACGATGGTGACCGTCGGCCACGTACATCTCCGGCACTCGGCGGAACGCCTCGACCAGGGCACCCCGGTCAGACGGCTCGCCGACCACCCACAGCACGTGCTGGATGCCGTCCGGGGCCGTGAAGTCGTACATGGGCGGAGCGGCGGTCAGCCTCTCCACTACGGCGTCGATCTCGGGACGAGCACGATAGGTGAGGAACACCGGACCGGTGTTGGCGTTGAGTGTGTCCACGTGCCGAGTGCGGTCGTCCTCCTTCTTGCGCCGGGTGTGCTCGTGCTTCTTGATCAGGTCCGCCTCGTACTCCTCCACGCTGGCCCCGGCCACGAGGCCGGTCTGCACGTGGTCACCCATGCGTTGGCGGTACAGGTAGAGGGCCGGTGCGGCCTCCTGCACCAGCTTGCGGTGGTCCATCAGCCGCCTGAGGTTCTCGGCCCCCTTGGCGTAGACCGCGTCCGAGTAAGGGTCGCTCCCGGGAGGCAGGTCGATCTCGGGCTTGCTCACGTGCAGGAACGAGTCCGGGTTGCCTGCCGCCATCTCGCGCGCCTCGTCGCTCGACAGCACATCGTAGGGCGGACTAGCGATCTTGGCGGCCAGGCCGGGTGCCGGACGCCAGGCACGGAAGGGTTGGATTCGCGCCATCTTTGGACTCCTCTTGCGAGCGGCTGCTCCCGGCGATTCCCGGGCCCGTGAAACGTACCACAGAGGGGGAGAAAAGGCACACGCGAGAGTCGGGCTTCTGGTGTCCTCAGCGCCCCATCAGCCCACGAGAAGGACCCGAACCATGCTCCCGGGGCGCCGCGTAACGCCGACGCACGGCTCCTCCCCTGCCCTCGAGCAACCTCGCGCCCGCGACCCTGTGGTCTCGGCAGGTGATCCGCTGTCGGTCAAAACGTGAACCCGAGGCCGACCGTGGCCGCAAAGTCGACGTCGTCGCGACGCCGGACCTCGAACCACTTCGCCCGGACCTCGGGCCTCATGTAGACCCGCTTCCCAAGCCAGAAGTCGAGGCCGAAGCCACTATTGACAGTGAACGTATCGCTCTCGAACTGGACGTAGAGAGGCCCCAGCTCCTCCGCCGGCACGTCTCGGTCGAGGGATGGCCAGGCCCAGCCCACTCCGACCGTGAAGACGGGGCGCACCTTCCCCGCAGAATTGAGAAACAAGGTCTCGTTTACGTCCAGGTACACAGCCTCGTAGCCGAGGTCGAGCTCGGTGCTCCCGTCCTCGCTCAGGAGGTCCCCTTCCAGGTACCCGACGGCGATCTCGATCCCGTAACGCTTCCCGCTCGACGGGCTCACGCGCAGGCCGAAGGTCGTGCCGTCGTCAGCGAAATCGGGACCGGACTTGGTGATCCCGGCGACGATCCCAATGGCGGTGACATCGTCCCTCGCTGAGGCGGGCTGGACGACCAGCACCAGTGCGACGACCAAGCTGAAGATCACCGAACGGCCAAGCAAGTTCCTCATGCGATCCTCCGAAGCAACGGTCCGCGCCCATAGGATAGCGCAGACCAGGTCCTTCACGTCTCGAGCTGGTTTGCAGAATGCCGCGGCGAACCAAACCATCGGCACGGGCACGAAGCAATCGGTGGGCCAGGCAGCCGGGGAACAGACTGAGCTGTCGAGATGGGCATGATCCGAGCTAGACTACCGAGGTTGAGTGGAATCCAACCAGGAGGAGCTGGAGTCATGCGTCAATCCGTAGCTTTTCTCACCGCCGCCCTGGCGCTCGCCGCCACCCTGGGTTTCGCAGCCGAGGAGGGCACTCGCCACATCCAGGGCGAGGGCGTGGACATGTACTTCATGAACGACAAGGTCTTCGGGACGGTGGCCTCGCACCCCCTATGGGCGATCTACAACTGCGGCACGGACATCAAGGGCGAGATGGATGTCGACGGCAGCTATCAGGAGTTCGCCTTCCAATACCACGAGCAGGGCGACCTCAAGATCACGGGCACCTTCGCCGGCCGCTCGATGGCGCTGGGCGCCATCGACAAGGTGGAAAGCGGCTTCGTCTATCACGTGTTCGTCGAAGACCGCGAGCGCACGTTCTCCATCCGCTACGAGCAGCTCGAGAACGAGCATCTGGTCAACTCGATCATCGAGGGCCAGATGTCCGAGGATCGCGCCCTCAAGCTGACCGTGGACGGCCGCCTGTGCCCGTTCGCCACCACCGGGATCATTCTCATCAGCCTCGGCGCGTCGCTCAGCAGCTGATCGTGCGGACCGAGAGCGCTCGGCCACGGCGCTGACCGTGGAACCGCGCGCGCCCCTGTCGCGTCAACCACGCCCTCAAGCGTGCGGCGCAGGCTGGCGTGCAGCTCGGTAGCCAGCTCGTCTCCAGAGACGGGTCTGTGTCGAGTGGTTACAGGGCCTGCCCGCTGCAGCCCCTGCCCGTCCGTTCGACCGCGCCCGGTGGTAGAATTCCGCGCGGTTCCGCACAAGGAGGCACTCTGATGAAGACCACCGCTGCCGCTGCACTGGCCATGGTCCTGTTGGCGAGTGCTCCCTCGAGCCTTGCCCAGTCCATCATTTTGGTTACGTTGGGTGACAGTCTGACCGCCGGCGACGGGGACGACGGGGCTGGCGGGGGATTCCCCGCCCGTCTCATCGACCTGCTCGAGGCCGACTACCCGGGGTCGACGCTCGACAACGTGGCGGTCTCGGGTCACACCTCGAACGACCTCATCAACGTCCAGCTCGGACCGGCGGTCACGCTCCTCGACGCGGCTCCAGCCGGCAACCGCGCGATCGCCACGGTGTGGATCGGTAGCAACGACCTCTTCGGCCTCTACAACTGGGTCTGTGACAACGAATATGGCAACGACTACGAGGCCTGCGAGGCGGCTCAGTTCGCCACCTACAGCGCCAACCTCGACACCATCCTGACCACGCTCCAGGAGACCGGTGCCGAGGTCTTCGTCGCCCTGCTCGACGACCAGTCGCGGCGCCCGGTGATGACCGACCCGGCCCTGCGCGAGGCCAGCTACTGGCAGATCAGCGCCGAGGATGTGGCCCGGATGTCGGCCCAGGTTCTGCTCTACAACGACGAGATCGCGAGGCAGGCGGCCGCGCTCGGCATGACCACGGTCGACTTCTTCCACACCACGATCTTCGAGGACTGGGACACTCTCGCCGTAGACGGCAACCACCCCAACGGCGCCGGCTACGATCAGATCGCCGCCATCTGGTACCAGGCGATCAGCGGTGGGGCGCCCACCACCTACCGCCTGACCGTGACCAAGAACGGGACCGGCATCGGCACGGTGACCAGCGACCCGGCAGGCATCGACTGCGGCAGCGACTGCAGCCACGACTTCGGACTGGAAACCGTGGTGACGTTGACGGCGACGCCGGCGGCCGGCTCGACCTTTGCCGGCTGGAGCGGCGACTGCTCGGGCACCGCCGACTGCACCGTGACCATGAGCGCCCCCCGCTCGGTGAGGGCGACCTTTGACGGACCGTCCGGCATGGACTACGCCTACGTCGTCCCGGTGGTCGTGCACGGCCCGGGCGAGTCCGGCACCAACTGGCGATCGAGCGTGGTCTGCCTCAATCGCACCGACGAGGAGGCGGACCTCGCCCTCAGCCTGGCGACCTCGTCCGGGACCTGGAGCGCATCGGCGACCGTGGCCGCCGCAGCTACCATGGAATGGGAGGACATCGTCGTCGACCTCTTTGGCGCCCCGCCGGACGAGTCGACGGCAGGAGCCCTCCACGTCGCCGCGACTCAGCCCCTCCTGCTCACCAGCCGGACGTTCAACCAGGGCGATGCTGGCACCTACGGGCAGTACCTCCCGTCCCTGACCACGGCCGACGCCCTGTCCGGCACGGATCACGGCTATCTGCTCAACCTCAAGGGCATCGGCTTCCGGACCAACGTCGGGTTCGTCAACCTCGGTGACAGCACCTGCCAGGTCCGCCTGACCCTCTACGACGCCGACGGGACGGCGATCGGCCACCCCACGGACACCACCGTTGCACCCGGAGAGTGGGTGCAGAGGAACGACGTCTTCGACTCTGTTGACGCTCAACCGCAGAGTCTGGCCTACGCCCTGGTCGAGCTGCCATCGGGCATCGGCAGCTTCTGGGCCTACGCCTCGGTCGTCGACGGCGATACCGGCGACGCCACGACCATCCCGGTCCTGGTCGAGTGAGGGCGGCCGCGGCCAGCGCCCGACTGCGTGCAGGGCTGCAACCGCCGGCGCACCCTCGGCCCTGATAGCAGGACGAGCGCGACCGGCCTCAGAGCGCAGCGAGGAGCGAGCGGAAGTGCTCGGCGTCGTTCGCCCGGTCTGTAGCCGCGTACAGCTCGACCAGGGCCTGCACCACCTCGCGGCGCTGGACGACCGGCTGGCCCTCGAGCACCTTCCAGCTCGCAAGCAGGGCCTGCTCGGCCTCCTCGAGGCGGCCGAGAGCGACCAGGCATCGCCCCAGCCGGGCCTCGTAGAGAGCGCGCCTCCAGTGCCCGGGGGGCAGGGCGTCGCGGATCGAGGCCACGGCTCGAGTGAGCTCGCTTCCGGCCTCGTCGCGCCGGTCCTGACCGAGCAGGTCGAGGCCCAGCTGAACCCTCGAGTCCACGGTGTCGGGATGGCCCGCGCCCAGGGTTCGCTCCCGAGCCTCCAGCACGCCGCGATCGACGGCCTCGGCCTCCAGGGAGCGATCCAGCCCGCGCAGGGCGACACCCATCTCGCTGCGCATGGCGAGAGTCTCCGGATGCTCCGGGCCGAGCACCCGTTCGAGCCTCGGGATGGCTTCGGCACAGAGCGCCTCAGCGAGATCGTGAGCGCCGCGCAGGTTGAGGATCGCGGCCAGATTGCCCCACGCCCGCAGCGTGTCCGGATGGTCCGCGCCGGCGATCCGGCTCAGGGAGTCCAGATTCTCACGCTGCAGTCTCTCGGCCTCGTCGACCATGCCCCGCACGCCGAGGAAGAGGGCCAAGCTGTTGACCGCGACCAGGGTGTCGACGTGCTCAGGGCCGAGCACGCGGCGCCGGATCTCGATATTCTCGTGGTACAGGGACTCGGCCTGCTGCCACGCGCCGAGCTTGTCCAGCGCCTTGGCCAGGTGGTACATCGTCCACAGCGTCTCGGGGTCCTCGCTGCCGAGGATCCGTTGCTGCTTCTCGAACACCTCGAGGTGGACCTGAGCCGCCTCCTGGTAGCGGCCGAGCTTGTAGCTGAGCCGCCCCAGCTGGTTGAACGAGTGCAGGGTCGCCGGGTGGTCGGAGCCGAGCTCCTCCCGCTGTAGGGCGACAGTGCGCTCCAGCTCCGGCCACGACTGGTCGAAGACGCCGAGCTCAAGCAGCACGAGGCCGATGGTCTCGCGCACCGATGCCTCCACGTGGGGCTGCCCGGCAAGGTCCGTCTCGACCATCTTCGAGGCCTTGGCGAGCAGGTCCACGACCCGCACCTGACGGCCGTCCACACCCGGGTCGGCGGCGCTGAGCACGCCGCGCAGGTATTCCAGGGTCGAGCTCGCCCGCTGCTCGGCCTGCCGAGCGGCATCGCGCGCCCGGTTGGCGCGCACCATGCTCACGCTCGAGAGCACGGTCCCGAGCACCAGCGCGACCGCGAGCATGGCGCCGACGATCACGGTCGCCGTGTTGCGACGCACGAACTTGCCCACCGAGTAGGCCAGGGTCGGCGGCGTGGCCAGCACCTGCTCGTCGCGGAGCAGGCGATCGATATCCGCGTCGAGCTCGGCGGCCGAGCCGTAGCGCCGGCGGCGGTCCTTCTCCATGGCCTTCATGACGATGGAGTCCACGTCCCCCCGCAGCTGACGGCGCAACCCGGCCGGTTCAGTTCCGCGGCAGGCCGCGATCTCGGCCCGACGCAGGGGATCGAGAGTCTGGTAGCGGTCGCTGGGCCGAGGGGGGTCCTCCTTGAGAACCCGCAGCATGAGCTGGAAGGCCTCGATGTCCTCGGGCTCGAGCGGGAGCACGCCGGTCATGAGCTCGTAGAGCAGTACTCCCAGGGCATAGACGTCGACCCGGGCATCCAGGGCGTCGCCCTCGATCTGCTCCGGGCTCATGTACATGGGGGTGCCGATGGGCAGGCCGGCACGGGTCTTGAGGGCCTCCCGGTTGACCAGGGGCCGGTCGGCGCCTTTGGCGATACCGAAGTCGATGATCTTGGGCACCGGCTTGCCCCGCTCCATCGCGACCAGCACGTTCGAGGGTTTGAGGTCGCGGTGGATCACCATCCGCTGGTGGGCGTGCTGGACCGCATCGCAAACCTGCCGGAAGAGCTCGAGCCGCGAGCGCAGCCCGCGGTTGCCGGCGTCGCAGAAGGCGGTGATGGGCTCGCCCCGGACCAGCTCCATGGCGAAGAACGGCCGCCCATCCTCGGTCGTCCCGGCCTCGAAGACGGTGGCGATCGAGGGATGGTTCATCAGGGCCAGGGCCTGCCGCTCGGCCTCGAACCGCGCCCGCCCGCGGTCGGTCTCCTTCTCCCGGTTGAGGATCTTGAGCGCGACCTGACGCGCGACCGGCTCGCGTTGCTCGGCCAGGTACACGGTCCCCATGCCGCCTCGACCCAGCTCCTGCAGGATGTGGTAGGAGCCGACCCTGGCCGGCCGCGCCGCCGCCAGGTCCTCTCGGCGTTCACGGCCGGCTCCACGTCCGCCGCCATGGGTGTTGCTTTCGGTCACACTCTGCTCCGCGCGCCTGGTCGTGGGGCGCCCAGCACCCGGCTCGAGCGATCCCTCTCCGGCGCGCCATCATACAGCCTGGCGGCGGCATCCGCCGTGCTAGACTTCAACAGTGAAAGCCGGCTCGGTGGCGAGTCTGCACAGGGATATGGTTCATGACTGAGGCTTCCCACTGCTCGGACAAGGGACCCCATCGCCAGCGCAACGAGGACGTTGCCTTTGCCGCATCGGACGAGGGGATCTTCGTGGTCGCCGACGGATTGGGCGGGGCCGCCGCCGGTGATCGCGCTGCCCGAGTCGCGACTGAGACCCTGACCGCCGTCCTGCGCTGTCCGGGCGATCCGCGCTGTCAGCTCAAGGCGGTGCTCGAGGGCGAAGCGTCGTGCGAGGTGTTGGAGGCCGTGGTGCCCCCGAACCAGGATCTGACCACCCCTGCCGCCCACCTCCGCTTCGCCTTCCTGGTCGCACACTGCGCGGTGCTGGCCGAGGCCCGGCGCAGCGGTTTCCTCGGCATGGGCACGGCCATGATCGTGGCCTGGCACGCGCAGGACGGCTGGTGGATCGGCCACGTTGGCGACTGCCGCGCCTACGCCTTGGAGGGCGATCGTCTGCTCCGGCTGACCCGCGACCACAGCCTCTCGGCCGCCCTCGAGGGACGGGCGTGCCTGCCGCGAGGCGCCGAGGACAGCGCGTTCCTGCGCAGCCGCCTGACCCAGGTCGTGGGCGGCGAGACAGCACCGGCTCCGGACGTCAACCCGTGGACCCCGGCCCTCGGCGCTCGGCTCCTGTTGTGCAGCGACGGCGTCTGGGGGAGCCTCACCGACGAGGAGCTCCGCGAGCAGCTGGCCGGTTCGACCAGCCCACAGGAGACCTCACGCAAGCTGGTCCAACGGGCCATTCGCGCCGGCAGTCGCGACAACGTCACGGCGCTGGTCGTCGCCCTCTGACCGTCCCGCCGTCAGCCGGGGAAGCGCTCACCCGCAGGCCGCATCCACCGCCGGCGGCAGGAGCTCGCCGACGTCGCCTTCGACGCGCAGGGTGACGCCCGGGTAGCGGTCGTGATCGGTGACTCCCCGGTTGATGATCACGTACGCCGCCCCTCGCTCCACCGCGGCCAGGGGGATCGACGCCGCAGGGTGAACCGAGAGACTCGAGCCCAGAGCCATCACCAGGTCAGTCTGGGCTGCGGCTGCGAACGCCCGGTCGAGGTCGTCGCTGTGCAGGCCCTGGCCGAAGCTGATGGTGGCGGGCTTGAGGAAGCCACCGCAGGCCTCGCACAGGGGAGGCTCACCGGTCGCGGCAAACGACCGGAAGTGTCCGTCCGGCTCACTCATGAGGTGGCAGCTCATGCACTCCACCCTGAGGTTGGTGCCGTGCAGCTCGACGAGCAGACTGCGCGAGGTGCCGGCCTTCTCGTGCAGGCCGTCGATATTCTGGGTGGCAACCAGGAGCACCTTGCCGGCCCGCTCGAGCCGCACCACGGCGTGGTGCGTGGCATTGGGGAGCGCGTGACGGATCTCCGGCCATGATTCCAGCTTCTGCCGCCAGTACTCGACGCGGGCCTCGTGGCGCGCCATGAAGTCCTGGAAGTACACCGGTTGCTGAACCCTCCACACCCCCTGCGGCCCACGGTAGTCGGGAATGCCGCTGCCGGTGGAGATGCCAGCGCCGGTGAAGACCAGGATGGCCCTAGAGCGCCGGATCAGCTCGACGAGATGGCCATCGGCTGCGGCCACGGCGTCGCTCCTCACCCGCCCGGGGTCGAGCCCGGCACCCTGGGTCTTTGCC
>Ga0316620_10000225_pt1 | contig 22500 bp, 6 predicted proteins | sample OWC_Aug_M1_C1_D5_FD_207651 | JGI IMG/M metagenome (GOLD analysis project Ga0316620, IMG submission 207651) | Wetland soil microbial communities from Old Woman Creek delta, Ohio, United States - OWC_Aug_M1_C1_D5_B | ecosystem: Environmental > Terrestrial > Soil > Wetlands | place: USA: Ohio...
GAGTGGTCCGGATCGTGGCCTCTTCAGTGGTCGTGGACGGAGGCGTCTACGCCATCGGCTGGGGTGGAGGGCTCAACGACACCCGCGGCGGCGCGGGCGGGTCCATCTGGATCACGACCGACGCCATCTCGGGTATCGGTCAGATGCAGGCGCTCGGCGGCGACTCGGAGTGGAACGGGGGCGGTGGCGGTGGCGCCATCGCAATCGAGTACGGTTCGACCACTGGCGACCTCCTGCAGCGGCTGAGCGCCTCGGTGCGGCCCGCATCCACACCGGGCGGCGCCGGGACGATTCTCCTCAGCGGTCCGGACAGTACCTGCGGCGACCTCCTCGTCGACAACGAAGGAGTGGTCGGCTCGGAGACCGTCCTGCCGTCGCTCGGCGCCGGGACCGCCGGCTGGAGCGACGAGACCGATGTCCTGGAGACCGGTCGCTCCCAGGCGATCCCAGACTACTTCGTCGGCCACTGGGTCCAGGTCACCTCGGCGACAGATGGCGAAACCCGATCGTGGCGAATCACGGAGATCCTGGAAGGGAGTGAGACCGCGGTGCGTCTTGCGCCGAACTCCGAGTTTGGCAGCCCGTACGTCACGGCCGGCGACGCGTGGCGCGGCGTGTACAGGTTCGACAGCGTGTCCGTCGTCAATGAGGGGGAGCTCCTCTCGAACGATCCGATCGAGATCTGTCTCGACCCGCTGTCGCCTTTGCCGGATGACCCATCGGGCGACCACCTGGCAGGGGAGGAGGTGTCCCGATGAAGCGTCTGAGCCTCCTCTTGCTCCTGCTGGTCGTTCTGCCGGCGGCGGCCGACCAGATCGACGACCCCTTCGCCGCCCAACCTTGGCTGACCGGTCAGGCGGTCTTCTCGTGCGGCGAGCTCGCGATTCGCGGCGCGGCCGCGACCGACTCGGCCGGGCTCGAGGCCGGGGCGAGCGCGGACGACGCCGGCCACGTGCGCTCCAACGCCGACGTCCGCCTGGTCGGGAGCGCGGTGGTTCACGGCAACGCGATCGCCGGCCCCGGCTTTGCGGTGCTCATTGACGGCAGCTCGAGCGTGACCGGCGAGATCCTGGTCGCCGCGAGCCCGGCCGACTGCCGGCCGCTCGACCTCGATGCCCTGGCCGCAGTCCTGGCTACGGACAACGACAACGTCGCCATCCCGCTCAGCGGCAAGGGCCGCGATCCGCTTGGCGGCCCCAACCACCGTGACCTGACGCTCAACGGCGAGGACTGGCTGACCCTGGCCGGCGGAACCTACCTGCTCGACTCGCTGACCGTCACCGGCAGCTCGGAGCTCTCGGTGGCGGGTCCGGTGCGCCTGCTCGTGCTGGGCCCGGTCGCGATCTCGGGCTCGAGCCGACTCAACCACGACGGCAGCCCCTTCGACCTCCGCCTGTGGTCGGCCGGGGCGAGCTTCGACCTCGCCTCGGAGGCCGAGGTCGTGGCCCTGGTCCACGCGCCGGAGGCTCTGGCTCGCGTCGTGGGCGCCAGCCGGCTCGAGGGAGCGCTCTTCGCCGCCGCGGTCGAGCTCGACGGCGGCAGCCAGGTGGTGCGCGTGCTCGACGACCACCCGCCGCTGGTCGAGATCCTGAGCCCGACCGACGGCGAGCAGGTCGCGACCTGCGAGGTCGAGGTCACGGGCCGGGTCCGCGACGACGAGGGTCCGCTCGACCTGACCGTCAACGGCCTGCCGGTGACTCCGGCCGCGGACGGCAGCTTCGCGGCTCTCGCCAGCCTGTGGAGCGACGACCCGGGCCTGATCGTGGCCCGCGCCGTCGACCTCGCCGGCAACCCCTTCACCGCCCAGGTGCGAGTGGTCATCGCCCCGCCCGCGGTCAGCCTGGTCTCGCCCGCCCCCGGTACCCTGGTCGGCGAGCGGGTGCTGGCGTTGGCCGGGAGCTGCGGCAGCGCGACCCAGGTCGTCGTCGAGCAGGTTCCGGCCATGGTCGCGGCCGGCGCCTGGAGCGTCGACGCCTTTGACCTCGGCCCGGACGGGCTCAAGCTCCTGACCATGACCGGCTCGAGCTGTGCCGGCTCGGTCACCACCAGCGCCACCCTCGACCTCGACACCCTGCCGCCCGAGCTGGCCGTGACGTCGCCGGCCGACGGCAGCGCCACCTCCCAGCCCAACCTGATCGTCAGCGGCAGCGCGCTCGACCCCCACCTGGCGGCGGTCACGGTCAACGGCCAGCCGGCCAGTCTCAACGGCGGCGCCTTCTCGGCCGAGGTCCCCCTGGCCGAGGGCGCCAACCCGCTCACCGTCCTGGCCGTGGACAGCCTTGGCCACTCCGCCGCCGCGACCCTGACCGTGACTCTCGACACCACCCCGCCCCAGCTCGTCGTGCTCGAGTCAGGCCTCCCGGTGGAGGGCGAGCTCGAGCTTGGCCGGCCGGCCGTGTTCACGGTCCGGGCCGAGGACGCGACCGCGGTCGAGGTGTCGGTGACGATCGACGGCCAGCTCTACCTCCAGGGCACGCCCTACTCGGCGCCGGGCCCGCACCTGCTCCACGCCAGCGGCCGCGACGCGGTCGGCAACAGCGCCTTCGTCGACCTGCCCTTTCTGATCGACGACGACCCGCCGTTGCTCGAGGTCTTGAGCCCGCTCCCGGGCTCGATCCACGACGCCACCGCGATCGATCTCGTCGGTCGCGCATCGGCCGACGTGGTCGAGGTGACGGTGGCCGGCGCCCCCGCCACCCTCGACCCGCCGGGCGGAGACTGGCGCGGCTGGACCGCGCTCGCCGTCGCCCTCGAGCAGGAGGGCCTGAACCTGATCGCCGTGAGCGCGGCCGACCGGGTCGGCAACCTGACCGCGCTCGAGGTTCCCTTCGAGCGCGACATCCTGGCCCCCGCCCTGGAGCTGACGAGCCCGGCGCCGGACCTGGTGACCCGGCTCGCGACCCTGCAGGTCGCTGGCACCGCCGTCGACGCCCACCTCGAGCAGGTCCTGGTCAACGGCGTCGCCGCGACGCTCGCCCCGGACGGCGCCTTCGTCCTCGCCCTGACCCTGGTCGAGGGGGTGAACACCGTGACGGTCGAGGCCCGCGACAGCCTCGGCCACGCGAGCTCGGTGGCCCGCAGCGTGACCCTGGACTCGCTGCCGCCGGAGATCTCCGTCGCTCACGGCGGCGCGCCCCTGGCCGACGGCCTGCTCACCAACCAGCCGGTGACCCCGGTGGTCGAGGTCACCGACGCGACCGCGATCGAGGTCGTGCTGCGTCTCAACGGTGCGCCCTTTGTCTCAGGTACCGCCGTGGCGGCCGAGGGGGTGTACCTGCTCGAGGTCGAGGCAGTGGACGCGGCCGGCAACTCCGCCCGCCTCGAGCTGCGCTTCACCGTCGACCTCACCCCGCCGCTGATCAGCGGCCTCGACCCGGCCGACGGCAGCGTGCTCGCCAACCCGGCGCCGACCCTGACCGGAGTCGCCGACGACGCGCTCGAAGTCCTCGTCAACGGCCAGCCGGCGACCCTCGTCTCCGGCCTCTTCAGCTTCAGCGGCCTGGCCCTCGCCGAGGGCAGCAACCCGGTGACCGTGCAGGCCACCGACCGCGCCGGCAACGTCGGCACCCGCAGCTTGAGCCTGATCCTGGACACGATCGCGCCCGAGCTTGCGATCAGCCAGCCGGCCGACGGCGAGCTGGTGGGGGAGGCCGAGGTCCTGGTCCGCGGTACCGCCAGCGACCCCCACCTGGAGCGGGTCGAGGTCGCCGGCCTCGCGGCCGCGCTGGCCGGGGACGTCTTCCAGGCCCGCGCGCCGCTCACCGCCGACGGTCCCGCCAGCCTGACCGTGACCGCGACCGACACCGCCGGCAACTCGGCCAGCGCCAGCGTCAACGTCGAGCGCGACACCGCGCCGCCCCAGCTCAGCCTGAGCGAGCCAGGCGCGGGCGCGGTCCTGGCCGTGCCCAGCGTGGTCGTGACCGGCGCCGCCCTCGACCCCCACCTCGAGAGCGTCACCGTCAACACCCTGGCGGTGAGCGTGGAGCCGGCCGGCAGCTTTACGACCGACCTCAACCTGCCCGAGGGGCGCCACACCCTGGTGGTCGAGGCCGCGGACGCCCTCGGCCACCGCGCCTCGCTCGAGCGCGAGCTGACCATCGACCTGTCCGCGCCCGAGGTCCACATCACCTCACCCGAGCGCGGCGCGCTGCTGACCGCGGCCGTGGTCGAGGTGGTGGGCGTGGTCGCCGAGCCGGCGGCCCTCGACCGCCTGACGGTCAACGGCGTCGCGACCGAGGTCGCCCCGGACGGCAGCTTCCTCGCCGGGGGCATCGAGCTGCCCGAGGGGGAGGCGGTGGTGACGGCCCGCGCCTGGGACCAGGCCGGCAACACCGGCACCGCCTCGGTCACGGTCACGGTCGACACCGTGGCGCCGGCAGTCGAGCGCATCGTCCCGGCCGACGGCGCGACCGCGGTGCCACCCTCGGTCCTGCTCGAGGTGCGCTTCTCCGAGCCGGTCGACCCGGCCAGCCTCGCCGCTTCCGTGACCCTGAGCGCGGCCGGCCAGCCGCTGGTTGTGACATTCGGCCAGGCGCCGGGCAGCCCGAGCGTGCTGGTGCGGCCGACCGCCGGGCTGACCCCCGACGCCGAGCACACCCTGGCGGTCGGCGTCGGCGTCACCGACCTCGCCGGCCACCCCCTGGTCGCCGCGGCCGCGAGCACCTTCTCGACCTCGGACACCGCCCCGCCGGCGCCGCCGGTGGTCGAGCCGCCGCCGAGCCCGGCCTGCTTCACGAGCCTCGGCCTGACCGGCACCGCCGAGCCCGCGACCACGGTCGAGGCGACCGGCGACGTGCAGGCAGCCTCGGCGGCCGTGGCCGAGGACGGCAGCTTCGGCCTCGAGCTCGTGCCGACTCGCGCCGACGGCGCCCTGCGCATCCGCCTGACCACGGTCGACGCCTCGGGCAACCGCTCGACGCCGCTCGACCTGGCCATCGAGCTCGACTGCGCGCCGCCCTACGTGCGTTCCGCGAGCTGGGACGGCGCCGCCACCATCACCCTCGACCTCTCCGAGGTCCTCGACCTCGACACGGTCGTGCCCGGCGTCTCGCTCACGTTGAGCGGGGCCTCCGGCCCGCTCCCCTTCACCCTCGAGCCGGCGGGCGCCACGCTGGTCCTGACCCTGGTCACCGAGCCTGACCCGGCCGAGCTGCCGCTCGCGCTCGAGCTGAGCGCCGCCGCCACCGACCTCGCCGGCAACCCAGCCGTGCCCTTCCGCCAGCTCCTGGTCGACCCGGCCACCGCCACCCTGGTCGTGGGCGAGGTCTTCGACGACGCCACCAGCCTCGAGCTGGCCGGCGTCACCGTGACCCTGCTCGCGGAGGGTGAGCCGCTGGTCGTCACCAGCGACGGCCGCGGCCGCTTCAGCCTGCCCGTCATCACCTCGCCGGTCACGGTGTGCCTCGAGGCCGAGGGCTTCCTCCCGGCCTGGCGCAGCACGAGCCCGGTCATGGGCGCCGCCACCTTGCTGTTCGACGCCCGGTTGACCCGGGGGGCGACGGCTACCCATCTCGCCGGCGCGACCCAGCTCGAGGCCGGCCTGGCCGAGCTGACGGTCGATGGCGCCTCAATGCCGCCCGAGGGTCTCGACCTGGCCCTGACCGCGCTCTCCGAGCAGGGTTTGCCCGACCTGCTGCCGCTTGGCTGGCAGCCCCTGGCTGCGACCCACCTCGGTTTGCCGGCGGGCGTCACCCTCGACCCGCCGGCCGTGCTTCGCTTCGTGACCGAGGCCCCGGCCGACGCCGTGGTCGCGAGCTTCGACGCCGACGCCCGGGTCTGGCGCGCCGTCACCCTCGGCACCACGCTCGAGGTCGCCGGCCCCGGAGCCTGGGCCCTGGTCGCGCCCGACCCGCCGCCGACCGCGCCCGGCGCGGCCGTGATCGGCTCGCCGTTGCCCGCGGCTGAGGCCGCCGACCCGGGCGCGCTCGCCGCCACCTTGACCCTTGACCCGCCGGTGATCCTGCCGATGGAGCGGGCTTTGGCCTGGGTCAGCGTGACGAGCGAGCTCGCCACCCCCTCCGGCCTGCCGGTCGAGGCGCGCCTGGACGAGGTCCTGCACGTCATCGACGGCGGGGTGCTGGTGATGCCGCCCTCCGCCACCGACCTCGTGCTCTACAACCGCGGCGGCGAGCTCGAGGCCCGCTTCGGCCTCGGCGCCTCGGACACCGCCCGCGCCGTCGCCCTCGACCAGGGAGTCAAGACCATCGCCGTGCGCGCCCTGCCGGCCGAGGTCCGCACCCAGGACCTGGTCGGCCCGGACGGCGGCGAGGTGCTTTCGCCCGACGGGATCGGCCTCGCCGTGCCGGCCGGCGCCCTCGACCGCACGGTGGCGGTGGGCCTGGTCTCCTACCCCCTCGACGGCCTGCCGCTGGCCCTGCCCGCCGGCCTCGAAGCGGTGGCCGCGGCCAGCCTCGACCTGGGCGGGGCGGTGCTCGCCCTGCCCGCCACCCTGAGCTTCCCCTCGACCGGCCAGGCCGAGCCCCAGCTCCTGGTCCTGACCCCAGTCGAGGTCGACGGCGCCACCCGCTGGCGCCTGGTCGGAATTGCCACGGTCGAGGGCGAGCGGATCGCCTGCGGGCCGGCGTCGATGGCCGAGCTGCCGGCGCCGCTGGTCCGAGCCACCGGCCTTTACGTGCTGGTGCGGCCCCTGGGCGAGGCCTGGGGCCTGGTCTCGGGCACGGTCCTCGACGTGCCCGGGACGCCGCTCGAGGCGCCCGGCCTGGTCGACGTCGCCGGCGGGCTGGTCCAGCTCCCGGACGACGGCGGGGTCTACGCCCTGGCCGCGCCGGCCGGCGCGGTGCGGCTGGACGCAATGAACCTGGTCAGCCGCGACCAGGGCGGGGTCGATCTGACCCTGCTCGCCGGCGAGCACGCGGCCGGGGTCGACATCTCACTCAAGGCCACCGGGCCGCAGGTGGAGGGCACCAGCCCGGGAAACGGCGCCACCAACGTCAGCCAGACCGCGGCCGTCGCCGTCGATTTCTCAGAGGTGCTCGAGCAGTCCTCGACGATCGACGCGATCTCCGTGCAGGTGACCGCCGGTCCGACTCAGGAGTGGACCGGCATCACCGCGCTCTCGGTCAACGGCGACCGCCTGACCTGGACCCCGGACGAGCCGTTCCCCTCGGCGAGCCGGGTCGAGGTCACGGTCTCGGCCGATGTGCGCGACCTTTGGGCCAACCCGATGGACGCGCCGTACGCGTTCGCCTTCGCGGTCGAGCGCGTGCTCCTGCCTGACGACGTCCACCCCGAGCGCATCCGGCTCTTCGCCCCGGGCCGGGTCGCCGACGACCCGACCGCGGTCCTGGTCGAGGGCGAGGCCGGGGCGGTGCCTGGCAACGGCTGGCTGTGGGTCGAGGACCTCGACCACGCCGCGCCCACCACCACGTTCCAGGCCGAGGCCAGCGGCGCCTTCGCGCGGCGCCTCCGTCCCGAGGACAGCCCGACCGGCCTCCACGTCGGCGACCGGCTGGTACTGCACATCCTGGGCAGCCCCGACCCCGGGGACTCCCTGGGCGTGGTTCCGCTCGGCCCGTGGCTGACCCCGGATGGCCTCGGCGCCTGGTTCGACGTGGGCGGCGGCTCCTTCCGCACCGATCAGAGCGTGGGCGTGATCGTGCCCTTCGGCGCCCTGCCCGAGGGCGGCAGCGTGCGCGTCGAGAGGGTGCCGACCGACCAGGCCCTGCCCGCCGCCTGGACCCCGTCGTGGGTGGCGGCGCGGGTCGCGGTCGAGGTCGAGCTCGACCGGCGCGCGGCCGAGACCCTGCAGCTCGTCATCCCGAGCGATACGCCGCCCACGGGGACCGGCGTCGGCTTCGCCGCCATGATCCTGGACTTGGCCGGCGACCCCCACCCGATGGTGGTGCGCACCGCCTGGTGGGACGCCGAGCTCGAGGCCTGGGTCACCGGCCCGCCCGACCAGCCGGTCGAGGGCGAGAGCGCGGCCGAGCGCCTGGACCGCGCCGCGGCGGCCGGCAACCCCGACCCGCTCCTGCCCGGCATCCGCCGCTCCATGACCCTGGTCGTGCTCGAGCCGGTGGCGGGCGGATTCAAGAGCGGCGAACGCCTGCCCGGCGACCTGCCTGTGGTGGCGCCGGGTGAGGCCGGCGACGCCCCGCGCGACGGCCAGGTCGTGATCCGCCGGCTGTTCAAGGACGCCGGGGACATGTGTGCCTACCTCAACACCAACTACGCCCCGGTGAGCGCGGTCATGGTCGTCACCGACGGCGGCGGGGGCGGCCTCAACGCCATGGCCGGCTTTGCCTTCGCCCTGGTCGAGGGGCTGGCCCTGGAGAATGCCGCCACCCTGCCGGTGCAGGTCGACCGCGACTTCGTGCTGACGGTCGCCGACCCCGACACCGGCTACGTCCACGCCGAGCGCGGCTACCCGGCGCCGACCGGCGACTGGCTCGACATTCCGCCCGAGGAGGCGCCCGGCATGGCCGACGTCCGCCTCGAGCTCACCGGGGGCACACCCTTCCGGGTCTTCGCCTTCAACGCCGCGACCGGCGCCCTGCCGCTCGGCGACGGCATCGACGTGGTCGTCGACGCGAGCAACCTGACCTGCGCCGTGGGTGAGGGCGCGGTCCCTGCCGACACCCGGGTCGCGCTCTACGACCTGCGCGACGGCCAGGGCCGCTCCGGCAGCGCCACTGCCGGCGGCCTCGGCCTGGTCATGGCCCTGGGCAGCGAGGGCGTGCAGCTCGGCGACCCCATGCTCTTGGTCCTCGAAGGCCAGGTCACGGCCGGCGACCAGGAGCTGCGCCTGCTCTTCAACAAGCCGGTCCAGGGCCTGGTGCGGCCGGGCGACGTGGCCGCCACCGAGCTCGGCGGCGGCGCCCTCGGCCTCGACCTCGAGGCCGACGGCCAGACCTTGCTGGTGCGACCGGACCCGCTGTGGAAGGCCGGCGCCCGCTACGACCTCGACCTGCGCGCCGTCTTCGTCCGGGCCGGGCAGGGTCAGGCATTCACCGCGCCGATCGTCCTGCCGCTCGGCGCCGTCGAAGCGGTGAGCGGGAGCCCGATCCTGCCCGCTGACCTGGTCTCCGACGCCGCCCTGGCCGGCGACGTGCTGCTGCTCGCGGCCGGCGACGCCGGCCTCCAGGCCTGGGACATCGCCGACCCGGCCCACCCGGAGTGGCTCACCACTTCCGAGGGCAACGACCCGGTGGTCGGCGTGGCCCAGGACGGCTTCGGCCACGTCGTGACCATGGAGGGCCGCACCGGCGAGCACGTGGTCCTGCGCCTGCGCCTGCTCGCCGAGCTCATGCAGTCCAATCCCGGCCCGGCTGGAGGGCATGCCGAATATCTCCTGGCCCACGGAAGCCCTGAGCAGGGGCCGGGCCACCTCACCCTCGAGGTCATGGCGCGGAGCGTGGCCTTCGACTGCACCTCGACCCAACCCGCGGCCGGCATCAGGGTCGAGCCCGAGGAGCTCGACCAGCCCTGGACCCAGATCACGGTCGACAGCGACCTGCTGATCACCAACCACCCGGTCGTCCTGCACGACGCCATCAGCCGCCGCGTCCTGTGGCGCGGCACCGCCGGCGCGGGCGACCTCAACATCCCCAACCAGCACGGCCTGCCGCGCTCGCGGCCGCTCCTGCTGCGCGCCCACACCGAGACCGTGGTCTACGCCCACGCCCTGGCCGGCCCGGCGGTGGCGGCGACCATCGCCATCGGGAACGATGCGACCTACGCCTTCTCGGCCGGCGCCGTTTCCACCAACTCCGACCTCCTCCACTGGACCATGAGCCACCAGGCCAACGCCTGCCGGGACCTCGGCCCGGCCGACTCGATCTTCCTCGGCCGCATGGCCATGGCCCCTCTCGGCGGCCCCGACCCGCGCGCGGTCGTGCTCTCGGCGGCGCGCTACGACGGGCTCTACGCCCTTGTCCAGTCGGCGGCCTGGCCGGGCGTGAACGCCCTGCCGACCTGGCTGCAGTGCCTGCGCTCGCCCGACGGCGACACCCTGGCCGACGTGGCCGCGGCCACCTGGCGCTTCGACGACCTCGCGGACGAGGTCCCGATCGCCGCCGTCGTCGGCCACCGCCGCCTCGAGGTCATCGGCCTCAACCGCTCCGGCTCGCCGACCCTCGTCGCCGGCGTCGACACCGGCTGGAGCCCGTACCGGGTCGCCCTCGACCCGCTCCACCGCCTGATCCTGGTCCGCGACAACGACCGCCGCCTGGCCGTCTACTCGCTGGCCCGGCTCGGTTCTCTCGAGCAGGTCGCCGACATCCTCCTGCCCCAGGGCGCCGGCTACGGCCCCCTGGTCCTCGACCCCGCGCTCGGCCTGGCCGTAACCGGCACCACCCCGGTCCAGTACGTCCCGCCGACCGTCGAGCTGGTGGCCGACGCCGACCGCGACGGCCTGCTCGAGCGGGTCGAGTACCTGCAGCCGTTGGGCGCGCCCCAGGCGCCGACGGCCGCCGACGGCTCGCAAGCCCCCCACCTGGCCTGGGTCACCGCCCGCCTGCCCGGAGTGGCGGCCGAGACGGTCAAGGTCCGGGTCGAGGGCCTGGGACCGGGCGGCGCGCCGCTGCCGTTGCGGCCCGCGCCCTTCCTGCCCTCGTCGACCATCCTCGAGCTGGCCCGGGTCGAGGGCCTCGAGCCCGACGACGCCGGCCGCCACTACTACGTCTCCCGGCGGCCGCTCCTGCTCGTCGCCGACGAGCGCGCGCGCAGCGACTACTGGGGCCGCGTCGACGCCGCCGCCCGCGCCCGCCTCGGCCAGGGCGACGAGGCGAACGCCGTCTACCCGCTCTGCCGCCACTGCGACCGCGACCTCGACGGCGACGGCAACGCCGACCTGCCGCCCGGCCAGGCCGCGCCCCACCCCGAGTACGCCAGCTTCCCGCAGAGCCCCTCCGCCGAGCCCTTCGAGCTGGCGGCCGCAGACATGGTCCGCGTCAGCCTCGAGCTCGGCGACGACCTGCCGCCCTGGCTCGAGCAGCTGGCCGCCGTCGGCCTCGCGCCCGCGGCCGAGGTGCGGTCGGTCGCCTGGATGCCCTCGCCGCCGGTCGGCCGCCTGGCCGGCATCGAGGCGCGCAGCGACCTCTTGCCCTCGGTCGAGCTGGCCACCGGCAGCCTGACCCTCGACCGCACCGACCTCGTCCTGCCCGCGCCCGGCCTCGACGTGATCCTGGCCCGTTCCTACACCTCGGGTGGCATCCAGTGGGGCGACTTCGGCTGGGGCTGGTCCCTGGCCGGTCTCGACCGCCTCCGACCCAACCCGGACGGCACCGTCGACCTCTCCACCTCGAGCGGCGACCGCTTCGTCTTCGGCAACAGCGCCGGCCACCCGGCCGCCAACGCCTCCACCCTCACCGCCTGGGCGATCCCGGCCGAGCTCAAGCGCACCAGCGACGGCTGGCTTCTCAAGACCCCGGACGCCAGCTACACCCTGTTCGACGAGGCCGGCTACCCGACCGTGCTCCGCGACCGCCACCGCCTCTCCGCCGACTCGGGCTCGGAGCTGCGCTTCCACTGGCACCCCGACGGCACCCTGGCCCAGATCTCCCAGGTCAACGGCGCCCACTCGACCGACGCCCACCCCCGCTCCCTCCTCTTCACCCGCGACTCCCGCGGCCTGGTGACCAAGGTCGAGGACTCGACCCGCGCCGCGGGCGCCACCAGCGGCAGGGTCTTCGAGTACACGTACGACTCGTACGGTCGGCTGCGCACGGCCAAGATCGACGGCGTCGTGCTCGCGGCCGACTCCCTCGGCGGCGCCACTGGTACCGTCACCGAGAGCTATGAGCCGACGGTCGAGGTGGTGAGCCCGGCCGACCCGGACCACCTCGCGCGAGGCAGTCATGTTCTGTCCGTGACCGACGCAGAGAGTCGACAGACCCTGAGTGCGACCTACGAGCCCACGAGCGGCCTGGAAGGCCGAGTCAACAGCGTCAGCATCGGCGAGCTGCCCTGCACCGTCACCTACCCGCAGACCGACCATGCGCGGGTGACCGATGCCGATGGCACCTTCGCGCACTTCACCCTCGACGGGAAGGGGCGGGTCCTGACTCACGAGCTCGGCGGCGTCGGCGCAACCAGTCAGACTGCGAGCTTCTCCTACCTCGATGGGAGCAACGACCCGTTGGTGGACGTTGCGACTCTTCCCACGGGCGGTCAGGTCCGCCATACCTGGCAGTGCGAGGCCGCCGGTCCTCAGGCCAGCCGGCTCTCCCACTTCAACCTCATGGAGCGCGCCCGCACCCGGGACCAGCTTTCGCCCGAGCCGTGGGTGACCGTGTCCACGCCGAGTGAGCTGAGCTGGGCCTGGGAGTACGATCAGCTCTCGAACCAGCCGACGTCGATCACCCTGCCCTCGCCCCCAGGCACCTCGAGGGCGTGGCAGATCGTGCGTCTTCGCGGCGAGCCGATCAAGGTCACCGACCCGGAGGGGCGGGTGGTCGACTTCGAGATTGACCGACTCGGTCGCCGCACCAAACGGCTGGACCCAGCACCGGTCTTCGGCCCCTACGTGACCACCTACGAGTACGACGACGGGCTCACCGGATGTGGCGAGCTCATGAAGACCGCCGGCCCGGGCGAGACTCTGACGCCCGACCTGGTGGAGCTCGAATACGACGGCTACGGGAACCCCAAGGAGGTCAGACGGCCGGCGTCAGACGACAGCGGCCGGGATGTGGAGGACATCTCCCTGCGCAACCAGCTCGGCTGGACCCTGTTTCAGGCGACTGGCGGCTACATGCGCCGCAGCTTCGCCTACGACCGGGCCGGCCGGCTGACCACCGAGTCCCTGGACACCGAGGAAGGCGCGGCGACGGTCACGCACCAGACCACCGCCGCCGGGTTGCCCGCCGTCGACACGATCGATGGCGGCCCGACCGAGCTGGTGAGGACAGACTACAGCTACACGCCGGCCGGCAGGCCCGACCTCGTCATCGAGTACCCGACCGACCGCAAGGTCGATTTCGGACACGACGGCCTGGGAAGGCTGCTCACGCGCGCAACCCACACCACCACGGCCCAGGCCGGGATCTGGCTCACCACCACCTACACCTACGGTCGACCTGACGATCTGCCGACCTTTGTCGACCTGCCGGGTGACGACTCCCTGAGCCTCAACTACGACCCGTTTGGTCGCAGCAACTACGGCCAGGACGCGATGGGCCGGACGACCATCAGCGACCTCGACGCCGCCGGCAGGGTGCGTGAGCGGACTGTCTCTCACAGCGGCTCCACGTCCTTGCGCGAGGTCTTCGACTACAACGACGCCGACCAGCTGCGCTACCACACCGTGTATCGGACTGTGCCCGGAGGCAGCGAGATCCCGGCCCGCACCGAGTACGTCTACAGCACGTACGACGACCCCCGTGGCCTGCTCACCGAGCTGGTCGACGCCGAGCTCAGGAGCACCACTTTCACCTACGATCCGGGCGGCCGCGAGGCGTCGCGGAGCTTCTCGGACAGGACCGAGATCTCGACCACCTACTGGGGGTCGGGCCTGCCGGCCGAGGTCACCGAGCGTCCCGGGGACGGCTCCTCGCCCTTTGCCACCTATACCGAGTACAACGCCCTCGGCAAGGTCACCCTCAGCCGCTCACCCGGCGGCCAGGTCACCCACACCGGCTACGGCCGGGAGGGCCGGGTCGTGTTCCGCACCGGCCCGGAGGGCAGCTTCGCCACCTGGACCACCTCCCCCCTGGGCACTCGGGTGACCACTGACGAGGCCGGACGCTCGGCCGTGGAGACCACCCTCAACCTGGCCACCCGCGTCGTGAGCGAGGTCGAGATCGCCACCGGGACCAGCTTCCACTCGAGCTACGACGAGGCCGGCAGGGTGATCGACCAGCACCTTCCGGGCGACATCTCCCGCCATCACGTCTGGAACGACGACGGCACCCTGCTCACCGTCCAGCTCAACGGCGGCATCGGCGTCGGTCACAGCTACGACGCCGGCAACCGTCTGCGCGGCATCTCGGTCACCGGCGCACCCGACCCTGCTCCGGGCTGGCCCCTGCACCTCGAGTTCGAGTACGACGCCCTCGACAACTTGACCTACGCCTCGGACGACCAGGGCATCGTGCTCAGCCGCCGCGTTTGGAACACCGGCGAGCTGGCCGACGAGACGCTGACCATCGACGGCGCCCACACCTTCTTCACCCAGGCCGCCTACGACTGGACCGGCCTCATGGAGGCGCTCACCTACCCGGACGGCACGGTCATCACCATGGACCGTCACGACCCGCTGGGCCGCCTCACCGGCCTCAACGTCGCCGGCGCCCCGGCGTGGACCACCGACTACTCCGGCCTGCGCATGGGCGGCGGCACGGCCGGGGCCCTGGCCATCGCCCGCACCTACAGCCCCGAGGGCCTGCCGGCCGAGGTCAGCGCCCAGGTCGACGGCTCCCAGCGCTTCAACCTCAGTCGCCAGTACAACGGCCGCAACCGCTTCGAGCAGCAGACCCTGGGCGCGGGCCTGGGCGTGACCACTCATCTCGGGCATGACCCTGCCCAGCGGATGGCCGACGAGCAGGACCGATCGGCCTGGTCGAGCGTGCCAGCGAGCCTCGCCGGCGTCGGCGACCTCCTGGGCTGGCGCGATCCGGCTTCGGAGCGGCTGAGCCGGCGGTTCGGCGGCGGCGGTACCCTGGACGACCTGAGCGCCACCGAGCTGTTCAGCGGTGGCCGCCTGCTCAGCGAGAGCTACAGCGTCGACCAGCTGACCCACCGCATCACCGGCACCTCGGCCTGGAGCTTCGGCTACGACCTGCTCGGCAACCGCGACACTGCGACCTCGCAGCTCGAGGTCAAGACCTATCGCCACGACTGGTCCAACCGCCTGCTCGAGGTGCTGTCCGACCCGGGCAGCGGCCAGGCCAACCCAGTCGCGACCTTCCGCTACGACCCGCTCGGCCGCCGGGTCGTGACCACCGAGGCCGGTCACGGCACTATCCGCGTGCCGTGGGCCGAGCAGGTGATCGCCGAGTACGTGGTCAACCAGGACCAGAGCACGACCGCCAGGAAGCGCCTCTACTGGGCTGACGCCACCGACCAGCTCCTGCTCTACGACTGGGACAGCGACCTCGACGGCGCGCTCGAGTCGCGGCTCTACCCCATGACCGACGCCCAGGGTACGGTCCAGGCCGTGGCGGATGCCACCGGCAAGGTGGTCGAGAGCTACGTCTACCGGCCGGACGGCAGCTTCTCCATCTTCGGCATGGACAGCACGGCGCCGGAGCTGCTACTTTCGAGAGTGCGACCGGCCGACCAAGCGGCGGGTCGCCCGCGCCAGAGCCTGGAGCTGGTCTTCAGCGAGCCGGTGCAGAAGGCGGCCGGCATCGCCGAGATCCGGGACGGGTCAGGCGGGGTGCTCTTTGACAACGACTGGAGCCACTCGGACGACCGCCGCCGCTGGCGGGCGGAGCTCGACCCGGCCCTGAGCGCGGGCGCGAGCTACACCCTCTACCTCGAGCGGCTCGAGGACCTGGCCGGCAACCGCATGGCGACAGTGGAGGTGGCCTTCACCGCCCCGGCCGAAACCGACGAGCTCGTCCTGCCGGTCGGCGGCGAGGGCGAGATCCTGGCAGTGATCGACGGCCCGGCCGCCCTCGCCCTGGTCAGCGGGGCGCCGGTCGACCCGGGGTCGCTCGCCGCGAGCAGCCTGACCCTCCGCCGGGGAGCCGCGCTGATCGCCGGCAGCCTGAGCCTGCTCGACGCCCACGGGGCAGGGGAGGCCGGCCTGGCCTTCGACGGCCGCATCATCCTCTGGACCCCGGACGACCCGGGAGCCCTGCTCCACGCCCCCCACACCATCGAGCTCAACCTCTCGCTCCTCGACCCGGCCGGCCACCCGATCCACGCCCCGCCCGCCACCCTCAGCTTCGAGCACCTGGGCCAGGGCGACGTCATCTGGACCGCGCCCACCGACACGCCGGTGCTCTCCGCCTCCCAGGTCGGCAACGACCGCTTCCTCCACGCCCGGCCCTACATCTCCTCCCTCGGCCTCTACGACCACCGAGCGCGCTACTACGAGCCCGCCACCCTGAGCTTCCTCCAACCTGATCCCCTCGGCCCCGTCGACTCCCCCAACCTGTACCAAGCCTTCGGATTCGACGCGCTCAACAACACCGATCCATTTGGGTTGAGGGGTATCGTTGTCAGTCCACGAGTATCAGCCAGGTCCGGTCAGAACTACAGAAACCAAGTCGCGGCAGCGCAGCAGCACTTGGGTGCCGCCATCGCGGCCGCGGACAGACTCCGGTTTGAACTCAGCTGGAGAGTTCTTCGCCACAACATCGGCGACACCAACTACAGGCGAGATGTTCTGACCGGCATTGCCTCAATACCGTGGCACCTCGCATCGTCCGCGCTCAACGCTATTGGAGCCGGATCGGCCAGGGATTGCATCGACATGATGCCGTCTCCAGCGGCAATCGTCGCCGCGGAGACAAGTGCTGGCATTGCGGCGACCAGGGGTTCTGCCCTCGTCGATGATGCAGCGGGCTTGGTGGACGATGTCTTGGGCCTGGCCGATGATGCAATCGGGCTCGCCGATGACAGTGCTGTGCTAGTAGACGATGTCGCCACCAGGCGTGATCCTGCAGGGGTGCTGAGGAATCTGGATGGGACATTTGCTTACGATGGCGGGCCAGTTGGCGGTGGCCTTCAAAGGCCCACACTCCGTTCAAGTACAAAGGCCACCATCGAGGCACGGACTCAACGTAATGCAGCTGGGGAGTTCCTTGATGCTGCAGGCAACGTGATTCAGGAACCGGTCTACGGTCATGTCTATGGTCGTGAGAACCGGCGAATCCTCGCCGCGGCCGAGGAACTGGGAATCGACCAGGCACAGTTGAGCGAGTACGCCAACTCGCGCCCGCAGTTCTTCCAGATTGAGGAGAGGGGGCCGAATCTGAGCCATGCTGAGGAGATGCCGGGCAAGGACAGTATCGAAGACATCATCATCGACTTGATGGACTTCCTTGGCCTTTGATATTGCCGACGAGGGGGGAACATGCCCGAATCCCGGTTCAGTTCGATAGAGGTCGTGAGGGCGATCCTCAACGGTGATCTTGAGAGATTCGATTCGTTCCTTCGGTCGGGATTGGACGTCAACACAGTTGCCCAAGGAGACCGATGGAACTTCTTGCACAGGGCACTCGTTCCCGTCGAACGCACTGCCCATCCGGAGATGATCCAACACCTTGTCAACCTCGGGGTTGATGTCAACGCGCGCGACAGATACTGGAACACGCCGCTTCACTATGCTGCCCGTGTCAGGAACCTACGCGCGATGGGAATCCTGCTGGATGCTGGGGCCGAGGTCAATCCGAAGAACAAGGATGGCCTGACCCCTCTTCATCTGGCACTAATGGCGGCACCTATGGACGTGAGAGTCGTTGAGCTTTTGGTGTCACGCGGTGCAGACCCTGACTACGACGATGGGGGATTGCGCCGCTTGGTGGCCGAATGTGCGGATCCAGCAAGCCGGGAGATCATCAGGTTGTTCGACCAGCATCGGTTGAATCCGTGCCAGGAGGAACTTTCTTAACTCTGTTGGTTCCTGGCCGCATCGATGCCGGGCATGACGACATGACGAAGTTGAGGCCCGGCGCCTGAGCGTTGCTCTTGGATCGGTGCCTCTATCTGGTGTCAAGGGGAAGCGGAAGTAGCTTGCTCGTCGTCGTGGCTGGGGAGCTGTGGGAAACCCCGAAGGGGTTTTCCAAGCCCTGTGGGAAGGCGGAGGGTGGGTGGCGGTGGCCGGCTTTCCACAGGGCGGCAGATCCCCAGCCGGGCGAGGAGGGGGTGCAGGGGGAGGAGGGGGCACATCTTGCACAGCTCGCCCCGTTTACGCCTCGTTCACGGAAGACCGGAGCGCCAGGACGGCCCCTGACGCGTTCTGCGACCGGACCGAAGGGTAAGGGTAAGGCTGGACTCAGGCCCTTGCCCTGGCAGGAATGGTCGCTTCGTGAGCGCCCGGCTTCGCAGCCTGGAGGCGCTGTCGTTCAAGATGGCTCGCGATCAGGGTCTCCTTGTCGTAGCGGGCGTTTGTGGTCATCAGCTTGTACTTCACCTTGAATCTCTGCCGAGCCAACGCGATGTTTGCCTTGACGTGGGCCCTGGGATGGCCCTGGTGCTGCTCGAGCTGCTTGCGGTAGTACGCGTCGTCGATCGCGCTCACCCTGCGGGCGGCGACTGCGCATAGGTAGTTGGCGCGCAACGCATGCTTGTTGACCCCACGAGCGAGCTTGGAGGGACGACCGCCCTGTGCGCTGCGGCGCGAGAGAGGGGTGGTTCCGGCATTGGTCGCGGCCTTGCCCTCAGAGACATTGCGCGCCAGGGGCAGGATCTCGCCAATGTCGACGGCGGCTGAGAAGTGTCCCTCACCGGGCATCTCCAGCAGCTTGCGACCAACCGGATGCCGCTCGACCTCGGCCTTGATCCGCTTGTCTACCTCACCCAGAGAGGTCTCGGCGGCTGCGGCCTGCTCGACCAGGATCGCGAGCTCGATCTTCACCACCTCGCGCTCCTCGGCGCACAACACAATGCGCCCGGCCATCTCCTTGAGCGCCTTGGCCATCGCTCCACAGGCTGAGCCATGCCTCGTCGAGCCGCGCAGGACCCGCTCTACCGTGCTGACACGCGCCTTGCCCAGGCCGTCAAACCCAGGCCAGCGCCTGAGCACTGCCCGCAGGCCCTTGCTGTCGTACGCCGGGCCATCCCACTCCTTGCCCACCGCCTCGGGGCTCAGCTCCAACAAACGGCTGCGAAGACGGCTCAAAGTCGTCGTCCTCTGCTCGGTCAGCTGGGTGTGAAGACGGCTCAGCCGGCACAAGACCCGCTCCTCCGGCCGCGGGTCCACAGCCACACGGCATGCCTCCATCCGAAGAATGCGCATCTTCGCCAGCAGGTATGCGTCGCGATCGTCGTCCTTCCTCGGCTGGCCCTCCAGGTCTCGATGATGCTCGAGAGCTTTCGGGTTGACCTGGCAGACCTGGATGCCCATCAGAATCGCCACCTGCACCAAGATCCCACCCAGCGACCGCTCCCCCTCGGTCACGATCTCCGATCGGTGCCAGGAGAAACTTTTTTAACTTTCTTGACTCCCGGCACGTTGATCGTAATCTTGCCCGGCACCGTTTTGCGCACTTGACGGGCGCGGCTGGTGTGCCGGAGCGAGCGCGGCATTCCTTCGCGCGACGCGATGGCGCTGGTGAGCGGGGCGCGCCAGCCCTAACGGCGAGCTCAGCGGCGAGGGTCGCCCGACCCGGGGAGAGGCGGTCCTCGCCCGCTGCAGCGACCCGTTAGGGCAGGGACGGGTAGCGCGCGGTGGGCGAAGCGCGCCCGGGGGAGGGCGCTGGGCGAGCCCTTGGCGCTGGCCAGCCGAGGGCGAGGGGCGCGGACGCACGCCGCGTGACAACGGGGGAGGGGTGTTTAGGAGTGCCAGGTTCATACATTCGGTGATTTGGTATAGGATGGGGCGAGAGCCAGCTGATGCCGAGATCGCGCAGGGTCTTTGTCGAAGGCGGGATCTACCACGTGTACAACCGGGTGACGCGCGGGGAGGGAGTCTTCGCCGAGGATGCCGAGGCTGAGCGGCTCGTCGAGGCCATGCGCGAGGTCAAGCAGCGGGACGGGCTCGTGGTTCTCGCCTGGTGTGTCATGTCGAACCACTACCACCTGGCGGTGCGCAGCACGTCGGTGCCCTTGTGGCGCTCGATGGCGAGCATCCATCTCGAGGTCAGTCGAGGGTACAACGCGCTGTATCGGGTTCACGGCCCGTTCTGGCAGGGCAGGTACAAGGCCAAGCTCGTGGAGGATTCGACCTACCTGCGCCAGCTGGTCTCGTACATCCACTTGAACCCGGTCACAGCCGGGGTCGTTGAGAGACCCGAGCAGTATGTGTTGAGCGGTCACCGGGAGCTGGTGCGACGGATCCGCAGACCGCTGGTCGATCCGGATCAGCTACTGCTGGTGTTCGGTTCGAGGCGTGAGGAGGCTCGCAAGACCTACCTCGAGTCGATGTCGGCGAGCAGGGACGAGCCATGGGCAGGGGCCGGTCCCGGCGCGCTTCCATGGTGGCGGTTCGGGAGGTCAGGACAGGCAGAGCAGGACGGAGACCTCGGCATCGGGGCGGGTACACCCTTCGTCGACGAGCTCGGGTGCGGCACGGCGGTCGAGCGTCCGTTTCTGGTCGCTGGTGACTTCATTGAGCGCGTTTCGAACGCGCTGGCGGTCAGCGCCGAGGAGATGGCAGGCAGGACGAAGCGACGCGAGGTGGTCAGGGCGCGGGAGATTCTGATGACGTTGGCGGTGGAACGCTATGGGCTGCGGGTCACTGACGTGGCTGCCGCGCTGGGTGCGCGGTACGACAGCGCGAGCGTGTGGGGTCGACGCGGCGCCCAACGTCGGAGCAGAGACCGGGAGTTCCTGCACACGATTGACGAGCTCGACGTGTCCCTGGCGACGGGGCTGCGAAGTGAATCGAAGAAGCCGCGGCGACGAAAATGACCGAATATGTGAACCTGGCACCCTCTATTCGCCGACGAGCCTGACTCCGCGGACATCTTCGTACCAGCCCTCGATGACCACGACTGAGAACCGTCGAGGTGCAGCGTCGCCCACCCACAGGAGCACGGAGACCGATTGACCCGGCTCGAAGCGAGCTTTCCGGGCCGGTTCGAGCTCGAAAGCGCAGATGTTTTCACCCAGGTCGACGCGATCGCTGGGGGCCACGGTCTGGCGCTTCACGAGCTTCTGCTGCGCGCTTCCCACCTCGACCTTCAGCTTCGTCTTGTCGGGAAGTGGCGCGGAGAAGGTCACCGCCAGCAGCACCTCGTCGGGGCCTTGACGGAAGGCACTGACGACCAAGGGCTGCGGCTCTCCGCCTGCGGCTGGGGCCGGCGTGGGGACCGAGGTCGCCGGTGGCGGCGCAGAGGTGGGCTCGGGTTTTGCGGTTGGCATCGCCGTGGGTCGGGGGACCGCGGTAGCCGCAGGTCTGGCGATCGGGGTCGCGATCCGCACGGCTGGCGCCGAAGGCCTCGCCGCGGGCGCCGTCGGCGCCGGCCGGGTCGGCGGGGCTACCGCCTGCCGGGTGGAACGCGCTCTGCTGACCAGGAAAAGGGCCGCTGCGATCACGATGACTGCGAGCGCCGCGATCAGGATCGGCCAGGGGAGCTCCCGAGCCGTGGACTGTTTCACGCGTTTCCTCCGTGCGGTCTATCGCCCCGAGCGAGAGTACCCGAGGCGCGCCGAGGGTCAAGGATGAATGTCAGGCCCAACGATTCAAACGAGTATAGTAGGAAGGCCGTGGAGGAGTAATGCCGAGGCGGCCACGGGTCTGTGTCGAGGGGCGGTGACCGCCCGGGCCCGCCCGACACGCAATGGGTGGTTGATTTCCTCGCCATTGCCTGTACGCTATCTATTCGCGGGTTGGCTCGTCGACGGCGCCGCGCCGTCAGCCATGCCCGGCCAAGGATCGAGAACAGAAGGAGAGCGACCATTTCAGCGCGAGTCTTCGTCGGCAACCTGAGCTTCCAGACAACCAAGGATGATCTCATCCAGCTGCTCGCCCAGGCAGGGTCAATTCGTGACGCCAACCTGCCCAAGGACCGGGAGACCGGCAAACCGCGAGGCTTTGCTTTCGTCGAGTTTGCCAGTGAGGATGAGGCTGCGGAGGCCATCCGCCTGTTCAACGGACGCGAGCTGGGCGGACGGCCGCTGAGGATCAACCCCGCCGAGGAGCGACCACGCGGCGGGGAACGTCCACGCGGCGGAAACCCGCCTCGGTACGCGGACGACCATCGAGACGCCGACCGGCCGTACGTAGGCGATCGGCCGCGTGAAGGTAATCGCCCGCGCCCGTCGGGCTCGTTCGACTCCGCAGAGGGTCCGGTCTTCTTCGCGGTGGAGGGGCGCGCTTCCAAGCCCAAGGGCAGCCGCCGGGGCGTGCGGGCGCGCAAACGGAGCTAGCTGTCGCCTCGGTGCCAGGGCCGGCATTCTCGATCGCTGACCTGGCACATGAGCCGTCTCGCCCGCGCCGCGATGCGCGCGTCGGTCGCCATCTGCAGGCCCTCCAAGCGGAGGAGGCAGATGCTCTTCAAGCCCGCAAGAAAGCTCCGCACGTCCCTCCCGCGTCGCTCGACCTTGCCGTCGTTCCTGCGGCGGTAGGGGACGTCAGGACGGCGTGACCCACGACCAGGCGCTGGTGTCCCCGGACTCGAATCCGTCCCTGAAGATGGCCAGCGGCAGCATCCAGAGCTCCTGCCCGGTGGTGTCCTGGCTGGCGACGAAGTAGAGCTCGCCGTTGGCGTTGACCAGGCTTGCCACGTAGGTCAGGCCCGGCACGTCGCGAGTGACCTCGACCGTGCCCGCCTCGGCGCCGTCGCTCACCCACACCCCGATGCCACCCGGGTCCTCACCGCGGAAGTAGAGCTGGTCACCGATCGTCACGAACAGGGCCGGTGGGAAGTTGCCTCCGGTGCCCGGGAAGAGGTCACGGACGAGCTGCGTGCCAGGTCCCGTGCCGTC